>TARA_R110000850_G_scaffold275152_5_pt1 | contig 33711 bp, 28 predicted proteins | sample TARA_R110000850 | Tara Oceans TARA_R110000850 (sample SAMEA4397586) | marine metagenome | biome: Polar Biome; feature: [SRF] surface water layer (ENVO:00010504); material: water (ENVO:00002006), including particulate matter (ENVO:01000060) such as... | depth 5 m
CCGTGCAGGCAGTCCACCAGGTAGTGAGCCACCTCATGGGGCACAGTCACCGCCATACTGTCATCAAAATATTTGGCAAAAATCCACGGGTTATAGCGAATAACCCGCTGGGTATCTCTGACCCGATACATCCCCGCCGTACCGCCACTCAGATCGAAAACTACCGGTATCTCAGCAAATTTCCGGCCAAACAGTTTGCTGCCGTGCTGGATGAAACCAGCCGTCCTCTCTACAACCTGAAGACGCTGTCGCTCACTGATCGGGGTAATATATTTCATCCGCACAGTATAGCCGCAAACCGTCTCGGGCTATAATCGCACAATGATTTTTGACTTGCACAGCCACACCAACTGCTCCGACGGCTCCCTCTCACCCACCGAATTGGTGAACCTGGCTGCTGAGGCGGGCGTCGATGTGCTGGCGATCACCGACCACGACAGCATCACCGCCTGGCAACAGCTTGAGCTTCGCACAGCTCAGCCTCTCCAGGTAATTCCAGCTTTGGAATTTTCCACCCAATGGCGCAAGACCGGTGTACATATTTTGGGCCTCAATGTCGACATCCATAGTGAAGCCCTGCAAGCCGGTGTCCGATTTCAGCAACATGCCCGCCGACTCAGGGCCGAACGTATTGCCGAGAAACTGCAACAGGCAGGATTTCACGATGCATTGGCGGGAGCCACGGCCGTCGCCGGCAACGACAACCTGGGCCGCCCCCATTTTGCCCAGCATCTGGTAAATATCGGTGCGGTTAACAACTTCAAGCAAGCCTTCAAAAAATATCTCGGAGCCGGCAAGCCGGGCGATATAAAGCAGTGCTGGGCCGATATACCGCAAATAGTGGCATGGATCCGGGATGCGGGCGGAACAGCAGTGCTGGCGCACCCGGTTAAGTACGACCTCACCCGCACCAAACTGGTCGCATTGGTAGACGATTTTATCGCTGCAGGTGGCCAAGGTATGGAAGTGGTGTCCGGCAAACAGATGCCCAACATCACCAGAGATTTGGCCATTATCTGCCAGCAAAAACAACTTCTCGCGTCCTGTGGCTCGGACTTTCATCAACCGGGACAACCCTGGGCGGAGCTGGGTCGTTTTCCAGCCCTGCCCGAACAGTGTCAACCGGTCTGGCAACACTGGTAACATGAGCGCATCTATTTGTAACAAAGCGAGATCCGTGAATAAATTACCCACCAAATCGCAACTTCGTCGCCAACTGCAGCAACAGGTAGACAGCTACCTCAAACAGGGCGGCGAAATACAACAGATCCCCCGCGGTATTAGCGGTCGGGAGAACGCGTGTGAGAGTTTGCCGACCGTTTTCTTCAATCAGCCAAAGGCCGAACGCACGCCCGTGCCTGAAGTGCTGGCCGCGTTGGACTCCCGTCGTCCCAAGAAGCCGTCACCTAACAGAACCACCAGGGACCGACCAAAAGAAACCATTATTTATGATGACTTCGGTGAACCCATCAGACGGGTTTGGCAGGACAGGTAACAAACACAGATTGGGCAGTAGGACACAGGGTAAACCCTGACGACGTGACCCGTTCAAATTCAGTCGATACAAAAAGCCAATTGGAGGCAGGGTATTTGTCATGAAATTTCTTTTTATACTGGTACTAGTACTGCTGAGCATCACTCAGGCAAATGCGAGCAAGCTGTCCATCACCGATATTCATCCACCAGAAAATCTGGTGAATATCTACGTGGAAAAACTGAGTAGTGACCAACATGCCTCGGATTTCATTGTATTTGTGAAACAATTCGTACCTTTGCACAAACACCTCCGCCACACGGAAACAATTTATATCCTTGACGGAACCGGCCTGATGCGACTGGGAGATGAGGAGTTTGTAGTGGGTCCAGGGGACTTTATCAAGGTGCCCGAAGGAACACCTCACGGAGTAAAAACGACATCGACCTCCCCGCTCAAGGCGCTTTCGGTACAGGCACCAGAATTTTTGGGTGACGACAGGGTGTTCCTCGAATAGTCTTATAAACACTGTCAGATGGGAGCGCGACTTCATAGTAGCGGCGACAGGTTACTGCGCCGCCAGCAAGTTAAAAAAGTCCCTTGGGTGTAAATTAGTCTTTGCTGCAACCCAGCCTATATAATCCCGAGACTAGGGCCTGTTAACACGCCCTAAAATAACAGCGATAAAAATGGGGAGAAAACATGGCAATTAAAACTGTCTGGTGGCGTCGCGTGTGCCAAAATCGTTTACACTACAAAAGCTACGCATCCTTTGTAGTACTCTCTCTGCTGGCCAGCTTTACCACCCTGCCCGCCTATGCCGGGCTAAAGGCGGCACACAGCGATACGCTCTGGGTCAGTCTCGGTGGTGGCATACGCATGCAACACACCACCAGAAACAGTGCGACTGACGGCAGCAACGAATTCACGATGGACAGTATGCGACTCTACATCGCAGGGCAGCTCAGCGAACACTTGAAATTCAGCATCAACACCGAGAAATATGAAGGTGATTCGGTCATGATCATTGATGCGATCCTGCAGTTTGATCTCGATCCAAAGTTTAACCTGTGGGTGGGCCGCACACTGGTTCCCACCGACCGGCCGGGACTGAACGGCCCCTACACCGGCATGAGCTGGAACCAGTATCGTCAACCACTGTTCCCGTCAGATTACGATGGTCCGGCCGGACGACTCGGCCGCAGTGAAGGTGCCGTCGTCTTTGGTGCCATTGACAAAGTACAGTACCTGGCAGGTATTTTTGAGGGCACCGACAACCACGGCAACACCGACGATCATCTGCTGTATGCAGGCCGTATTGCTTATAATTTTCTCAATGTAGAGCCATTGGTGGGCTACTACACGGCGGCCACACACTATGGCAAAGCCGGCGACCTGTTGACAGCAGCACTGACTTTTCAAACCCAGAAAGACGGCACGGGGAGCAGGCAGGATCCCGGCGACTTTACAGGCTTTGCCTTTGATATCTTTTCTGAAACCGTGCTGGACAACCGGGGAGTAGTGACCTTTGAGGCAGGCTACAAAAATATGGACGGGGATTTCACATTAGCATCACCACCCACTGATGGACTGGATGAATGTTTCTGCCTTTTCAAAGGTGACTCCTACTTTGCCACGACGGGTTATTTATTCCCGCAAAAAATCGGCTTTGGACAGTTTCAGCCCTATGTTCGCTACATGAAAAATGACCCGGACGATGCCGACACCAGCGATACTACTGAATGGGGCCTGAATTATGTCATCAACGGCTACAAGGCAACCGTCAACCTTCACTACGTTACGGGTGATGCCAATGCCAGCGGTTACGCCGGTATGGATACCGACATTGTTTCACTGGGATTGATCTTGCAGTACTACTGATATCAGAGCTTGATCATGAGACGAATAATTCAAAATAGCTGCGACAACCTGTGGCAGCTCGAAGCGACCTCTGAACCGCATAAATCTGGCATTACTGGAGGTAATGCCCGGGACCGTCGGAAGTATTGGTTCTAACCGGTGTCAGGGGGATACCCGCTCAGTGATGGTGGCCACCGGCACCGTGGGCGTGCCCGTGACCGATTTCTTCCTGAGTTGCTTCGCGGACCTCAACAATCTCAACATCAAAGGTCAGGGTTTTGCCCGCCAACGGATGGTTGGTGTCAATATCCACATTGAATTTGCCGACTTTAACCACGGTAACCGGGCGCAGTCCCTCGTTGGTCATCAACGGCACGGTCATACCGGGTTCAAGCTTTCCCTCAAACTTCAGGTTCTTGGCTGAAACTCGCATAACGCTCTGAGACCGCAACCGGCCATAAGCCAGTTCCGGAGGCAAGGTCACGGTAAACGTTTCACCGGCCTCTTTGCCGAGCATCGCAGCCTCAAGGGTCTCGATCATGTTGCGATGGCCGTGCAGGTAAGCTGTTGGCTCACCCTCTCTCGACGTCTCTACTAAATCGCCGGCTTCATCGGTCATGGAATAGTGGAACGTCACCACGCAATTATCATTTATTTTCATGGTTGGATTACCCCTGATTTTTGAAAAGGCCGAATTATGGTGGGCTACGCCCGGGCTGGCAAGACCTGATAAAACCCCTGGGAAAAACTCACCTTTAAAGGCATGGCAAATAATTCAGAGAGGCGTGCATCAGTGAGCAGTTGTTCCTTGGCTCCGTCTGCCACGATTTCACCGTTAGTCATGAATACTACTCGCTGGATTTCCGGCGGAATTTCATGGATATGATGGGTGGCCAACAGAATGGTTTTGCCCTGTTGGGCCAACTGTCTGATGACATCCAGATAGTGATAGGTTGCATTCAGGTCGAGGCCGCTGGTGGGTTCGTCGAGAATCAGATGATCCGGACGATGAATCAGCGCCCGACCCAACAGGCAACGACGCTGCTGCCCGGTCGACATCTGACGGTAGGGGCGATTGACCAGTTCAGCCACTCCCAGTTCCTGTAGCACAGTCCGGCCCTGTTCCAGTTGCGCCTCCGTGACTTGTTGATAGTGGAATAAACCAATGGAGTTGTGCAGCCCTGATACCACAACTCCCAGACCGCTGACTTCCGGGACAAACCCCTGTTGCAGGTCGGCAGAGACAAGGCCGATTTTTTCCCTCAACTCCCAGAGCACCGGCCGATCCTGACCGAGTATCCGAACCCAGGAATCCTCTTTCACTACCGGGTAGAGCTCCCGGGTCAGCAGCTTTAGCAGCGTACTTTTACCGGCACCGTTGGGACCGATAATCGCCGTACTTTGACCCTGCTCAACCGCCAGAGAAAAACGATCGAACACTTTTTTATTATCCCGAAATACCGTGGCATTGCGGATATCAAGCAGCTGGGGGTGTTGCATGGGTTATACCACTCTTAAGGCCGGAGGTTATTTGACGGCTTCGCCTCTGGCCTGTTTATCCGCATGATAGGAAGAGCGCACCAACGGGCCGGAGGCTACCTGGCTGAAACCAATCCGGCGAGCGTACTCGGCATACTCGGCAAACTCATCCGGGTGCACAAAACGGTCTACTGGCAGATGGTTTTTGGAGGGCTGCAGATACTGCCCCACCGTCAGCATATCCACATCGTGGGCACGGAGATCATCCAGTGTCCTCAACAGCTCTTCCCTGGTTTCGCCAAGTCCCACCATCAGACCGGATTTGGTGGGAACACTGGGGTTGAGCCGTTTGTATTCCTGAAGCAGTTTGAGCGACCACTGGTAATTGGCACCGGGCCTCGCTTCACGATAGAGCCTAGGGATGGTTTCCATGTTGTGATTGAATACATCGGGGGGCGTATCGGAGAGAATGGCCAGGGCCGGCTCCATGCGACCACGGAAATCAGGTACCAGCACTTCCACTTTGAGATCGGGGCTGAGCAACCGGGATTCACGGATACAGTCCGCAAAATGTTGTGCACCGCCATCGCGGAGATCGTCCCGATCCACCGATGTAATCACCACATAGCGCAACTGCATTTCCTGAATGGCGCGGGCCAGATTAACCGGCTCGGCGGCATCCAGGGGGTTGGGCTTGCCGTGGCCCACGTCACAGAACGGGCAGCGGCGGGTGCAGATTTCACCCATGATCATAAAGGTGGCCGTGCCGTGGCTGAAGCATTCACTGAGATTCGGACAGGCGGCCTCTTCGCAGACCGTCGCCAGTGTGTGCTTGCGCAGAATATCCTTGATTTCCTGAACACGCGGCGATGATGACACCCTGATTCGCATCCAGTCCGGTTTGCGCTGGTAGGTTTCTGTCGGGATCACCTTTACGGGTATCCGCTCCACCTTATCGGCGCTACGCAGTTTTTCCCCCTGGGCAATACGGCGGGTGCGCTGTGGCGGAATCACCTTGACGTCAGTCATATGGAATTACTCACAAACATTTGATGTACCAGGCGGGCAGTACCGGAAAACAATTAACGACCAGTCAATAACGGGTGCTGCCCTTTTACAAGATGACCATTGTAACCCAGCTTGACCGTCAAAATATCGGCCAGGCGTTCAGACACTTCCTGAACGGTGACGGGCTCTGCCAGCAAATCATTCATCTGGGTCATAACAACACCGAGCCCGCAGGGATTAATACGCGCCCAGGGCGCCAGATCCATATCCACATTAAAATTGAGACCGTGGTAACTGCAACCCCGGCGTACCCGCAAACCCAGGGAACCGATTTTGGCGCCGTCAGCCAGATAAACACCCGGCGCGTCCGGCCGGGGGGCAGCGGCAATTCCCCAGTGGCCAAGGGTTTCCACCAGGGCGGCCTCAATCAATGTGACCAGATCGCGAACCCCGATACCGAGCCGACGCAGGTCTATCAGCAAATAACCGGTGATCTGGCCCGGGCCATGGTAGGTTACATGCCCCCCTCGGTCACTCTGCACAACCGGAATATCCCCGGGCATCAAAATATATTCCTGCTTGCCCGCCTGCCCCTGGGTGAATACCGGTTCGTGTTCCAGCAACCAGATTTCATCAGGAGTCTGATCATTGCGCTCCGCAGTGATTAGCTTCATGGCATCAAATGTTTGAGCATAATCACGTCGCCCGAGATAGCGGACGATAAGCGGCAGGGCTGGTGGCAGGTTCGTTGATGTGTCCATCACTTCGGGCAGGTCCGGATTCACAGCACCATTTGCACCAGAGGGTTGTGCTTGAGATCCTCAAAAATGGCCGTCAATTGCTCCTCTCCGGTTGCGGTGATGATGACCGTGATCGCCTGAAAGTTGCCATGTCGGCTGTCCCGAATGGAAACAGCCGTTTCATCAAAACCCGGGGCGTGACGCTCCATAACCTCCATGACCAGGCTATGCAAACCGGGAGCGGCCTTACCCATCACCTTTATAGGGTAGTCACAGGGAAATTCAATTTTCGGGGCTGACTGCTCGGGCATCAGGAGAACAGCCCCACAAAAAACAGCGTAATGGCATCCCATAGCCGCGAAAACAGGCCCGCCTTGGCAACAGGGTGTTCAGCCACAACGGGCATATCCAGTAGCGTCTCACCTTCATAGCTGACACTCAGCCGTCCCAGCTCCTGAGTCTCACTGAAAGGTGCCTTGATGGTTTGATCCACAAGAATCTCGGCTTCCAAGTCATCCTTGGAGCCGCGCGGGATCGTCAGATAAACATCTTCCGGCACAATCAGGTTGATGCGGTTTTCCTCACCGTACCAGACGGGCACATTCTCCCGGACGACATCGCCCCGGGAATAAAGCTGGCCCGTCTCATAATAACGGAAGCCGTAAGCCAGTAGCTTTTGTGATTCCCGGGCACGAATTTCCTCACTACTGGTGCCCATAACCACGGAGACAAGCCGCATGCCATTACGGACCGCAGAAGCCACCAGGCAGTAACCCGCCGCTTCAGTATGGCCTGTTTTCAGGCCGTCTACTGTTGTATCCCGCCAAAGCAACCGGTTGCGGTTGGGCTGCTTGATATCGTTGTACTCGAAATATTTTTCACTATAGATACTGTAATGTTCTGGATAATCCTGGATCAATGCCCTCGCCAATAACGACATGTCCCGGGCGGTGGTGAGGTGACCCTCGGCGGGCCAGCCGGTGGCATTGAGGAAATGGGAATTTTTCATGCCGAGCAATTCTGCCTGCTGATTCATTACGTCGGCAAAAGCGCTTTCACTGCCCGCCAGATACTCAGCCAATGCCACCGAGGCATCGTTTCCTGACTGAATAATGACGCCCCGCAGCAAATCGATCAGTGGTACCTGGGTGCCCTCCTTCACAAACATCTTCGAACCGCCCATCTGCCAGGCGGTGACGCTGATGGGCACCATATCCGTTTCTTTGACCTTACCGTTGTGAATATCGGCGGAGACGATATAACTGGTCATCATTTTGGTGAGGCTCGCAGGCGGCACCTGCTCGTCGGCATTATGCTCGACAAGCACCTTTCCGGTATTGGCATCCAGCAGAATCCAGGCAGATGCCGCGAGATCGGGGGGAGCAGGAATCAGTACTTTGGCCTGGGCAATGCTGCCCATAACAAGAAACAACAATCCGACAAAAAAACTTTTTTTCAGCATAGTGGAACCGGTTTTCAACATTTTTGGTGGGTAGATTGTACGAAGAACAAAATGAAAGTCTATCATGCGGCAGTTTGTGGCGCTGTGACAGAATCAGTCATAAACAATAAAAGGACGGATATTATCTATCCGTCCCAATGCAGCCTTCAGGTCAACTAATTTCAGCTGATCTGTTACCGGACCCACCAACACTTTAAATAATGGCTGCGGTGATGACTCCTGGCGCACGACTACCGGATACTCGGTGACACCCGCTAACCGTTGCGACAAATGACTGGCTGCGAGCTGATTACTGAAGGCCCCCACCTGAAGGTAGGTATTGCTGCCCTGTTCAGCAGCTACAGCTTTGGCTACCGGCAACATGGCTGGACCAGGGGTCAATTGCGGAGCGGTGACTGTGTTGTTTTGATAGTCCGCGGGATCAATCACGGAAACCTCCACTTTAGCGGTACCCTGATCGGAATAGCCCAATTTTTTGGCTGCCGCATAGGATAAGTCAATAATTCTATCCCCATGGAAAGGTCCCCGATCATTGACCCGGACAACCACACTGCGCCCATTTTCCAGATTGGTCACCTTGACGTAGCAGGGAATCGGCAGGGTTTTATGGGCGGCCGTCATTTCATACATACTGTAAACCTCACCATTCGATGTATGACGACCATGAAACTTGTTGCCGTACCATGAAGCCAGACCACGCTGGTGAAACCCCTTACTGGAAGGCATCACCTGGTAGGTTTTACCCAATACGGTGTAGGGGCTTTTGTTGCCGGCCAGAGTAATTGGTTCATGCCGGGGTACTGCATCCGGTAGACCACTGACATCAATATCTTTTGGCGGCGGTCCATCACCATAACCATAACCGCCACCGGAGCTGGCACCAGAACCACCACAGCCCTGAAGCAGCCATACAGCGCTCAACAATGTTGTAAACAAGAGACTCTTAAAGCGTATCTTCACCGACCCGCTCCAGTATCTGTTGGCTCAGTTCATGCACGGCCATGGCATAGAGGAGACTGCGATTGTAGCGGGTAATCACATAGAAATTATTCAAACCGAGCCAGTACTCCAGGCCGTTGTCACCATCGAGCCGAACCGGGATAGCCTTGGCATCACCATTCAGCGGCAGGTGACTGGAAAAACCCATTTTAGCCAGCTCATCGACCGTTTTGTCGAGACCGGACTGATTCAACAGTGTCTCATCAAAACTTTCCTTGATCCCAGCAGGGACGACCACCGTTTCACCCATTTTCCAGCCATGCTCGGCAAAATAATTGGCGACACTGCCGATAGCATCCGCCTTGTTCTCCCAGATATCGGCAAAACCATCACCGTCAAAATCCACGGCAAAACTGCGGTAACTGCTCGGGATAAACTGGCCATAACCCATCGCCCCGGCATAGGAGCCCATGAGCTTCAGGGGATCCTGGTCCTGCTCTCGCGCCAACAACAGAAATTGCTCCAGCTGTTTGGTAAAGAAAGGACTGCGGGGAGGATAATCAAAAGACAGTGTTGCCAACGCATCAATGACCCGAAAACTTCCCTTGATCCGGCCATAGAAGGTTTCCACACCGATAATGGCCACAATCACTTCCGGCGCAACCTGGTATTGCCTTGACGCCTCACTCAGTACAGCTCTGTTCTTTCGCCAGAAATCCACACCCTCTGCAATGCGCTTTTCAGTGATAAAAATCTTACGGTAATCTTTCCAGGGTTTAACTTTTTCGGCCGGTCGCTCCATGGCATCAATAATGGCCTGTTTTTTTTCCGCCGCATCCAACAAAGAGTCCAGGACATTTCTTTCAAAGCCATGTTCCGACACCATCCTCTCGGCAAAAGCCCTGGCGTCCGGATGCTGTAAATAGCTGGCCTGAACCGATAGGGACAACAGCATGCCTAGTGCAACTGAGAACAATATGTTCATAACATTTTTACTCCGGGCAGGTTGCCCATAAACCCTGTTAGACAGACCTTTTTCTTTCCGTACTGACCGCCATCAGCATACCAAATCCCAGCATCAGGGTCACAATCGACGTGCCGCCATAACTCACCAATGGCAATGGTACGCCCACCACCGGCAGAATACCCGAGACCATACCCATGTTGACAAAAATATAGACAAAGAACGTTAATGCAATACTCCCGGCCAGCAAACGACCAAACATACTTTGTGCCCTCAGACCGATAAAAACGCAGCGGCTTATAATCAGCAGATAGAGCGCCATCAGCAACATCACTCCGAACAGCCCAAACTCTTCTGCCAACACCGCAATAATAAAATCGGTGTGCCCCTCCGGAAGAAAATCAAGCTGGGACTGGGTGCCCAGGGTCCAGCCCTTGCCGTCAACGCCACCCGAGCCGATAGCAATGGTGGACTGAATGATATTCCACCCTGCACCAAGCCGATCCGCCTCGGGATTAAACAGCGTCAGAATTCGCTGCCGCTGATAATCGTATAAAAGATAAAACCACATTAATGGTAAGAGGCATGCCGCCAGCAACAAGGCAAACATCAGGTAACGTCTCGGCAAACCGGCCAAAAAAAGCGCAAAAAAACCAGCGGCACCAATCAGAATGGCTGTGCCGAGATCGGGTTGTATCCCGACCAGCACCAGCGGAACCAGAATAAATACCATGGCGAAAAATACATGCTTGAATTGCGGCGGCACTGCACGCTTACCCAGATAACTCGACAACATTAATGGAACCGCAATTTTGAGAATTTCCGATGGCTGAAAACGAAATCCGCCAATTTCCAACCAACGCTGGGCGCCCTTCGCCCCAACGCCAAAAAACAACACACCTACCAGCAGCAAGATGCCCAGAAAATAAGGGAGTACCGCCCAACGATCCAACAACCGGAGGGGGATCTGGGCCACCGTCAGCAACACCAGCAACCCGATGCCATAATGGACCAACTGACGGTGTACATAAGCAATATTCTGACCACTGGCACTGTAGAGAACAAAAAGGCCTGCTGTAGCCAGCACCAACAGCAGGGACAAGAGGAGGATATCCACATGGAGGCGCCGCCATTGACTGGGGCCGCAGTATATTGCGGATCCGCCAGACCCCATCCGTCGAACAAAATCACTCTGATTCATCGACTACCTCTGAGGGGCTTTCAGGATACATTGTCATATAGGCATCCATGATCTGACGTGCGAGTGGTGCAGCCGTCGAGCTACCGTGTTCACCATTTTCGACAAGCACCGATACGGCGATCTGCGGCTGCTCCACAGGCGCAAAGGCGATGAACAGTGCATGATCCCGATTTCTCTCAGCGACCAGCTCCCGATCGTACTCCTCGTCCTGCTTGATCCCGACCACCTGAGCAGTACCGGTTTTGCCGGCAATATGATAATCGAGATCCTTATTGATCACCTTGGCTGTACCACGCTGACCGTGCACAACCTCCTGCATCGCCTCATGCACATAATCCCAGTTGCTGTCTGACGCTCTGATCATACCGGCTGGCAGTGGATTTCCCCCATCCTTGCGCACCAATTGTGGGGGTCTTATCTCACCGCGGCTGGCCAACCTGGCGGCGGCCACAGCCATCTGCATTGGTGTGACCAGTGTAAAACCCTGACCGATGGAGGTATTGACCGTATCCCCGGGATACCATGCCAACCCTTTTGCGTCCCGTTTCCAGGCCCGTGAAGGCATGATCCCCGACCGCTCAGAGGGCATATCCAGTCCGGTTTTATGGCCGAAACCAAACCGGTTACCGTAGAGCGACATCACATCAATCGTCATTTTGACACCGACATCGTAAAAAAAGGTATCGCAGGACTGAATGATGGCATCACTCAAATCAATGTTGTTGCCGTGCCCCCCCTTCTTCCAGTCCCGGTACTTCCGCTCATAATTTTTCAATTGGTAAAAACCCGGATCATAGATGCTGTAAGCTGGTGTAATTGTGCCACTTTCCAGTGCCGCAAGACCGTAGATTGGCTTGACAATGGAACCCGGGGGGTACTGCCCCTGAAGAACCCGATCAAACAAAGGCCGATCAATGGAGCTGAGCAGTGCATTGTAATTTTCAAAGCTGATCCCGGTCACAAATTCATTGGGATCAAACCCGGGAGTACTGACCATGGCAAGCACACCTCCCGTGGCCACATCAATAGCCACCACAGCACCTCTTTGATCTCCCATGCTCTCGTAGGCGACCCGCTGCAAACGACTGTCCAGATGCAGGTACAAATCCTTACCCGGCTTGGGCTCGACTCGCTCCAATTGGCGCATCACCCGTCCCCGGGCATTGGTTTCAACCGTCTGGTACCCTACCTCACCAAGCAGCTCATCTTCGTAGAAGTTTTCCAGCCCGGTTTTACCCACCACCAGGGTGCCGCTATAACGAACCGGGTCGAGTTGCTGTATTTCACGGTCATTGATACGCCCCACATAACCGAGCACATGGGAAAGTTCGGCACCCAGTGGATAATGGCGTAACAACTGGACAGTGACTTCAACGCCCTCCAACCGGTATTCATTGACAGCGAGGACTCCCTGCTCCCGTTCACTCAGGTTCAATCTCAAAGGAACAGGCTCATAGGGTCGCTGACGACGCTCAAGCAGTTTGTGAAAACGATCTCTGTCAGCACTGGCAATTCCCACCAGTTTTTCCAGCTCATCGAGCAGCACGGCAAGGTTTTCGACGCGTTCCACAACTATGGAAAGATTAAAGCTCGGGCGATTATCAGCCAGCAACACCCCATTGCGGTCGAAAATAAGCCCACGGGGGGGTGGTACCGGCTCAACCAGTACCCGATTCCGGTCAGAAAGAGTTACGAATGCGTCATGTCGCTCGACCTGAAGATGGTAATAGCGCCAGAACAGCCCACCAGACAACAATAGCACCACAACCATGGCAAACAGCAGACGGCCGACATAGAGCCGGTAATCTATCAACGGGTTTTTTAGTGCGCGGTCATCTTGATTCATGGAAAATCATTGTAACTGCATGTCGCTGGCTGATCACCGGATTTACTGAATAGTTCACACGATTGACTGTGAGCTAAAGACTGCCATAAAAAAAGCGGGGTCTCAGCCCCGCTTTTCTGAAGTGACAACCAGTATATTATTGCTCCGTAGACTCCTGGGCAACCTGGGCTTCTTCCGCTTGGGCCGTTTCCCCAGTCGCCTGGCCTTCGTCCTCTGATGTCTCTTTCATAGACAGCTTGATACGGCCACGGGCATCCACATCAAGTACCTTGACCCGCACCTGCTGACCTTCCTTGAGGTAATCAGACACTTTTTCCACACGCTCCTTGGCAATTTGCGAGATGTGTAACAGGCCATCCGTGCCCGGCATGATCGTAACAAAGGCACCAAAGTCTACAATACGAGCGACTGTACCCTCATAAATGCGACCTATCTCAGCTTCAGCGGTGATTTCCTCGATACGGTAAATAGCATTTTTCAAGCCATCGGCATCGTCACTGTAGATTCTGATGGTTCCGCTATCATCAATATCGATGCTGGCACCGGTCTCTTCCGTCAGTGCACGAATTGTGGCACCACCTTTACCGATCACATCACGAATCTTGTCGGGATCGATTTTAAGAATATGGTAACGGGGTGCTGACTCAGCCACTTCACTGCGGCTCTTGTCGATCACTTTGTTCATTTCACCAAGAATGTGGAGTCGCGCCTGTAATGCCTGACCCAGTGCGATATCCATAATCTCTTCGGTGATCCCTTCGATCTTGATATCCATTTGCAGGGCAGTAACACCCTGACCCGTACCGGCCACTTTAAAGTCCATATCGCCCAGGTGATCTTCATCGCCCAGGATATCGGTCAACACGGCAAAACCATCGTCCTCTTTAACAAGTCCCATCGCGATACCAGCCACGGGCGCTTTCAATGGCACACCGGCATCCATCAAGGCGAGGCTTGAACCACAAACCGAAGCCATGGAGCTTGAACCATTGGACTCTGTGATTTCAGAGACGACCCGCATGGTGTAGGGAAAGTCTTCAGCGGACGGCAATACCGCAGCAATACCGCGGCGAGCCAACCGACCATGACCAATTTCACGTCGACCGGTAAAGCCAATACGACCGCACTCACCCACGGAATAAGGTGGGAAGTTGTAATGCAACATGAAGGGATCTTCTCGGCGGCCTTCCAGCGCATCAATATACTGAACATCGCGCATGGAGCCCAGCGTAGCTACCACCAATGCCTGAGTTTCGCCACGGGTAAACAGCGCCGTACCATGGGCCTTGGCCAGCACACCCACTTCCACATCGATAGCGCGAACTGTCTTGCTGTCGCGGCCATCAATGCGGGGTTCCCCGCGAATGATACGACCACGGACGATTTTCTTCTCCAGCTTTTTAAAGGCATCACGAATATCCTCTTCCGCAATACCCGCTTCAGCATTCGACAGAGCTGCGACCGCCTGATTGCGCAGGCCGTCAATTTCGACAACGCGCTGCTGCTTGTCAGTGATACGGTATGCCGCATCCAGACCCTCACCCACCAAGGCTTTGAGACTGTCAGTCAGGGTTTCATTGACGGGAGGGGCTTGCCAGTCCCAGCGCGGCTTACCGGTTTCCCTGGCCAGCTCCTCGATCACCTGAATAGCCCCCTGCATTTCCTGGTGACCAAACAGTACCGCGCCGAGCATGATGTCTTCCGGTAATTCTTTCGCCTCTGATTCAACCATCAGGACAGCATCACGCGTCCCAGCAACAACCATATCCAGTTCCGACTCCGCCAGTTCCGAATAGGTTGGGTTTAACAGATAGCCTTTTTCGCGGTGATAACCCACTCGGGCGCCACCAATTGGGCCATTAAAAGGGACACCGGAAATCGCCAGCGCGGCAGAAGTCCCAATCAGTGCAGCGATATCGGGATCCACATTTTTTTCAGAGGACATTACCGTACAGACCACTTGCACTTCATTTTTGAAGCCGTTGGGAAACAGCGGACGGATGGGCCGGTCAATCAGGCGGGATGTCAGTGTTTCTTTTTCACTGGGACGGCCTTCACGCTTGAAAAATCCACCGGGGATCTTGCCAGCAGCGTATGCCTTTTCCTGGTAGTGGACACCGAGGGGGAAAAAATCCATACCTTCTTTCACGTTTTTTGCCGCGACGACCGTACACAGTACTGCCGTTTTGTCCATGGTACACATCACGGCACCGGTCGCCTGACGAGCAATGCGACCGGTCTCTAGCGTGACGGTATGATTGCCATATTTAAATGATTTTATTACAGGATTCACAATTATATTACCTCTCCATAAGCGTGAACGGCTCCCAGGGGAGCCGTCAGCAATTCTATTAGCGACGCAGGCCAAGCTGTCCAATCAGCGTCATATAGCGCTTCGCGTCTTTAGCTTTCAGGTAGTCCAGCAATTTGCGTCGCTGGTTTACCATACGGATCAAACCACGTCTTGAATGGTGATCCTTGTTGTGGTCACTGAAATGACCCTGCAGTTTGTTGATGTTGGCGGTGAGCAGGGCTACCTGCACTTCCGGCGAACCGGTATCACCCACGGACTGCGCGTACTCTTTAACAATAGCTTCTTTTTCAGTTACATTTAACATGGTTATTTCTCCAATATGCGGGTTAGATTCGGGGCGCCCGCGCATATTTACAGGAACCCTAACAGTGAATTCGACCGACACCACCTGGTGGGTCCAATCCGGGATTCTGTCACACAGGACAGGACTCCCTATCTCACAACAAGACGTTTCGGGGCTACCCGTCCATCTTCTGTGACTTCGCCAACCCCAAGCAACTGCGGCAGGGGCTGGCTCATTTCAAAGACACGCACTATATCGCCTTCTTCACTTTGACGATAGACCTGCGGCACCATCACCGCCTGTCCCCGACAAAAATAGAAAGCCGAGTCTTCCTCTAACTGCAGTGCAGCCAGATGTGTCATCCCGGCATCCATCGGTAACAAAAGTTGGTCGAGCTGATCCAGACCACTTTGTTCTCTGAGTGATTGCAACTCACCCAACGTCACCGACTGATCTTCTTTAAAAGGCCCTGCGGCGGTACGTCGCAAAACCGATAGATAAGCACCACAGCCGAGCCGCTGACCAATGTCTTCCGCCAGCGTGCGAATGTAGGTTCCCTTGCTGCAGTGGACAACCAGATCAGCCTCCGGGTACTCACCGCTGCGAAACTCAACCAATGCCAGCGAGTGAATTGTGACCGGCCGGGCTTTTCGTTCAACTTCCAACCCTTCACGAGCCAGCTTGTAGAGCGGTTGACCCTGGTGCTTCAATGCCGAAAACATCGGGGGCACCTGATCGATATCACCCCTGAACCCGTGCAGAACATCGAGCACCTGAGTTTCAGTTAGCTCAGGGGCACCGCTGTCACGGGTCACCTCTCCATCAGCATCACCGCTGACAGTCGCCATACCAAAGCGAAAAGTGGCGCGGTAGCATTTATCCGCATCCAACAAAAACTGGGTAAACTTGGTTGCCTCGCCAAGGCATACCGGCAATACGCCCGTCGCAAGCGGGTCCAGACTGCCAGTGTGCCCGGCCTTGGCGGCCTCAAAAAGGTGTTTCACCTTCTGTAAAGCGCCGTTTGAGGAAATCCCCAGCGGTTTATCGAGCAGCAGTATGCCGTTGACCGACCTGCCCTTGCGACGACGCGCCAAGCTCAGTCCTCCCCGGAGGAGTCTGTATCCGTATGCCGCGCCTTGTCCCGGTTGACCGCGTAATCAATGAGCGAAGACAGCTCCTGGGCACGCCTGCCCGTGAGATCAAAAATAAAGCGCAATTTTGGCACAATTCGCAGCAACATGCGTTTGGCCAGCAACGTCCGCAAAAATCCGGCCGCACCATTCAGAACTTCGGCAGCCTCACGACTCTCATCAGCAGACTCGGCCCCGACCAGGTTAACGAACACCTTGGCACTGGAGAGATCCCGGGAAACCTCTACGGCAGTAATATTGACCAGCCCCAAACGCGGGTCCCTGACCTCGTCGCGAATCAGCTGTGCCAGCTCGCGCTGCAACGCATCTGCGACTCGATCATTGCGGGTAAATTCTCTAGGCATATCGGTTTGGCATCAGCACAATCAGAGCTGGCGCGCGACTTCCCTGATCTCATACACCTCAATCTGATCGCCGGGCTTGATATCGTTATAGTCTTTCACTCCGATACCACACTCAACACCGTTGCGCACTTCGTTGACGTCATCCTTGAAACGTCGCAGCGATTCCAGCTCACCCTCATAAATGACGATATTGTCGCGCAACACCCGAATACGCTTGTTGCGATGGACTGTACCTTCAATCACCATACAACCCGCTACCGCGCCAAACTTGGGAGAACGGAAAACATCGCGCACCTCAGCAATACCGGTGATGACTTCACTGCGCTCCGGTGTCAACAAACCACTCAAAGCCTGTTTCACATCATCCAACAGGTTGTAAATGATGCTGTAATAACGCAGATCGACCTGTTCCTGCTCCACCAGCTGACGGGCGGCCGTATCGGCACGAACGTTAAAACCAAACACCACGGCACCGGTCGTAATGGCCAGGTTAATATCGGACTCGTTGATGCCACCGACACCGGAAGCCACAACATTCACTTCGACCTCGTCAGTGCCAATATCCGCCATAGCGGAAAGGATTGCTTCCAGCGAACCCCGCACGTCGGCCTTCACCATCACAGGGAGAACACCCTTTTTGTCCTGTGACTCAAAGGTCGCAAACATGTTTTCCAGTTTGGCGGCCTGTTGCCGGTTCACACGGTCCTGACGGGTTTTATCCTGACGCATTTCCGCCAATTCGCGGGCCTTGCGTTCATCTTCTACCACCAGAAACTCTTCACCGGCCGCCGGTGGCATATCAAGACCGAGAATCTCTACCGGTATTGATGGCCCCGCTTCGACAATTGGCTTACCCGCCTCATCGACCATCGCACGGATTTTGCCGACACTTTCACCAGCCAGCAGCAAATCGCCCTTGCGCAAGGTCCCCGACTGCACCAATGCCGTCGCCACCACGCCTCGACCTTTTTCCAGTCGCGATTCAACGATGACACCTTTGGCCGGGGCGTTCCGGGATGCCTGTAACTCCAACAGTTCGGCCTGGAGCAATACGGCGTCCAACAAATCATCGATGCCATCGCCGGTGTGGGCCGAGACTTTCACAAACTGCGTATCACCACCCCACTCTTCCGGAATGACATCCTTGGCAGACAGTTCATTCGTGACCCTGTCCGGATCCGCGCCTTCCTTGTCCATCTTGTTAATGGCAACCACGATAGGCACACCCGCAGCGCGAGCGTGCTGAATGGCTTCCACGGTTTGCGGCATCACGCCATCATCCGCAGCCACCACCAGAATCACCACATCGGTACTGTGCGCACCACGGGCGCGCATTGCCGTGAAGGCTGCGTGACCAGGTGTATCCAGAAAGGTGACCATGCCCTTGGGCGTATCGACATGATAGGCGCCGATATGCTGGGTAATTCCCCCAGCTTCACCGGAAGCGACACGGGTTTTTCGGATATGGTCCAGTAGCGAGGTTTTGCCGTGGTCAACATGGCCCATCACCGTAACAACCGGCGCACGGGGTTCCAGCTCCTCTGACACATCGGCCTGCAGCGCCCGGATCAACTTTTGTTCTATCTCATCGTCTGAAACCGGCACCGGGTTGTGCCCAAGCTCCTCCACCACCAATGTGGCAGTATCCTGATCGATGGGTTGATTGATGGAAACCATGGTCCCCATTTTCATCAACTCCTTGATCACGACGGCAGCCTTTACTGACATTGCCTGGGCCAGATCACTGACCGTGATTTGTTCGGGAATCTCCACATCATGGATGATCTTATTGGTGGGTTTTTTAAATTTGTGCTTGTTCTCAACCTTGATGGGAACCGATATACCCGAACGCAACCGGGGTTTTTTCTCCCCAGCGACTTCCTCAACCTCCTCAACAACCGCTTTCAGTAAGTCTTCTTTCTTGCGCTTCGGATCTTTGATGGCACCCCGTTTTTTCGCTTTTTTCGGTGCCTCTTCAGAATCATCGGCTTCGTCATCGTCCCTGACATGTTTTTTCACATGTTTTGGGGCGTCGGCGGGCTGATCGACCAGCTCAGGAGGCAACGGCTCGACGGTTGAGGGCGCAGACTTGCGCTCTTCTTCAGCCTTGCGCTGATTTTCCTGCTCCAGGCGAGCTTCCTCTTCTGCCTTACGGCGTGCCTCAATGGCAGCCTGCCGCTTCACTTCCGGATCATCAACAACGGGAGAAACCTGCTCAACAACAGACTCAGCTGCAATTGACTCTTCCTGCTCAGATGGAACTGCAGTCTCTTCTTCATTTGCCCGTTTGACATAGGTTCGGGTTTTACGAACCTCCACATTAACTGTTTTACGGCCGGCACCCGTTTTGAGTGTACTGACCGTCTTGCGTTTCAATGTGATTTTTTTGGGGTCGCGGGACTGCTCACCGTGCAAGCCTTTCAAGTAGGCCAGCAGCGTCTGCTTTTCCTCATCACTGACACTTGCGTCAGCAGAGTTGTGAGGCAAACCGGCCTCCTGCATTTGACTCAGCAGGCGGTCGACGGATGCTCCGACAACCTTGGCAAGTTCGCTAACAGTAACTTCAGCCATCTGTATTCCTCAATTCATCGCCTGTTCGTTTAACTGTCGCTCTCATCGGCGAACCAGGGGGCACGTGCAGTCATAATCAGCTTGGCTGCCCGTTCTGCGTCCATGTTCTCAATATCCAGCAAGTCTTCCACGGCCTGCTCAGCGAGATCCTCCATGCTGGCAATGCCATGCTTGGCCAATGTATGCGCCAACTGATCGTCCATACCTTCCATTTCCAGCAAATCAGTTGCGGGACCTGACATCCCCTCCTCTGAGGCCAGCGCCATCGTCAGTAACGCGTCCTTGGCACGGGCACGCAATTCTTCGGCCACCTCTTCATCAAAACCATCAATGCCAGCCATCTCATCCAAGGGAACATAGGCAACTTCTTCGATTGAGGTGAACCCCTCATCGACCAATACCATGGCGACATCTTCATCAATGTCCAGGCGGTTCATAAAGGTTTCCACCAGCGAGCTGGACTCTTCCTGCTGCTTAACCTCCGCCTCTTCGACAGACATTACGTTGATTTTCCAGCCAGTCAGCTCAGAGGCAAGACGGACATTCTGCCCATTACGACCAATGGCCATTGCCAGAGTCTCTCCGGCCACAGCCACATCCATTGAGTGCGTCTCCTCATCAACGATGATCGACTCCACTTCTGCAGGAGCCATGGCATTTATCGCCAGCTGGGCGGGATTGTCATCCCACAATACGATATCGATACGCTCGCCATCCAGCTCATTGGATACTGCCTGAACACGCGCACCACGCATACCGACACAGGCGCCAATCGGGTCGATTCGACCGTCGTTGGTCTTCACGGCAATTTTCGCACGCGATCCGGGGTCTCGCGCCGCGGCACGGATTTCTATCACCTCCTCGGCAATTTCCGGCACTTCAATACGGAACAGCTCAACCAGCATCTCATTGCATTTACGGCTCAGAAAAAGCTGGGGACCACGGCTTTCAGAATTAATTTCCTGAAGAATGGCACGCACCCGATCGTTGATTCGAAAAACTTCCCGCCCTACCAGTTCTTCTCTCGGCATAACGGCTTCAGCATTGTTACCCAAATCAACGATAATACTTTCGCGGGTCACTTTTTTGACACTGCCACTTACCAGCTCACCGAGCTGATCACGGTATTGCTCTACCACCAATGCGCGTTCAGCATCACGTACTTTCTGGACAATGACCTGTTTGGCCGTTTGGGCAGCAATACGACCAAAACCGATATTTTCCACCTGTTCTTCAAAGGTATCACCCGCTTTAAGACCCGCGTCTTTCTCATGGGCTTCTTCGAGCGTGAACTGAGTGCCGAGCTCCGCCAGCACATCATCAGCGACCACTTCCCACCAGCGGAACGTTTCATAGTCACCGGTGGCGCGATCAATGGTTACTCGAATGTTGGAATCCTCGTCATAGCGTTTCTTGGTCGCCGTGGCCAGGGCCTGCTCAATGGCCTCAAAAATAACCTCTTTGGACACACCCTTTTCATTAGAAACGGCTTCCACCACCATCAAGATTTCTTTATTCATTCATTCAGCCTCGCAATCGCCCTCAAAACCGGGGAACGATATTCGCCTTTTCAATGCTATCCAGGGGAAAGAGATATTCATGATCGTCAACAATCAACAGAACATCCTCGCCCTCCACGCCATTCAGACGGCCCTTGAAATTCCGTCTGCCTTCATGGGGAAATCTCAGCCGCAAAGCCACATCTTCCCCAATATACTTTTCAAACTGATCCAGCGTATATAAAGGCCGGTCCATGCCCGGAGAGGAAACCTCCAGAGTGTACTCCCCGGTAATCGGATCCTCCACATCCAACTGACTGCTGACCTGGCGGCTGACTTTTTCGCAGTCCTCCACAGTCACACCGTCACTCTCACGCTCAATGTAAATACGTAGCATCGCATTGCGACCTGATGACAAATACTCCAACCCCCAAAGTTCACAACCCATTGCATCCACTATGGGTGCAATCATCGCGCGGAGGGTCTCCTCTTTTGTCGCCACTGTAATCTCTCGGTTTCCCAATCAAAAAATGGGCACACAGCCCACTTCATCAAAACCACTTAGCAAAAAGCCCCTAAAAAGGGGCCCTTCGGCTGCGCCTTGTCCTGACGCATGGTACCAGCAGTACCGATACCAGAATTTGGTAGCGGGGGCAGGATTTGAACCTACGACCTTCGGGTTATGAGCCCGACGAGCTACCAGGCTGCTCCACCCCGCATCAAAAAACGCTGACCTTAACGGCCAGGAGACTGAGCATGCCTCCTTTACCTTGCCAGCTCATAACCTCTGGCAAGCCCCAAGCTGTCAAGTGACTGCTTCAAGGGCCGTGAATTATAGGGGTGACACACCATAGGGTCAAGGGGGAAACACGGCTTTGTTGTGCTCCCTGCTGATTTCCCCGCAAGGAGCTTTCACATCAAACCGACACCTTCCAGGTATGGCTGAATTGCCGGGCAGCGACATTGACCTGCAACCACAGAATCTCTTGCCCAGGAAAAAAACGTTCAACAGCTGGAGGGGTACTGCAGCAGACCGCACCAGTTAAGCCCCACTTAATATTAGGGTCGTACAGTTACACTTCCACATTCAAAAAATTGCCGCCAAATGACTGACTTTCCGAAAAAACATCCGCTGCTTTGGGCCTATCTTTTTGCGGCGTACTTTTCGCTGTCCTATCACATTCCCATTTATGCGACGGGCATGTCCGGGTTCATCGGATTGCGCGAAACCATTTTGATGAGTCTGATATGGCTGATCCCGATACTATTGGTTCCCAGATATACCCGGCAATTATTGGCAGCCAGTGGCCTGATATTATGGCCGGCAGCGGTCATCTCGGTGTTCTATTTCATTATATATGGGCAGGAATTTTCCCAGAGTGCGATTTTTATCGTTTTTGAATCGAATGTCGCCGAGGGCAGTGAGTTTGTTGCCTCTTATTGGCAATGGTGGTTTATACCCGTACTTATACTGTTCACAGTTGTACCAATATGGATATGGAGACAAACTCGACCAGTGGTCCTGGGTCATCGCAAACGCGTAGCTTATGCCACTCTTTTTACACTCATTTCCTTCTTTCCATTTATCAGCACGGCGTTGACCGAGGAAGACACCACCCTCAACGACGCGGTTCACCACCAAATGAAGCGGATGGAACCCGCAGCACCCTGGAACCTGATTGTCGGTTACGCAAAATATCAGCAGCAGATGGCGAGCATGACGGCCCTATTGGAAAAAAATCGTCAGGTACAACCTCTCAAAAACCTAAAGGCGAAAGTTGCCACCTTGCCCGATACAGTAATCCTGGTGCTCGGTGAATCGACCAATCGACAGCGCATAAGCCTATACGGCTATCACAGACCGACAACGCCCCATTTAGATGCTTTGCAGGCAAAAAATGAGCTTATGGTTTTCACTGATGTAATAACACCCAGGCCCTATACCATAGAAGCACTCCAACAGATCCTGTCATTTGCCGACTCTAAAAACCCGGATCTTTTTTATACCAAACCAAACCTGCTAAACATGATGCAGCAGGCTGGCTATGAGATTACCTGGATCACCAACCAGCAAACCCAAACTCGCCGCAACACCATGCTAACCACGTTCTCACAGTTGGCTGACCATCAGGTCTACCTGAACAATAATCGGGAACAGAATGCCAATCAGTACGACGAAGTTGTACTACCACCTTTTGCAGAGGCCCTAGAGTCAAATGCGGTCAAGAAATTGATTATTGTTCACTTGCTTGGCACACACCGTGCTTATGAACACCGTTTTCCCGAGACCTACAATCACTTTACTGACAGCAGTGGTGTCCCGGAGTGGGTAACACCAAATCTTATTGAAGATTACAACAACTACGACAACGCCATACTCTACAATGATGAAGTCGTGTCATCCCTGATTAAGGCGATAGACAGCAAGCACGATAACAGCCTATTGGTGTACTTCGCTGATCACGGCGAGGAAGTATACGACTACCCGGATAATCTGTTTGCGGGACGCAGTGAAGCCGCCCCCACATCAGCCATGTACACGGTACCATTCGTGGTCTGGACATCCCCGAAATTCAAGCAAACTCGAGATATCGACCAATGGCGCAGCGCCACAGATCGACCCTACTCTACTGCCCATTTCATCCACACCTTTGCCGACATGGTCGGGCTGAACTTTGCGGAAATGGATGACAGGGAAAGTTTGATTTCCCAGAACTTTCAGCAGCTGCCCCGCTGGATAGGCGATCCGCTCAATGCCAAATCACTCCAACGTTACAGTGACGTCATAGGGACCGAAAGATCCTCTACTCAAACGGCCGAGCGCAGGGTTTCAAAAGATATCAAAAAAGCGTTATAACGGTGCTGGCAATCAGCGCTCTCCCGTTTATTCATCGACTTCTATTATCGGGTCTGATCAGATCCGAACAATATTCGTTTTCCTTCCACTGTTGCATCAACATACCGCTGCCAAAAAACTAATGAAAGGCTTAATATTTATACCCCAGCTTAATTACAGACGGAGAACTGCTTGATACCCGCCACAAAAACCCTGGCCATCACCCTGATCATTTCGGCTTCCTTCACACTAATGAACGCCTGCACTTGGGTAAAAATACCCCCTGAGGCAGAGCAGGTGGTGCTATTGCCAGCGGACCGGGTCAATCAGTGCCGCCGCGTTGGCCAGATCAACAGTAATGTGAGAGCAAATTTAATAGGTTCCATTGCCCGCAATGCCGACAAGGTGCGCAACGAACTGGACAACCTCGCCCGCCAGCAGGCCCTCCAAATGGGAGCCAACACCATTGTTCGCCAATCAATTATCAATGGCAAAGGCACCTACATCGCCTATGACTGCCCCTGAAAGCTTTGATAGGTTTCTAAAAGCCCGGAAAATGATGTTAAACAGCACCCAACAGGGCAATCCACAATGACCAACTACCAAGTGCGGCTTCCCGCTGAATGGGAGCCACAGGATGCCATTCAGCTCACCTGGCCCCATGCCGGAACAGACTGGAAGCCGATCCTGAATGAAATTATTCCGGTGTATGAAACACTGGTCAGGCTCCTCACCGGCGCTGGCGAAGTAATCATCACAGTCCTGCCAACAGGACTTAACTCGCTGTCAAAACGGATGTCTCAACTCGGTATCTCAGCGGACAAATTGCAGTTATTCCCGGTTGAAACCAATGACACATGGGTACGCGACTACGGTCCTGTCACGGTCGAGACAGACCACGGACTCTACCTACTGGATTATCAGTTCAATGCCTGGGGGAACAAACACCCCTGTGAGCTGGATAACGCCCTCACTTCAGCGCTTTTCGAGCTGGGGGCCTATCCGGGAGCGAGTGTTCAAAAGCGCACGTTAGTTCTGGAAGGCGGATCCATTGAAACCGATGGCAATGGCACCCTGCTGACAACAGCCCAGTGTCTGCTGAACCCAAACCGCAATCCGTCATTTAACCAGACAGAGATAGAACAACAGCTCTGCAAAGATCTGGGGGTAAAAAAAATCAACTGGCTGCAGCACGGCGCTCTGCAAGGGGACGACACTGACAGTCATATCGACACCCTGGCAAGACTCTGCCCCAATAACGTGATTGCCTACCAGGCTTGCGATGACATAACCGACAGTCACTATCCGGAATTACAGCTCATGGCAGACGAACTGCAGGACATGACCAGTGCCGACGGCAGCAGCTACCGCCTGATTCCACTGCCCTGGCCCTCTGCAAAATACGATCAAACGGGCCAGCGACTACCTGCCACCTACGCCAACTTTCTGGTTTTCAACCACCTGGTTATTGTACCCACTTACCGGGATACAAAAGACAGCGAGGCATTGGCGCAACTGGCAAAGGCGTTCCCGGGATACCAGGTCGAGGGGGTTGATTGCCTGCCGGTTATCCAACAGCATGGCAGCCTTCACTGTATTACCATGCAATTGCCCAAGGGCACACTGAATGCTCATTAATCCATGACCCGAGGTAACGCTTCCATGGCTGAACTAACGATTGGCATTGTCCAACACGCTTGCAGTGAAGACGTGGCCGAAAATCTGGAAAAGACCATGACCGGCATCCGCGAGACAGCTGCTAACGGAGCCCAACTGGTGGTATTGCAGGAGTTGCATCGCAGCCTGTATTTTTGCCAGCAGGAAGATACGGCCATGTTCGATCTGGCGGAAACCATCCCCGGCCCCACTACCGACCGGCTGGGCGCGCTGGCCAGAGAGCTGGGTGTTGTCATTGTCGCATCGTTATTTGAGCGACGCGCGCCGGGGCTCTATCACAACACAGCAGTCGTGCTGGACAATGACGGCAGCATCGCCGGAATGTATCGCAAAATGCACATCCCCGATGACCCCGGTTACTATGAAAAATTCTATTTCACCCCCGGCGATCTGGGCTTCAACCCGGTTCAGACATCACTTGGCAAACTGGGCGTGCTGGTTTGCTGGGACCAATGGTTTCCGGAGGCCGCCCGGCTGATGGCAATGGCTGGCGCAGATCTGCTGATCTACCCCACGGCGATCGGCTGGAGTCCCGAGGATAATCATGTGGAACAGCAACGTCAGCGCGACGCCTGGATAACCATTCAACGCTCCCACGCCGTCGCCAATGGCCTGCCAGTGATTAGCGTCAATCGCATTGGCCATGAAGCTGACCCGAAAGGCGGGCCCGGGGCACTGTTTTGGGGATCCAGCTTCGTCGCAGGGCCGCAGGGAGAGATTATCTGGCAGGCAGAGAGTGGCAGGGAGGCGTTCTCAGTGGCACAGATCGACCTGAGCCGTAGTGAGACTGTACGCAGAATATGGCCCTACCTGAGGGATCGTCGCGTTGATCACTACAACCAGCTGACCAAACTGTACCGGGATTAACACCATCTGATACCAGCCAGCTTTCTACCCTCCCCCTTTAAAAGTCGTTCACTGCTCCAGTGAGCGTAAGATAAGCCGCGACGTCTGGGACAAGATTCGCCAACCCGTATTTTTTGAGATCCACATCATGAAGCCAATGCTGCCACTGCTGAATCAACGTCCAGGCTACATACCCAGCGACGCACAAAGCTTTGGCATGCGCTTCAGCGTGGAATGGTTTAGCAACAGGGTCACGGCAAAAGGAACCACAACGCAACGAATATGAAATACTCGGCCAACAGCACCCACCCGGCAGTTATTGAGTTCGATACCACACTGGCACGATTTGCCCAGAACCGGAAAGTCGACCCGAAAGCATCCAGTGCCGAAGTACTGGAATCGGCCAGAGTGGTCATGACCACGCACGAAGGCCTGAACGCCCTCTATGAGCGCGTCGCCGCGGTGGAAAATGCCGGGGTTTTCGCCGGGCGGGACTGGGCAAAACCGGCCATCCTGCAACCGGGTCTGGCAGTACGTTCATTGCGCCAGAGCAACGCCGACATCACGGTCATCGAAGCCCTCAGTGAGATCCGAATGCTGGCCATTGCCTCGCGTGACTATTTTCACCCTGGAATTGCCACCGAGCAGGCCCGCAACTTCCTGACCCAGGTTATGGCGCTGAACCTTGACCTGCTGTCCGGCCAAATGAGCGAAGCCGACCGCGAGCGTCCGCAGGAACTGGGTGCCATCGTGCAGTCGCTGTACCAGTATCTGCTCGAACATCTGGGTTACGAAAGCATCCTTGCCAGCCTGGTGGGCGAGGTCAAGCGCCTGCTTGCCCAGCGGCCGATCCAGACCGACAGCATCAAGAAAATGATCAGCCAGATCGCCAAGTGCCTGTTTGATCCCGAGCTTGATACCACCGGCAGTGAGGACGCCGCCCGCTTGGTCAGGGCCTTGTTTAGTCCCACCAAGGGCTGCCGGGAGGACCCCGGCCTAGAGGTCTACAACCAGCGGCTCGCTACCATGGACGGGACCGCTCTCATGGGGGAAGCTACAGCCTTTGCAAAGGCCATGGACGAGACCGGGCTAGTCTCTGCTTACCAACCCCTCTTTTTACGTTTTATTCGCAACCATCGGGACGATCTGATTCCGATTGCACTGGGACTGAGCGCCACTGGCATTGATGCACTGCACTGTTACAGGCAGCTTGTCTTTCGGCTGATTGACGACGCCATTTTTCCGGAAACCAGTCAGGCAACCTACGGTCTGGCCATGCTGCTCGAGCGTGGTACGCTCTTTCACCCGCCGGTAGCGGCCGGCCTCTGGCGACAGATTGAACTGAAGCTATCGGACGAAACGACGGAATTGCTGACCTCGGTGTTCGGTGAGGCACAGCCGCCTCGGGTCTTCCTGCTGGCGGGGGTGTTGAGCATACTTGGCTTGCCTCTGGGAGTTGGCCAAGGCAACAATCCAACTTGCCAGTCGGTCATCGGACTCTCAATGTGGGCAGATAACGACGCCGACTATCTTTTACAGTTAGTTGCCTGGGCCGCTCGCGACAACGAAATCCTGACCCGATTTGAGGGTGAGCAGATATCATCCAAGGGGCTTGAGGACGGCCTTGCCAAAGAATTGCCGCTGGATGTGGATGTGGTCTCGCTGATGTTGGTGCCGCACCTTGATCGCCTCTATATAGAAATGGGCCGCCTTTGCGGTGACCGCGACGATGACTTACACCGCTGGATTAACCCGGAATTCTATGGCTGGTGGGTAGGCCATGGTTTTCGGGTAGTGACCGACATCCATACCGGTAAACTCGATGACTACGAAGGCTTCATTCGGCAGTTCTATGCCAGTTACCACCCTTATTACAACGGCAATATGCCAGTGATCCACCCGCAACCGGCGGGCATCGCTTCTACCGACAGCGGCGGCCGCTATGTAGGCCGACATGCCATCACCATATTGCGGGTAGCTCTGGATGCTCATGCTCAGATGCGGGTTTACTTCTTCAACCCCAATAACGACGGTGGTCAGGATTGGGGGCAGGGCATTGTCTGCTCCATTCAGGGCAAGGACGAACTGAACGGTGAAGCATCTCTGCCTATTGCTGAATTTGCGTCACGGATGTACGTGTATCACTACGACCCGCTGGAGCTCGGTGATACCGATGCGGTACCGGACGAAGAAGTAGCGCTCGTGATGGAGCTCGGACGCACGAGCTGGGCGAAGGACCTGTGACTTTGGGGTCACCAACGTCTTAAAGCTTTATACCGGGAAACAACGGGGCCCATCACTTCAAAACCAAACTGGTTGCATCAGAGACAGATCGACTCATCGCCCCCCGTGACACCTTGATCCGCCCGCAGATTTTCAACACCTCTTTAGCCCGGAAGTGATTCGTACCGATCGCGTGACCGGCAGGCCTGAAAATAATTTTTTTGGGCACGACGATCATGTCCACTTTTAATAATCCGGCCTCTGCCAAGCAGGAAATTTTCTAATGGCCTAATTATTGCAAACTATCTATTGCTGTTCCGTTTATTTAACCCCAGATAATGATTAATTTCGTATCTAAACTAGCCCTATTCATGGGCAGAGGACTATTTATGAGTGGAAACGAATCCCGTAGGCAAGCTATCGCCAACATTACGAATAGCTACCCAAAACAGGGCGAAACGCCTGATCCTTTGAGCAAAATCTGGGCGACGGATGTTTTTAACCTCGCAACGATGGAAGAAGCTCTATCAAAAAATGCGTTTAAAGCGATGAAAAAAACCGTATTGACGGGTGCAGCGCTCGATCCAGGTACCGCCGACATAGTTGCTGCCGCAATGAAAGATTGGGCAATGGCAAAAGGCGCCAAGTTTTTCTCCCATATTTTCTATCCCATGACCAATGTTACCGCGGAAAAGCACGACGGTTTTATCGTAACCAACTCTGAAGGTGGCGCCATTACTGAATTTACTGGCAGCCTGCTTATCAAAGGCGAACCAGACGGTTCTTCATTCCCGAACGGCAGCCTGCGGATGACCAATGCTGCGCGAGGTTACACGGCGTGGGACCCAACCAGCCCTGCCTATATAATGCGTACCGCCAACGGCACGACACTCACTATCCCAAGTGTCTTCATGTCCTGGACAGGCGAATCCCTGGATAAGAAAATTCCTCTCCTGCGCTCCAACACAGCCATGGATAAAGCGGCCCGCAAGGTTTTGTCGCTAATGGGTGAAACAGAGATCGCCCCACTTAATTCGAGCTGTGGCGCAGAACAGGAATACTTCCTGGTCGACGAGAATTTTGCTAACAGTCGTCCGGATCTTTTGTTGGCAGGCCGCACATTGTTTGGTGCGGCGCCGGCCAAAGGTCAGCAGTTTGACGATCATTACTTTGGCGCTATACCTGTCCGCGTGCAGGTATTTATGCAAGATTTCGAAGATAAGTTATACCGATTGGGCATCCCTGCCAAGACACATCACAACGAAGTAGCCCCGGGGCAGTTTGAGATAGCACCTTATTTTGAGGCAGCCAACGTTGCGGCCGATCATCAGCAATTACTGATGACCTTGATGAAGGCTACGGCCAAAGAACATGGCTTCCTTTGTCTGCTGCATGAGAAACCATTTGCAGGAGTTAACGGCTCGGGTAAACACGTTAACTGGTCTGTCGGCAACGCCACCCAAGGCAACTTACTGGACCCGGGTAACACACCGCACGACAACCTGAACTTTCTGCTTTTTTGTGGCGCTGTTATTCGCGGCGTGCACTTGTACGGCCCCCTATTGCGTGCTGCCATAGCCTCTGCGGCTAACGACCATCGCTTAGGTGCCAATGAGGCACCGCCGGCAATTCTCTCCGTCTATCTTGGCGAGCAATTGGAAAGCGTTTTCGAAGACATAAAGGCAGGCAAACTACTCGAAAAGGCGAAATCTGGTGGTGTTATGGACCTGGGTTTATCACAGATACTGAAGTTCGAACGCGACCCGGGTGATCGCAACAGGACCTCTCCTTTTGCATTTACCGGTAACCGCTTTGAGTTCCGTGCAGTAGGCTCATCGCAGTCGGTATCAGGGCCACTGGTTGCAATGAATACCATGCTGGCCGATTCCCTAAATTGGATTGCGGACAGACTAGAACAAACTCTAGCTAGTGGCGCAGATCAGGCAACGGCTGTCATTAGTGTTCTCAAAGAACTGATGGAGTTACACAGCAATGTGATTTTCGGTGGCGACGGCTATTCAACACAATGGCATAAAGAAGCAGTTGAGGTACGCGGGCTGAAGAACATTCCCACCACAGCAGACGCTCTGCCAGCGCTCAAGGACAAATCCGTCATCAGCCTTTTTGAAACAACTGACGTGCTTAGCCCGGTTGAACTGGAGAGCCGCTTTGAAGTTTACGCAGAGCAATATATCCTGTCGATTGAGCTGGAAGCCAAACTTGTCTGTGAAATGGCCAGCACTATTATCTACCCCGCTGCGGTTAACTACATTTCTCAACTCTCCACCGCCTCATCTGGATTAGCGAACACAGGCATCACACTTGATGACTCCGTCGTTGAATCGACAGCAACGGAAGCAAACGCAATGATGGCGGAAGTTAAAAAGCTCAGTACAGCCCTTGAAAAGCATGACTTCGGTTCTATCGAAGCGCATATGGACTATTGCGCAGAGGCATTATGTACCTTGATGCTAGCCGTTCGAAGTCACGCTGATGCACTAGAAAGCATAGTATCTGACGAACTATGGCCTCTGCCAAAATACCGTGAAATGTTGTTTATTAAGTAATCTGAGTACGGACAATTGGAATTAGCCCCAATATAGGGCTGTAGCAATACAGCCCTTTTTTTATGTCCACCTAAGCCGCTCTCTAGGTAATTCCCGAGATAACAAAAAAGTTCATTTTCAAAATCACAAAAACCCCGATCATGGGGGATGACCGGGGTATGCTTTGGGAGAAGCATTGTTGCTGTAATAGATTAGTCCGCAGCAAACAAGAAAAGTTCACAGCTCTCTCAAAGTCACCATCTACTATGGTCGCAGCGACAATATGCAGTTAATTCACGCACGTCGAAACGCTCCTCTTTGAGAACAAGGCTGCACTCACTTCCTCTACTGCCATAGCGTTTCCTGTCCCCGGCAAGGCAAATACTGTGGCCCAAGAGGGCTACCCTAGGTTACACATATCTGCGGATCCGAAAATGAAAATACATAGCTCACCGCACTAATCGTATTGGTCATTGAATCAGCAGCGAGCGGGAGCGAAACCAATGTAATGACTGGCTATAACTATTTTTTCTTACTTACCTTCTTGGAACTTACTTGTAATTTTTTCAACACGTTTTCGATTCACACCAAGATCTGAATATCCAACTCTAGAAGCTGATCGAACATGTATCGTCATTTCGTTTGATTTAGTATCGGGAAAATAAAATTCTATATCATCAACGAACCCGAATACTTTTGAAGTAAACTCAGCTCTAATATAATTATCTTCAGCTACCGTGATCTTTGAATTTTTCAAGTCAATAAGTATTTCCAAAATACGTGCTTTTACTTCTAATGGTGTGCGCGTGGTCAAAATGGGCTCAATATAATGTTTACTATCTGTTGCCTGACTATTCACACAGTTTGGCGTGGTTGGACATTGGGCCAGCTGACCCTTCTCAATTCCTAATTTAGGCATCACACCTCCACATCCTATTAACAGTAATAAACTTATTAGAACAATCTGAATTTTTTATCCATTGTTCTTATCCTTTCAGGTTATAACGCAACGTTTAACGGCTTGCCGGTGCGACACTTTGTTAAATGATTGCTGAACTACCTCTCCCTCCAGCTCATCAACCTCCAAGAGCTGGACATCTTACGGAATGATGTGGCTATGCATACGAACATACTATGGCCCAAGGATTATTTACATTGTAAAGTTAGGCTAAGCGGTCAGGTCATTTAACACATCACATTAGGTGGCATCGCTCACCATTTTTATCATGGAATTTTCGAACGCTTTATCCAATACGGCAACCATCACAAACATGCCGGCGAACACCTTCAACTGGCACAGGTTCAGGAGGTGAATGAAAGCCTGTTCGTGAATGTCTATTCAAAAACACGTATATTCCCAAGTCTTTTTCATCCCCGACTAAGGACATCTTGATGCTCTTTGCACTTATTGTTGGCGGCCTGATCGGCTACGCCTTTGGCAAACTTCCCGGCTTTTTCATTGGTGCTGCGATCGGTGCTTTCCTTTTTAACCTGATGAAAAGCCAGCTTATCGGCAAACTTCAGAAAATACAGTCTGGCTTCTTTGAATCTGTCTTTGCCGTCATGGGTGCGCTGTGCAAAGCAGACGGTGTGATATCCAGAGACGAGATACAAATGGCTGAAACCATGTTCGCGCGCTTCCACCTGAATGAAGACCAGAAAGCCAAAGCCAGGGCTGCCTTCAACCGAGGCAAAGAACCGGACTTTGACTTGGACGCGGAGCTCAACCATTTCCTGCAGATCAGCGGTCGGCAACCGGCTTTACTGAAGATGTTTCTTCAGGTGCAGGTTTCCGCCGTCGCCGCCGACGGAGTTATCCACCCTGCAGAACATGAAATGCTGGTTCGAACCGCCCGAATACTGGGGCTGCCTGAAAGCCAGGTCGATCAGCTGGAAGCCATGTTGCGTGGAGCCCATACCGGACACACCGGCGCCGGCCCGGGGCAGCGCCCCACCACACAGCAGATTGATGATGCCTACAAGGTACTGGGTGTATCGCCCTCGGCCGACGATGCCGAGATCAAGAAGGCGTTCCGCAAACTGATGAGTGAGAACCATCCCGACAAACTGGCTGGCAAGGGCCTGCCTGAGAGCATGCGCGAAATGGCGGAAGAGCGCACCCAGGAAATCAGCCACGCCTATGATGTCATCAAGGATATCCGCAAAAAAAGCGCCTGAAATAATCAGAACCATCGCGATATTTTGGCAGGGCAGTTATCGTCTCACTCAAACAACTAATCAGTACGCCTGTTTAGCAATCGCAATAGCTTTTTCTGCAAAGGATATCCGAAAAGACGAAAATATCTCGGTAACTATCGGGCACAACCTGTTTGGAATGGAGTATATGAAGGATCATGATGTTTATACTTTTTATGAGAACTTGCATCATTCAAGCATTTAAACCGTAAGCTTCCCCAATAGCTGGACAGGTAATAAGTAGAGCTTTCT
>TARA_R110000850_G_scaffold7669_15_pt1 | contig 33660 bp, 19 predicted proteins | sample TARA_R110000850 | Tara Oceans TARA_R110000850 (sample SAMEA4397586) | marine metagenome | biome: Polar Biome; feature: [SRF] surface water layer (ENVO:00010504); material: water (ENVO:00002006), including particulate matter (ENVO:01000060) such as... | depth 5 m
TGCGCCGCTATGATCAGAGCAGCTATGCGCCTGGTTCTGGGCGATCTCGTTTGGATGGTGAATTTCGCGGTGGTCGATGCCGCCAGTGTGAATGTCAAACGGAAGCCCCAGCAAGGCCTCCGACATGACCGAACATTCCAGATGCCAGCCCGGTGCGCCTTTGCCCCAGGGACTGTCCCATTCCATTTGCCGTTTCTCGCCCTCTGGTGTCTTGCGCCAGATCGCGAAGTCTGCAGCATTGCGCTTGCCTTCGACTGTTTCAATCCGGCCTTCGCCATCGTCGGTCGATGCGCGGGCGAGGCTGCCGTAATCTGCAACGGTAGATACATCGAAATAGAGACCGCTCTCGAGCTCGTAGCAATGTTTGTCGGCTATGCCTTTGGCATATTCGATCATTGCCGGAACATAGTCTGTGGCAATCGACCAGTGCGCCGGTTGCCGGATATTGAGCGCCTTGATATCCTGCCAATAGGCTTCGGTATAATGTTTCGCGATATCCCAGATCGACTGGGCTTTTTCCGCGGCCATCTTCTCTAGCTTGTCTTCGCCATCGTCCGCATCGTCGGTCAGATGTCCGACATCGGTGATGTTGATGACATGGGTGAGCGTATAGCCCTTCCAGCTCAGAGTGCGCCCGAGAATGTCGGCAAAAATATAGGCGCGCATATTGCCGATATGGGGGTAATTATAAACCGTCGGGCCGCAGGTATAGACGCGTGCTTCACCGGGGTGGACGGGCACGAACTCTTCCATCTGGCGAGTCAGGCTGTTGAACAGCTTTAGCGGGCGCGAAGCAGTGTCATTCATCATCCATCGCCTAATGGCTTTCCGCGCAAAAGGTCAACCGATCAATTGTTCGCCGCGATCATTCTGCCGGTTCGAGTTCTTCTTCGTCCTCATCGTCTTCGGTCTGGCATTTTCCGCTATTATCGAGCTCGCAATCAAATCCGTTCACCCAGAGATCATCATTACCCGCGCCGGTTACCGGTTCGTCGATCAACGGATCATCAGCCAGATCTTCAATTTCCTTGATCTCGATCAGATTGCTCGCGAGCGGATCCGCCGCATATTGCTCCGGTGTGACCTCTTCTTCAATCACATCCTGCACCGGATCATCTATCCCGGGTATTGCCGGTTCAGAAGTAGGTGTTGGAGTAGGCGCGCAACTCGCAGGGTTGGCGATAACACAGCCGTTGATTGTAGATTGTGGATTGTAGCCGGCTCCCGTGATCGTTGTCGCTGGAATGGCCGCAATACCGGTTGCGCCGTTGACTGTGCCATTGATGACAATCGGTGTGATACCACTTGGACCAGCATTGATGCTCAGACCGCCAGCGCCGGCCACAAAGCCTCGCCGGGCATCGAAGTCAGTGCCATTGCCGGTATTTTGAACGTAGAACTGGCTGGCAAGCAGAGTGACGCTGATCGCGTCTGCCACAATGAATCCGTTCTCCCGGACATTGCCGTCATTCTGGGCAAGTCGCTCGTCAATTCCGGCGGTGGTCATGCCCTGAATATCGTCAAAAGCCTGATCCGTCATCGCGTAGATATTGCGTGCGGTGAGGGAGAGGTTCCCTGACAGACTGCTGTCATTTCCCATGGCAATGGAGCCGGTTGCGGCGTTAACTAACAGATTATCGCCAGCAGCGAGATTGAGGTTAGAGTCCAAACCACCCTGTACAGACAGATTGCCGCTCACCCTTATCGATTGCACTGCTGAGAGATTCAGGTTTCCAGTTTCAGCGAAATTGCCTTCCGAAAACGCGCTTGCCGAAAGCTCCTGAATCGTCAGGTCAAATCCGCTGAGCCCTGTCTCGGCGGCGGAGATTGTCAAATCGCCGCCCGAACGGATCCGGCTGAATTCGTCATTGTTGAGCGAGAAGGTGCCGGTCAGATCCGTCCCGTCGCCGAGCATCATCTGCGTGCTGCCGTTGCTGGATATGCGGATATCGCTGGTCAAAGCGTTCAGACCAAGGCTGCCGGTAGAACCGATATTCATATCGGCGCTGACCGTCTCAATAGTGTTGCCGATTGTTTCAGCCTGAATGTCTATCAACCCATCCGCGGTTATCAGCAGTTGATTGTCCGCACTCACCAAACCGTCGATCAGAACATTGCCGGCGCTCATGCTGATGTCGCCTGTGGCTTCCGCGCCTTGAATTATCAAACCGGCTGCCGAGAATAGCCCGACATCACCATTGGTAGCTTCGGCGCTGACCGTCGTATCTTGTTGCGTGACAATAGAGACGGCTTCGCCCGATGCGATGATGCTATTGGTCACATCGACGTTGTTGGTGACATTGACCAGGCCGGTTGCGGCGGTCAGATATATGTCATTGCCCGAGACATTGGCTATATCGATTCCGTTGTCAGCGCTGATGTCGACTTCACCCTGACCCGTCTGGGACGCACTCACTGTGTCTGCAACAAAGCCTCCCAGCAATTGGGCACTCACATTTGTGATGCTGTCAACGAACCCCAGATTGGCATCATTGCCGCCGTCGATCGCGATATCGCCACCGGAAGTCAGATCGCCGCCGTTGATGTCGCCGCCAGCATTCAGGCTCATGGCGCTGCCGCTCGAAGCATTGATGAAGTCTATATTACCGCCCGCATCGACAGTGAAAGTGCCTCCCTGCGCATCAAGATCGCCAAAGCCGACATTGCCGGTGGCATCGAGATCGATGTCGCCGCCTACAACCACGGTACCATTGCCATCGATATCGCCCGCGAGAGCGGCGAGTGTCAGGTTGCCGCCGATAGTTCCGTTGTTGAGCACAACGGAAGTGCCCGAAATGCTTGTGTTGCTGCCGCTGATTGCATTGGCAACAGTTGGCGTTCCGGTTGCGGTGATATTGATATCATTATCAGCATTGAGCGCACCGGTAGCCGTCACATCGCTGCCGCTATCCAGCTGGATGTTCGAGCCCGTGATCGTTTCACTGGCAAAGGCGATCGATCCGGCCTGACCGGCATTGGCCGTGTTGAACGCCAAGGCGAACAGGTCGATTCCGGTGCCGCTGGTGGTTGCACTATCCAGCGTAATCGCGCCATCGGCCTGAACCGTGAAATCGTCGCCTGCGGATACCGTCCCCAGAGCGACATCGCCCAGCGCCCGGATCGCCACATCTTCACCGGCATTGAGGGCTCCGGTAGAGGAAATATTGCCGCCGGCGAGCAAACCTATCGAGGCGGCGGTTGGGGTGCCGGTTCCGGTGACAGCGGAAACGAGCGTGATATTCTGTGCCGCTGAAACCAAAATATCGCCGCTATCTGTTTCGAGAGCGCCAGCGGTAACATCATTGGCGACCAGATTGATGCTCTGTCCAATACCTGTCGTCGTGGCGTTGCCGATATTGATCGCATTCGAAGCGTCGAGATTGATCGCGCCGCCTGCCGTCAGGTCACCGGGACCGGAACCGGTCAGGTCGCCGCTCGTGGCGTTGAGCGTGATGGCTCCGCTAGACTGAAGATTGTGGAAGCCGACATTATTGCCAAGAACCGAGACCGAAGTCGCGCTGCTGTTGCTGCCGAGGAAGGCATCGCCGGTAGCGGCGGTCAGCGCAATGCTGCGGTCGGCAGGCAGATTGATCTGGCCAAAGCTGATGTCGCCGCCCGCGAGGATGTTGATATCGATATCCCCGCCTTGCGTCAGTGTGCCGACGTCAATGCTACCCGGCACGGTGTAGCTGTTTTCCAGATCACCGTCGACTGACCCGACGGTGGTTAGCTGGCCGCCGGTGTCGATCAATGCTGCGTTGATATCTGCCGCCACGGTGATACCGATATCACTGTCGCTGGTCAGCGATCCGGAGCCAAGTAGGCTGCCATTGACAGCGCTAATCAATATGCTGGTGCTGCTGACCGACGCATTGCGCAGGTCGACGTTGCCTTCGGTACTTTCGACAATGAACTGGTTCGACGCATCAAGAACCGTCGCGATGCCCGTCGTTCCCATGACAATGTCGCGGCGGGTGGTGACCAGTATATCGTTGGCCGAAACCGTCCCGCTTTCGATGATGGCCTGGATCACGTCATTGTTGCTCGCCCGGCCGATGTAGACCAGATTGTCCGCGTTGAGCGTGCCCAGGCAGACATTGCCCTGCAGGCACTGTGCGCTCAGCAGCCCGTTGTCATCAATCTGGCCCGTTCCAGTCGGAGGAGCATCGTTGATGTCCACGCTGATCGAACTGGCGGTGATCGTGCCGCCGAGACCGTCGACTGCATTGGCGGTCATGACGACCGCGAAGCCGTTTGCGTCGAGATCGCCTGCTGCAACAATCGAGGCAATCGGCGTCAGCGGCGTGGTGCCGAGTGTTCCGATGGGACTGCCGAACAGACCGGTAAAGTCCCCGGCCTGCAAGATCAGATTGCCCGGATTGGTAAACGTGGAAGAAGCGTCGGGCGATGTCGATGGATTATTGGCAGCGGTCAGGCTTGCTCCGGATTCAATGATGATATCATCGCCGGTACGGACCGCCAGACCATTGTCAGACACGACATTGCTGCCGGCGCGGAAATAGGCGTTGCCGCCCGCGCCGATGGCGATGAACCCGGTCGATGTGACGTCGCCGGTTATTGTGGCATTGAAACTTGGATCGAAGATTGGAGGAGGTGATACTGCAGGGTCATATCCTGCGTTGATCGTCAATTGTGGTGCCACGACGTAAGACAGCGATCCGACGGAGACCACGGCGGGAACGCCAGTGACGGCAGCATTGTTGACGGCGACATTCTGCAGCGCAGAAATATCGACCAGGCCGACACCGGCTAGATCGGCGACGGTGGCATTCTGCTCTGCGCGAACCGAAGCCGAGCCACCCGCGTTGATCCGGGAGCCGTCTGTGCTGATGAAATCGCCCTGACTTGTCGCCGCGAAGACGCTCGACACATCGATGGAATTTACCGACGTAGTATTGTTCGTATGGTTGATCAGGATATTCTGACCGCTGTTCAGCGTAGCATTGCCGCCCACCGTCATTTGCGCGTCGCCGTCGAGATCATATTCGATATTGCCGGCGACATCCACGGTCAGATCACCGAGAATCGATACAGCTCCGCTGTTGGCTGTTGTGAAGAAGCCGCCAAGAGGGGCCGAACCCGAGCCGGTCCCGGTCCCGATTGCGGCATCAAAGGCACTGGCTGCCAGGCTGCCCAAGCTTATCAGTCCTGCCGGATCGGTCGAACTGTCGGAAATTTCGATACGCCCACCCGCGCCGACACCGGCAATAGGTCCGCCACCGCCCGTGCCGTTGGCATTTATGGTAACGTCGGCAAAACTCAGTATTCCGGGACTGCCTTCCTGAACCTCGATAATGCCGGTTCCCCCGGTGCCGTCTCCGCCTGTGCCGTCGACACCGGCTGTTCCGAAACCGGGATTCAAAACTATACCGCCAATTCCGCCATCACCGGCAAGACCGGCTGTGGTTATGTCCAGATTGTTACCGGAAATTGTGCCGCCCTGCGCAAGCAGGCGACCGGTGCCGCCAGTCGCGTTGCCGCCGTTGCCGGCGTCGCCAGCTGCGTTGTCAGCGGAGTCCGCACCATCGCCGCCATTTCCGCCGATGCCGGTACTGGTCATGGTAAAATCACCGGATGTTAATGACAGCGTTCCGCCGGTCCGCGCGATCAGCTCTACCGTGCCGCCAGAAGCGTCGCCGCCCGATCCACCACGGCCGCCGATTATGCCAGCGCCGTATCTGTAGTAACCGTCCGTCCCGTTGCCGCCGGTAGCATTGGCTTCCAATGTGATGGAACCGAGATCGATATTGCCGCCAGCGCCGGTGACTTGCAAACGCGCCGTCCCCGCCGTGGCATTGCCGCCGTCGCCGCTGTAGCCCACACCCGTTATTGAAGGGTCGGCCGAGGGGTTAGTATCTATCCTGCCTTCACCGCCGTTGCCGCCGGTAGCATTGGCCATGATGGTTGGGTCATCAGGATTCGCCGTAGCATTGTTGATATTGATTGCCGCTGTGCCGCCAAAGGCAGCGCCGCCATCGCCTCCGTCCACGCCATAGCCGCCATCGCCACCGACGCCGCTGGCGTCGACGACGTAAACAGGGTTGTTGAGATCATCCTGATTGATGTTGATGGTAGCATTCCCGCCGGTTCCGATGCCGCCATCGCCCCCGAAATTATCCGCTTCGCCGGTGTTTGCACCAAAAATATCGCCGCCATCCCCGCCGGTTCCGACTGAAGTTACCGAAAGCTGGTCGAAACCCAGAGTACCCGCATTATTGTTGAACGTGGCATCGCCGCCGGTCCCGTTGCCGCCACGGCCGCCAAGCCCGGCGGGAGCCGCTCCGCTGAACTCGTCGGTGCTATCTCCGCCATATCCGCCATCGGCGCTGGTGGAGATGACGATGTTAGTGGCATTGATTGTTGCGGTACCGTCGAGGTTGAAGGTTGCGGTGCCGCCGATCCCGTCGCCACCATTGCCGCCGTCAGAGGCATAACCATAACCACCCGCTCCGTAAGATCCATAAGGGGCGATGTTCTGATTATTACCCTCGGCAGACACGGTTAGCGTATTGGTGACGGTCAGATTCCCGGTTTGTGCGTTGAAAACTGCATTGCCGCCGATCCCGCGACCGCCGGATCCGCCGGAGGTGCCGTTGTTTATATCGCCATTGGCTCCGTTACCGCCGAAGCCATTTGCTGAAATAGTGAGGTTGGTAACGGTCGCATTGCCCCCGTTCAGGTTGAATGTTACATCACCGCCCTGGCCATCGCCGCCGTCACCTGCCGATACGCCGCCCGCAAAGGCAGCGTTTACCACGCTAAGATCCTCTGGTGCCGCGAAAGCAGAAGCGAAAGGCGCCGCCACATTCGGGGCGGGCAATGTCACTATGGCTCCGCCTCGACCGCCTGAGCCACTGGCGCTGGTTACAATATCACCTGCGACGAATGTACCGCCGAAAAGGTCAAATATAACGCTACCGCCTGAACCGGTGCCACCATCACCTTCAAAAGGTACAGTCGTTTCCAGATTGGTATCGATCAGACCGTCCGAATTGAAATTAATGTCCACAAAATCGATTCTGCTGCTTATCGGCGATGTGCCTTCCAGCAATATTCTGGCGGTTCCGCCCTGTGCATTGGTTACTGTCGACGGGTCTGTTGCGCCTGCCTGTGCGCTTACATCGGCATTGAAAAATCCGGTGAAATCGATGAAGCCATCATTTGCGTGAATCAGCACATTCCCGCCGGCCGCGTTGACCCCTTCGGTCGCCTGGGTAGTTACGTTGGCATATAAATCGACATTACCGCTTGATATAATGCCACCATTTTGCGCTACGATATCGATGTCTCCGGCAATTAGCCCGTCACTCAATTCGGTCGCTGAAAATCCAACTGTCGAGCTGGTGTCTACGGCAAGACTACCGAAACTGATATCGCCGTTATCGGCACTTATGGAGACTGATCCGGAGGTGAGATTACTGCCGGCAAGACCATTGGACGCCTCGGTTTGTATCGAGATTTCGTTCGTAACATTGAGTCCTGCACCCTCGCCGCTTGTGTTGAGAATGCTGATCGTTACCGCGTCTATCGCAGGATCGCTCACAATATTGCCGGATGTTCTGGCGTCAATAAACATGTTGTTGGTTATTGATACATCGGTGCCGGAGTTGCTGACGGCAAAATTAACCGCGCCGCGGCTGAGGTTACCGGCAATGTTGTTGCCGCCGGCGTCAAATGATTCCCCTCCGCTTGCAACGCTGGAAATTCCCACGCTTCCAAAATTGTGGAGCCCGCCTGAGATGGCAAGATCAACTGCGCCTGCGACGGCGACATTGTTCTGGACTACTGTACTATCCGAACCGCTGGTACGTTCCGCGTCGGTTGTTATCTGGAGAGTGCCGCTGACCGTCATCTCGCCGCCCGACAGGTTCAGTCCGACATTACCGGCGATGCTGTCACTGCCCAGTAAACCGGGTCCGTTTCCGCCAATTTTTCCGGAACCCGCATCTATGGCCGAGGCGTTGAAATTGACGTTGCCGCCAAATTGCGCGGTGCCGCCGTCCATGTTGAACGTGATATCGCCTGCTTGCGCAAAGCCGTTTTGAATCTCGCCTTTGCCGCCCTGGGCGCTGGCCAGGAACGTTGTATTTCCGCCGACATCCAACAGGCCGCCATTGGTGATGTTGATGGTGACGTCTCCGCCCGTGGCATCTTGGCCTATCCCGGTACCGCCGTTGTCGATGACCGTAAAGAAATCGTCGGCACCGATGCCACGGCTGTCGAAATTCAAATCGCCGGTCAGACGCAGTCCGGTATTGGCCTGAAACCCAAAGCCGGTGCGATCAATGTTTAGGTTTATATTGCCCCCCGTCGCGCCGGTCCCTGCGGTCAGATTTATGTCGCCATTGACGAATATCTGGCCACCGCCGGACGTATTGAGATTGATCTCATTGCCCGCGGTCAGGTTCAAATCCTGCGAACCGACGTCGTTGGAAATGATGATCGAATCCGCATCTGACTCGGCCGAGAATGTAATGCTGTCTGCAGCGAATAATTCGAGCGTCGAATCAAAAGTGGTCACGCCGCCGCCACCGATCTGGATATTGGTCGCTGCGGTCGAAGTTAGATTTTCTTCAATCAGGTTTGTCGGCGCAACGTCGGAGCCACCAACAGAAACATTGCCACCAGCACTGAGCACTATATTGCCGTTGACGATGCCTGCACTGGCAGCTTGCTGATAACCGACAGCTCCTCCGATCAGCATTGTTACAGCATCATTTTTTGGCACAGCAACCATATATATGGCCTGAGCGTCCGCGTTGGTTACAGCGCCCGCGCCGTTAAAACTCGGGGTTGATGACGGCCCGGTTGTCGTCCCGCTATGGACAATGCCATTCGCATCGGAAGTTCCCACGCCGATTGTAATATCGAAAAGTCCGTTGTTGATGGTCAGGTCAGCCTGTTCGGCTGCGACATAGGCAACCGACCCATCGACATTCACGCCACCGCCCTGAACGACGCGGGGGGCAACCATGGCGACGTAACTGCTGCCATTGTTGAGCGCATTGATCTGCGCACCATTTTCGATAATGATCGCTGATTTGCTGCCAGCGATGCCGCTGAAGCGCATTTCACCGCCTACACCCAACAGTCCACCAGTTGTATTTATATCATTTGTGGTCAGCACTAGGCTGCCGACGTCAAATGTACTGGTGGCGCCGGCGATGATTCCGCCCGGACTATAGAACCAGATGTTGCCGCCCGGCGTCGTTGCGCCAAGGTCTAAAAAACTTTCGACAGTGCCGTTGAACTGTACCGGTCTGCCATCGGCGGCTACCGCCGGCAAAATACGGTTCAGAACCGTATAGTTTGTGCCGTTAGACACAAACTGCAGAGTTCTACCGCTGGGTAATATATTAATCGGGTTGTTGACCAGACCATCGGCACCAAAAGTCGGTGCATCCGTGTCAAGCGGTGTCCAGTTTAACACCACTTCGCTCAGCGATATTTGTAGCTGATCCATATTGGTCGTACGCGGACCCGTAAAAACCGCGCCTCCCGTCGGGCTCGTGACACCGGCCTGAAACGCCTGCCCGTCAGCAGGGGTGAAAGCATGTGCCTCGTTCAATCCCGGTATTGGCGCGCCCAACGGTGTTTGCGCCTTTGCCACTTGCGGCGCGGCCGCCAGCAGGACGGCTGCCGCCGCCATAGAACTTCCGGACAGCCACCGCATTTTTTTCCGGCCAGGGCCTGTGGTCGCTTTTGGGCTTCTGCTTTGCGGTCTTGTCGTCATCTTGCTGTCCTCGGTTGAACTGCGGCTATTCTCTGGTCGAACAATGATTTCATCATCTGCGCTTCCACGGCGCGAGCTGGATCGTCAAAGTCAGGAGGGCGCGCGCGCTATCGCGGCGGGTCTGGAAGGCTGCGCGTTTTAGCGGCACGACCGCGGTCAGGTCCAGACTGGCCCGCTGGCCAATGGTCGTACGGAACCCGCCACCTGCGGAATAGAGCTTCTGCGGATCACCCGGACTGTTCTTGTTCCAGACGCCCATCAGATCAAAAAACAGATAAGGTTGTACCGCGATCCCCTCGGGTGAATCGGGCAGCAGGGAGCCGTAGCTGATCTCTGTCTGCAGCCCGTAGCCGCTGTCGCCGATGATCGTTCCGGGATCATAGCCACGGCCTGTTGTATAATTGCCTCCGGATATTTCTTCATAGGAGAACAAGGCATCCGGCGAATATTGCAGTCGTGGTTTTAAGGTCAATGCCAGCAGCGGGGTGGGGCGGTAATCTATTTTTGCCTGTCCCCTGACGACAAATGCTGTCGGGTCGCCATCGGCGCGGGTTGGCAAGACGGTCTGGCCGATGCAGTTGACAAATGCCGGGCCGCAGCCCTCGCTGGCACCCAATATGTCAAGGCCCTGACGGAGTTCCAGCGAGCCGCCGATGCCCCATTTCGGTTCGAAGGCGGAATAGCCGCCCCGTCCCGAAATGCTCCCCGGTTCGATCTGGCTGAAGTCAACGCGGGCATAAGCCACACTCAGACGGTCTTCGTTGGTGCGAGTGCCCAGAATATCGGTCCGCTGGTCGATATAGTCGAGGCCGATTGTCCCGAAGATATTGCGCGACTGTTTGCGGACAAAGGGATAGCTTGCATAAGCGCTGGCAACCAGCGTTTCGGATTTGATCGAAAATCCGCCGGCCAGTTCCGGCTTGGTCCATGCGTAAGTGAAATTGGCACCCAGCTTCAGGCCTTCGCCACCAACGCGGAATTCGTGGCTGGCTTGCAGAACCTGCTGTTCCTTCAAATCAGAGGTCGTGTAGCCGCTGATCACGGTTTCATCACCCATTCCGGTGAGCCCGTTGAACCGGAGCCGGCCAAGTCCGCCAAAGCGGCCGACAGCTTCGGAGCCGAAATTCTGGAAGTTGACGTCGGCGTAGACGGGCGTGCGGATGACGTTGAATTCGCCGACCACTTCTCCCGGCTGTCCGCCGGATTCCGCCGATACCGGCCGAAGCGAAAGCCGTACATCCAGACCCGGAATGTCGCGGGCGAGCAGCAGATAACGGTCTGCTATATTGATGTTGAAAACCGGCTGTGCGGCCAGTTTTTCGATATATTTCTGCAACAGGCCTTTGGATCGTCCGGCATCGCCCCGGACTTGCACCGAGGTCATTCGTGCCATCAGCACGTCGAAGCGGACATTGCCCTGATCAATTGTCTGGGGCGGGACTTGTACGGCGGCCAGATAGCCATTGCTGCGCAATATCGTCGCTGCCCGGTCGCGGATATCGCAGACGACTGAAACCGGAACGTCCTGACCGACATAGTCTGCGTAGGACGATGTCAGCGAACCGGGATCCACTGAAATCAGTCCGGTGAAATCAACGGACTTCAGCGTGAAGCGGACATCGGAGAATTCCGGTCCGGCGAGCGGGCAGGCGGACCGCTCGACTTCGCTGTCAACGGATAGCGTCCGGGACTGGCCTTGGAGTCCTTTGTCCACGACTCCGCGCTGGATTTCTTCCCTGGTCGGTGCCGCGACGGACGATTGGCCCCAGGCAGGCAGGCTTGTTGTCAATATGGCGATACCCGCCGCCATAGCTGTTGTTTGTACTGTTGTGCGCGTGCGCGACATATTAGTCCCCGTTTTTCGATGATCCATGTACGACCCACTGAACCATCTTATCCCCATTCTGCCGTCCAGCCCTCATTCCGGACGGCAGATATTCTTCATAAGCTAACCCTGATCTGCCGGTTCCCCGCTGTTCAGATCAAGTGTTTCAACCAGCAAATCCAGTTGCCCGCTACATCCGTTTTCTATCAACATGGAGGCGGTATCATCGAGGTCGGTAGGCTGGTTTTGCAGCACCACGAAATTCACCTCGACCGATTGTGGAACGTTCGATCCGAGCAGGCGATAGCTCGCACCGTCGGTGACTGGCAGAACATCCTTCGGCCAGGCTTTCAGCGGATTGCCTTTCCGCCATGCGATTTCGGTGACATTGCCTTCCTTCGGTTCGACAATCGAAGCCGTCGCCGACCCTGTGTAGTCGGGCCGCCAGACAACCAGCGCATCCGGATCGGCAACACAGAATTTTCCGCCCTTGGTCACGTCAAGATACCAGAGGTTGGGATTGTTCGGCGTTTCGACCGTGACACTACCGGCAGCGCGAACGGCTCCGGTTCTCGCCCGGCTGCTGCCCCGATTGCTGATAAAGCTCGACAGCCGGCGTGATGCGCTGGTTGCCGACCCTGCGCCCTGTGCAAGCGAAAAGGTTCCCGGACCTTTGAGAACGCGCGTGCCTGACTTGGTCAAAATGGTTACCTGATCTTGAGCCTTCAGCGAGACTTTTGCATCATTCGCCATTTTTTTGCCCGCAGGATAGCTGCTGGCCGAAGGGCCGGTCGAACGGACGACCATATTCTGCGCCATGGCAACCCCGCCAGCGCCGAACAGCAGAAGCGAACCGAGCGCGGCTTTCGCAAGAAGGGGAAGGGCTCCGCCGGATTTTACCGGATCAATCTTATCCAAGTGCATAGCTTTCTCCATTTTTTGTCGTTTGCAGTCGTTTGAGCAAATTGGCGAGACCCTGGTCTTCGCCATTTTCCTTGATCATGACACCCAGTGCCTGAATAGAACCAGTATCACCGATTTCGTGCGCGGCTATGACTGCGGTCACTGCTGCGCGATCTTTCTCTTCCCAGTCGGGGACAGGTTCAAACACATCGACCGGCGTGGATCGACCGCGTAGCGTGATCCGGCCCATTGGCCGAAACCAGTCGAGGCCGGTTCGTTCCATCGCTTCCCGGCTCAGCAGGACTTTGGTCCCCAGGGTCTTGTTGGCAGCTTCCAGGCGTGCCGCGGTATTCATGGCATCCCCGAGAGCGGTATATTGGATACGGCCTTCGCCGCCGAAATTGCCGACGATGGCATCGCCATAATGCATGCCGACCCGGGTTCTGCCAATCGGCGGCACCCCTTCGGGTACATTTTTGCGAAACTCTTCACCGGCCTGATAAAGTGCATAGGCCGCTTTGGCCGCTCGTTCCCCATCATCAGGATAGGCGATGGGAGCGCCCCAGAAGGTGACCAGCGCGTCACCGACAAATTTGTCGATAGTGCCGCCATATTCCAGCGCCACATCGCTCAACCGGTCGAGATAATCGTTCAGCAGGGTTGCTACCATTTCCGGCTCGATCGCGTGGGTCAGCTTGGTAAAGCCTTCGAGATCGGTAAACACCGCGAATATTTTCCGCTTCTCCCCGTGCAACGCCAGTTTCTCGGGATCTTTCAATATCTCGCTTGCAATCGATTTCGGCAGATATTTACCCAGAGCATTCTGCGCAAAGGCCCGCTGTTTGGAATTGATGGTCCGCGCGGCCGAACCGACCGAGGCATAGCCAAGCAACCATCCGACACCCCAGCCAAAGGCAGGCAGGGTCAGCGTATCGGTCCCGATATTTTGCAGCAGGAAAGGAAAAGTGAGAAAGAATACAAATTGGCCGAGCAGTATGAAGGCGACCTTCAGAGCATTGCCGACGATCAGAGCGGAGAGGCCACCGCAAATTGCAACGATTAGCGCCCCCACCCACAAGGCCCAGTTGGCAACCGGGGTCGGCAGATCATCATTGAGCAACTGGGCGAGCATATGCGCATGCACTTCCAGTCCGATCATCTTGCCATCGTCCCCGCTGATGTTGGTCAATCCGCCAACCGGCGTTTCAAACCGGTCGCGATCGATGAAATCGCCGCCGATCAGCACATGTTTGCCCGCGATAAACGAGCCGAGCATGTCCGCAATTTCCGGATCAGCGAAATTCTCGATCGGGAATTTGTCAAATACGGGGACATCGGTCGCCGCCGGCACATGATAGCGGATCGCGCCGCTATTATTGGCAAATTTCGGATTGGGGCCGGTCAGCGCAATGGCCATGAAAGGCGGCGCACCCGGTCTGTGCGGGGTCCATCGGCGCTGGACACCGTCGCTATCGGTTTCCAGCTTTATATCAGTCGGCTGAACATTCTCGCTGCGGGCCTCTTTGAAAAATTGTTGCAGGAACTCATGCTCGGCAAATGCGATTTCGGGATTTTCCTTGGGATCGGCATAAGCAAGGAAAGTCGGCGTTTTCATGTTCTTGAAAGCCGAAATAAGCAGGTCATCGTCATCCTGCGGCATGGTGAACAGAATATCTATGCCGATGGATTTGGGCTTGGCTGCGTCGATCGATTCCAGCGCCTGCGCCAAAATCGTCCGGTCAACCGGTGACCGCTGGCCCGTCAGCTTCAGCGTGTCTTCATTATAGACGATCATCACGATATTTTCGTCTTTTTCCACTTCCGGCGCAAAGACGGAGGCGCGCAAATCATAGAGCGCACGCTCGGCTTCCTGGATCAGAGGCGTCGTCCAGCTGTAACGCGCAACGAGAAGCGCGAGGATCATGAATATTATCGTGGACCCGATACGGATTGGCCCGAGCTGATCGAACAGACGGCGCATGGATTGCAAGACACCTCTGGCACCTTCCTTCACATCGCGATTATTATCAACCGGGTTTGATGGCGTGGCGGTTGCCGTCATTATTTCAGCGCTGCTTTCGTCGCAGCAGCAGCCGTTTCGTTGTTGGCCGCCGCGTCCGTCATGCCGGGCAAGAGTGGCCGGGCACCGTCACCGATCAAGGCGAAGCCCGACCAGTAATAAGGATGCGAAGTGACCGGATCATCCATCAGTTCCAGCTGCGATAGTCTGAGCGCTTCGGTTATCGAGCGACCGCGACCGTCGCTGAAAAATCCGTTGATCAGTCGTTCTGTGGCGCGATAATCATCCGGCGCAGGCCAGTGGCTGGCCAGTACCGAACGCCCGCCCGCTCCGATGAAGGATCGGACCAGACCGTCCAGAGCGGTTCCGCCGCCGCTGCTGACACCCGCGTTACGGGTTGCCGCGATGCTCGCCTTGCCCGCTGTATCGCAGGCGGAGAGAATGACGATATCTGCGTCGAGTTTGAGATCAAAAATTTCATCAAAGGCGAGAAGCCCGTCTGAACCCTGTTCCCCGAAAGACGTCAGTAGCGCCGGCTTTGCCGGGCAGGACGGATTAGGAGCTGTGACCAGACCGTGGGTTGCAAAATGCAGGATGCGATAGTCGCTGATTTTGTCGTTCGACAGGATCGCGGTATCGGTGAAGGCCGCTCCGGTCAGGATATCGGAAGTTCCCGCGCCGACCAGAGACTGGGCTTCGCGCAGTTCGCGATCGGAGATCGGACTGTCCCACTGGCTGAGTGGCCATTGGCACTTGGCGTTCATATTCTGGGAGCCGCCCCGGATACCGGTCGCTTTGGCACCCGGTAATATTGGCAGGTTCTTGCCCAGACCGAGATATTGTCGAGAGGCACTCGACTGGGGAGCCTGACGGGCATCGGCGAAGGCCCGTGCGGAAACCGCGGTGCTGATATCGAGATTCCTGCCAAGCCATTTGACACCGGAGAAATCGAACGGATCGCTATCGGCCGCTTCGCTTTCTGCAAGATATCGCGAGACCGAGGCATCATCGGCAACGAGCAGATTGATCGGCAACCGGAGCATGGCGCCATCCGGTTCGAATATCAGATGTTTCTTGCCTGCAAGCCGATCCGAAACCGGTTCGAAAAGATCGGTATACAGCGCGCGGGATGCTTCGATATCGAAAGGATAGGTGACATATTGACCATTTTCATAGGCCGATATTGATGCGCGGAGCGTGTCGACCTTTCCGTCGAGTGTGCTCTCATCCAACGGTACACGGTACGTCTTCGCCTCTGTCTGATCCGAATAGAACATGAAAATATTGTCGCCGATGACCGTCAGACGCATATAGGCTTCGTCCGGTTGCAGGGTAGCGCGCAACTCGTCCAGGCCGAGAAAACGTGCGGCAACCGCCCGATATTGCGGGAATTCGGAAAGCCGGACCTGAGTGAGCTGCTGGCTCCGCTCCAGTGTTTCAATTTCGGCCGCGAGATCATTGCTTTTCTTGACAGTCGACGGCGACGGATCGGTTTTGTTCAAGGCCGCGAAACCGATCCGCAGTCGTTCGATGCTGCGCGCCAGATTGGTCGATTGCCTGAACAGACGCGCGGCATCATCTGTGCCCGCGCTTAGCTCACGCGAAAGGACCGCCTGTGTTTCTGCAACGCCCGGACGAACCAGGATCTGGGAAGCTTTGAAAAATTGTTCGGCCGCAGCCGGATCTGCAGCAAGAAGTCGGAAATAAGGCGTGAGCTGGTTCGCCATGCCCGAAATGGCACTCCGCTTGCCCAGCGAGTTTTCGACGACTTCACCATATAACCGGCGTGCTTCGGATTCTTCTCCATGCCGCAACAGAAAGGCTGCGAGCCGCGCCTTGGTGCCGTTGACGGCCCGCGTTTCCGGATATTGGATGTTCAGTAAATCGAGGCCGTCGCGGAGCAATTGTTCCGCTTCGCCCAAGTTGCCATCGGCTTCTGCAATCAGGGCCAGTTCGGAGAGTATCTGGACTCTCAGTCGTGTGATGGACGTGACCCGGCCATCGCGAACGGCGATGGCGCGGTTATAAGCGGTTATAAGCGCCTGACGTGCTGTCGTGCGATCGCCATTTATCCGCTGGGCCGTGCCCAAAAGTTGTAGGGCCTGTGCATCGATTATCTCGGAGCGCTCCTGCTCGCTCAATTTCGTTTCATTGACGAAGCCGAGCAGGCTGCGGGTACGCACGCTGCCGTTTATCCGGGTGGAGATCGGAGTGGTAATCTCGAGCCGCTCTGTCAGCGCGATTTGCTCCGCCTGCGACGTCTTTAGCGGGACGTTCAGCCGCTGGACTGCCGCATCAAACAGGCCCTGATTGAGCAGGTGCATGGCTTCAAAATTCCGTTGCAGCCGTTCGGTGACCGGATCAGCGTCGTTCCGCTGCCTGGCTTGCTCGAATAGTTCATTGGCTTCGGCAAATTCGCCCAGATTGGATTTTTGCAAAGCCCGGTTGATCAGATATTCGTCGGGGTTGATATCCTCCCCCTCCAGGCCGGAAGTGCGCTGTTGCAGGGTTTCGAAAAAGGCGGCGGCTTCGGCATAGTCGCCGCTGAGATTCCGCCTGTACCCTTCGGCCAGTGCCTGATCGGGTTTCAGGGTCGCCGCCTGAACCCGCGCAAAGGCAAATGGATCTTCGACGGAGGTTGAGGCGACATCGATTTTGCCTTCGACAATCGAGTCATTCAAGATGGATTTGAGCGCCAGCAACGTCGCACTGTCGTAAACGGCCAAGCCCTCTGCGACATAGGAAACGCCATTTTCCCGGCCAAGAAACTGTGAATAGGCTACCGGTTCTGTTGCCAGATGGCATTGGTTATGGCGAAATTCACCGATCGCTGTCGGCGTCCCGCTGGTGGTGCATGTCACCGGCTCGTTGCGATGGGGTGCAATGCGGTCAAGCAGGTTCTGCTCCGATGATCTGGACGAATAGACAAAACCGACCGGCCTTGCGGAATCGCGGCAGACGATTGCCCAGCTGCGGTCAAACATATCGGCTTTCGCCTTGTTCCCGATGCTGCGATCCTGCACCTGGCACAAAACGCCCTGACTGTTGCCTATAGGAAAGCTGTCACGCAACGAAACCGGCTTGCCCTGGGCAAAAGCAGTGACCGGGGTTGATGCCAACCCCAACGCCAATATTATTGAACCGATACTCGTCCGGTGCACGATATTCTCCCCACAATATTTGTGCATTGCCTTGTCCCCTCAGACTCCGGCAACCGCGATAGCGACCCTGATATTCCCTTAACTACACCAATTAGTTAGAGAATCCGAGTCTCGGATAGGAGAATATCGACTTTGATGTCGGATGGAGTGATGGTTGTCACATCACGGGACGTTTCTGACGCCAGTTTCCCCCGAAACCCGGAGGTTGCGATGGTTAAAAGCCGCGAAACTCTACAACATCGCTGATCGGGACGCGCGAGACGTCGAAATTGTTGATAGGAGCATCCGGGTCCCGATACCCAATCGCCATACCGCAAAAGAATATATGGTCGTCGCTGATGCCAAGCAATTCCCGCATATGGGTGCCGTACATTGCCCAGATTTCTTGCGAGCAGCTGTCGAGGCCTGCTTCGCGCAGCAACAGCATCACGGTCTGGAGCCACATGCCCATATCCGACCATTGCGGCGGCCCCATATATTTTCTGGTGTAGGTGAACAATTGCACCGGTGCGTCAAAACTGTCCCAGTTCCGCGCCATTTGTGCGATCCGCCCTGCGCTATCCCCTCGCTCCAGACCGATGCTGTTGAACATCTCCCGACCGACCGAGCGGCGCTGTTCTTCGTATCGGCCATCAAGATTTTTGGGGTAAATCGCATATTCCATATTTTCGCCCATCGGCGCCGTCGCGGCCTTGGCCTTGATGGCAGCGGTAATCCGGGTCAGCTCGTCGCCACCGACGATCACTGCGTTCCATGGCTGCGTGTTGCCACCGGAAGGAGAGCGCTGGGCCGTTTTCAGAACGCTTTCGAGGACGGCTTTGTCGACCGGCTTGTCGAGAAATTGGCGTATTGAGCGACGGGACGTGACAGCTTCGGTTACGTTCATTCACTCAATCCTCATCAAATAGCCCAGCCAGTTGTTCAACCATGGTTCCGCCGAGTTGCTCGGCATCCATGATCGTGACGGCTTTCTTGTAATAGCGGGTCACGTCATGGCCGATGCCGATGGCGACCAGTTGCACCGGCGAGCGGCTTTCGATCCATTCGATCACCTTGCGCAGATGGTTTTCCAGATAGGCGCCATGGTTGACCGACAGGGTGCTGTCATCGACCGGCGCACCATCCGAGATTACCATCAAAATGCGGCGTTCTTCGGGGCGGGCGATCAGCCGGCTATGCGCCCAGAGCAGGGCCTCGCCGTCGATATTTTCCTTGAGCAGGCCTTCGCGCATCATCAGGCCGAGATTTTTCTTGGCGTGGCGCCAGGGTTCGTCCGCCTTTTTGTAGACGATATGGCGCAGGTCGTTGAGCCGTCCGGGATTGGCCGGGCGATCCGCCGCAAGCCAGTCTTCGCGGGTCTGGCCGCCTTTCCAGGCGCGGGTGGTGAAGCCGAGGATTTCGGTTTTGACGCCGCAGCGTTCCAGCGTGCGCGCCATGATGTCGGCGGAAATCGCTGCAATGGATATCGGCCGACCGCGCATCGATCCGCTATTGTCGATCAGCAGGGTTACGACGGTGTCGCGGAAATCGGTTTCGCGTTCGATCTTGTAGGACAGACTGTGGGAGGGGTTGCTGACGACGCGGGCGAGGCGGGCGGCATCGAGCATGCCTTCTTCCTGATCGAAATCCCAGCTGCGGTTCTGCTGCGCCATCAGACGGCGTTGCAGCCGGTTGGCAAGCTTGGTCACCGCACCCTGCAAACTGGTCAGCTGCTGATCGAGAAAGGCGCGGAGCCGGGTCAGCTCCTCTTCATCGCAAAGTTCCGTGGCGCTGACCACCTCGTCATATTTCTCGATCCAGGCCGTATAGTTGAAACCGGGTGGCAGGTCGGACATGGCCCGATTGGGACGTACCGGCATCATGCCGTCGTCGCCGGCATCTCCCATTTCCTCTTCCGCGCCTTCTTCCAGTTCCTCGGCATTCTGGTCGCTTTCGCCGTCCTGGCTATCATCGTCCGATGGCTCCGACCGCATTTCGGACTCGCCCTGATCGCCGGTCGCTTCCTCGTCGGCGCCGTCATCCTGGCTATCGTCGCTGTCTTCATCGCTATCGTCGTCGTCGCTGTCGTCGGCCTCGGATTGATCATCGCTTTTGATCAGATCGAGATGCTGCAGCAACTGGGTCGACAATTTGGCAAAACTATTCTGGTCGTCGAGCGTCAGATTGAGGCCATCGAGATCCGCGCCGGCACTTTCCTCGATCCACTCGCGGAGCATGTCGAGACCCTTGATCGTCCCCGCTGGCGGTGCCTGTCCGGTGAGCTTTTCCCGAGCCAGCAAAGCCAGAGCGGTGGAAATAGGAACTTCATCGCGATTCTGTGCCCGCGCAATCGGATCGGAACGCATCCGCATTTCCAGCGCGGCGTTCAGATTCTCCTTGGCGCCAGCCATGACGCGTGAACCCAGTGCGTCGGTGCGAACCTGTTCGAGCGCATCGAAACAAGCGCGCGCCACTGCTTCCTGAGGCGCGTTCTTGCGGTGCATGGCTTCGTTGTGATGACGCAATTTCAGCGAGAAACTGTCGGCAAACCCGCGCGCTTCGGCGACTTGTGCCGGTGGCAGGTCGCGTGCCGGCATCGGCACCTTGAGGTGCTGACCGGCCTGTGAAGGCGCTTCGGCGGTATAGGCCAGCTCCAGGTCCGGATCTCCGGCAATAGAGCGCGCCGCGCCACCCAGCACGTCTTTAAGGTCATCAAGTTTGGAACGGTCAGCCATAGAAGCGAACAGCTTTAAGCGGAAAGACGAGGGGAATCAAAGGCCTAATTTCCTGCTTTTTTGTTAGGCTTAACAATAAGCCTAGCGATCCTGTCCGGAGGGCGCTTCCTCTTGCCGCCGTTCGATCGCCACACCGTCGCCATTGATTTTCAAATCAACCGGCACGCCGCCAATTTCGGTGCCGAGCCGCACACCGCTATCGCCGTTTATCCTGACCTCCGTATTCCCGATATCTACCGGAATATCTGGAATTTCCGGAAGATCAAGCGGGGTGACCGGTCCTTCGGGATCGGGCTTGTTGTCAGGCTTGGCGCTGCGAACGGCTTTCTTGGACTGGACAGCCTGCTGCATGAAGTCCTTCCAGATTTGTGCGGGCAGGCCGCCGCCGCTCACGCCTTTCAGCGGCGTATTGTCATCATTGCCGATCCAGACGCCGACCACCAGCCGGTCATCGCCGTCGCCCGCATAGCCGACAAACAGGGCGTCGCGATTATTCTGGCTGGTACCGGTCTTGCCGTAATTGGGGATCGTCAGCATCGCGCGGCGTCCGGTGCCGTCGTTGACCGCGGACCGCAGCAGCGCTTCCATATTGGCATGGATTCTGGATTCGAACCGCCCCGGCCAGTCGAACAGCCATTCAAACCAGGTCTGTTTCTCTCTCTTGAACGCATAAGGCTCCACCGGCCAGCTGTTACCCGCAACCCCTGCATAAGCAGCGGTAAGTTCCATCAGGTTCATCGTCGATGTGCCCAGCGCAAGGCTAGGGTCATCTTCGGCCAGCCGCGATTTGACGCCGAGATTGCGCGCTTCGCGGATCACGGCCTTGTCGCCGACCTGACCAAACAGGCGGACTGCTGCGACATTGCTCGACTTGGCGAATGCGTCTTTCAAACTGAGCGTGCCGCGATATTTTTCTCCTGCATTTTTTGGGAGATAGCCGCCCTTGGTGATCGGGCTGTCGTCGACCATGTCATCGGGGCTCATGCCCGCGCGGAGCGCGGCCAGCCAGACGAACAACTTGAAGGTAGAGCCCGGCTGGCGCTGGGCCTGGGTGACCCGGTTGAAAGCGGATTTTGCATAATCCTTGCCGCCGATCATCGCCACAACTTCCCCGTCCGGCCGCATGGCGACCAGAGCGACCTGCGCCTGACCGAGCGGCGCGCGCGCCACCGCGCGGCGGGCAATTTCCTGTAGCCGGGCGTCTAGGGTCGTGGCCAGGTTGAGGCTTTCATAGCTGAGGTCGGTCAGTTCCCGCGCTTGCGGCATGGCCCAATCGGCAAAATAGGTGCCGGTGGGCAGGGCGTTTTTGGCGCGGACATCCAGTCGGGCGATGCCGAGGCGATCGGCTTCTGTCTGGCTCAGATAGCCGGCGCTGACCATCGCTGCCTTGACGAGACTGGCGCGTTTCGCGGCCAGTTCGGGATTACGTGTCGGAGCGAGGCGGGATGGTGCCTGGACCAGCCCGGCCAGCATGATCGACTGTTTGAGCGTCAGTTTTTCTGGCTGACGATAATAATAATGCAGCGATGCGGCGCGCAGACCGTAGACATTGTCGCCGAAATAGACGTTGGACAGATAGCGCTCCAATATCTCGTCCTTGGTCAGCCAAGCCTCCAGCCAGAAGGCGATCAGCATCTCCCGCGCCTTGCGCGTCAGGCTGCGTTCCGGCGTCAGAAATGTGGTCTTGGCCAGTTGCTGGGTGATCGTGCTGCCGCCCTGGGTCATGCCGCTGCCGGAGATATTGCTCAACAGCGCGCGAGCGAACCCGCGCGGGTCAACGCCCCAGTGCGTATAGAAGCGCCGGTCCTCGATCGACATGAAGGCCTGCATCACATGATCGGGCAATTTTGCGACCTGGACAGGATCGTCAACAACCGCGCCATTGCGCGCGAACGGCTGTCCGTCGGAGGTCAGCAACGTGATTTGCGGCGGAACAATCGGTTGCAGGGATTTGGACAAAGGCGCGGTGATCGCAAGATAGGCGACCAGCAGGATGAATATGAACAGTGCTGCTGCCAAACCGCGACTGACCCACCACCATTTGCCACGCGGCTTTTTGAGCGGCGCAACCGGTTCTTCGATGCGCGGCGGGATGGCATCGCCATAGGGTTCGTAGAATGTGGTTTCGGCGGCTTTTCCCCGGCCGAAGGGCCAGTACCAGCGACGCTTTCGCTGTTGGGAGATATCAGGCTGCTCGTTCACCATTGCTGTGCTATACTAACAATACAGCTATGGCGAGTCTGTAAATTTGGCATCTGTTTCCCGCTGTCGCCAGAAGCGTTGCACATCGTGTCACGAGAGGAGCTACGCCTCAGCCTAGCCGCCCATTACGCTTTCCGGCAGATCTTCACCAAATACCCGCTGATAATATTCTGCCACCAGCATCCGTTCCGCTTCGTCGCATTTGTTGAGGAAGGAGAGGCGGAAGGCGAAGCCGATATTTTTGAAAATCGCGGCATTTTGTGCCCAGCTGATCACGGTCCGCGGACTCATCACCGTGGAAATGTCTCCGTTGACGAAGCCGTGCCGCGTCAGATCTGCGACCTTGATCATATTTTCGACCGTCTGGTCGCCAGCATCCGGTACTTTCGACAGGATCACTTTCGCTTCGGTAGCCGCAGGCAGATAGTTCAGGGTTACGACGATATTCCAGCGATCCATCTGGCCCTGGTTGATCTGTTGCGTGCCGTGATACAGCCCGCTGGTGTCGCCTAGGCCGACCGTGTTGGCGGTTGCGAACAGGCGGAAATAGGGGTTGGGGCGGATCACGCGGTTCTGGTCGAGCAGAGTCAGCTTGCCTTCCGCTTCCAAGATCCGCTGGATCACGAACATCACGTCGGGGCGACCGGCGTCATATTCGTCGAACACCAGAGCGGTCGGCGTCTGCAGTGCCCAAGGCAGCAGACCCTCGCGGAATTCGGTGACCTGCTGGCCATCCTTCAGGACAATCGCATCGCGTCCGACCAGATCGATCCGGCTGATATGTGCGTCGAGGTTGATCCGGATACAGGGCCAGTTGAGCCGTGCGGCAACCTGTTCGATATGGGTCGATTTTCCGGTGCCGTGATAGCCCTGGACCATCACCCGCCGGTTGAAAGCGAAGCCGGCGAGAATCGCCGTTGTGGTTTCCGGGTCGAAAACATAGGAAGGATCGAGATCGGGAACGCGTTCGTCCTTTTCACTGAACGCGGGGACCTGCATATCAAGATCAATCCCGAACATTTCGCGTGCATCGACCATCTTGTCGGGTGCATCCATTATGGTTTCGCCGCTGGTGTCGGAATTGGTATTTGGTATCTCAGTCATGTTCGCCCTTCGAAATTGCTCAGCCGTTAGCCCTAGCCCCTATCATCGGGCCTGTCGAAACACGTTCATCAAAATCGACAGGCGCCGAGGACGTGAAGCGTCCCTCGACAAGTTCAGGACCAACGGGAATTGGATTCTCATCGAAAATCCGGTGATTCCTTAAGCTGCGTATAGGCCTCAATCACATTTGCCAACTGTTTCTCGTGGCTGCGGTCGCCGCCGTTGCGATCGGGATGATATTTGCGGACCAGCGCCGAATAGGCGCGGCGGATGTCACTGCGGCCTATGGACCCGGCGTCACTGTCGCCAAGCCCTAGCGTCTTCAGCGCTTTCTGGTCGGCTCGGGACACAGCGGGTCCCGAGGTCTGGCGGCGGTTGAGACCGCCCGCAAATCGTGCGCCGATTGCATCGAGCGGGTCGGCAAAATCTGCCCATGCCGGTTGCGCGCCGGCTCCGCCGTCATAGACTCGTCGCGTCGAGTCCCACCCGCGCACCGGATGTTGCGCGTCGAAAATCTGCTCGGCATCCATTCCGGCGAAATAGTCATAGCCCTGATTAAACTCGCGAACATGATCGAGGCACAACCAGCGATATTCGCCGGGGCCGTCGGAGCTGCGGCTACTGCCATAGATGGGCGGCGCGCGAAATTCTCCGGCTTCGGGGCATCCCTCAATGGTGCAGGGCTGGCCATCGGTTTCGACGCGGCCATGAAAGCGGTTGGGTTTTCTTTTGGGAGAAACGGTCAATCTTGCTCCGTTGGTCCCGCGCTGTTCGAAGGACGGTTTGAAAGCCGTAAAGGCGCTTCGACAAGCGCAGCAAAAACGGCTAATATGATGAGTGAAAATGCAATATGGAGATTCGATGTCAAAAGGTCCAGTCCACAGCGAGATCGAAAAGCGGCTCACCGCCGAACTCTCGCCAAACTCGCTCAACGTCATCAACGATAGCGCCAGCCATCATGGCCATGCCGGAGACGACGGCAGCGGGGAATCGCATTTTACCGTCGAGATTGTTTGCGAGGCTTTTGCGGGACTGTCCCGTCTCAATCGCCAGCGGATGGTCAACAAGGCGCTCGGCGACATGATGCGCGACAAGGTGCACGCGATGGTGATCAAGGCCAAGTCTCCGGAGGAATAAATGACCAACATCGTGCAAACTATCACGCCCACCACCCACGATCTTGGCGAGTTTGAAGTTCGCCGCGTGCTGCCTTCGCGGCACCGCCGGATGGTCGGGCCGTTTATCTTTGTTGACGAATTTGGTCCGGCGATCCTGCCGGAAGGGCCGGGCATGGGCGTCCGCCCGCATCCGCATATCAATCTGGCGACGGTGACCTATTTGTTCGAAGGCGCGATTGATCATCGCGACAGCCTTGGCACATTCCAGACGATCCGCCCAGGCGCGGTGAACCTGATGACGGCGGGCAGGGGGATTGTCCATTCGGAACGCTCTCCGCTGGAAAACCGCGATCAAAAGAAGCCGATGTTCGGGATGCAGACATGGCTGGCATTGCCCGATGGGAAAGAAGAGATTGATCCGGCGTTCGAGAATGTCGGGGAGGATGATTTGCCCCTGATCGAGGACAATGGCGCAAAGGCGCGGATTATCATGGGGAGACTCTGGGGGCAGGTTGCCCCGACCACCTGCCACTCGCAGACCATCTATGCCGACATCCTGCTATCCGCCAATGGCGCGATCCCGATCGATGCCGAGGCCGACGAACGGGCGGTGATGCTGGTCGACGGCGACGGTGCGCTGGATGGCGTGCCGCTGGATAAATATACGCTTTATGTCATCGCGCCGGGGGCGAAAGTCTCTCTCTCGTCTCTTTCAGGCGGTCGTGCGATGCTGCTCGGCGGAGAGGCCTTTGCTACCGAACGGCATGTCTGGTGGAATTTTGTTTCCTCGAGCAAGGAGCGGATCAATCAGGCGAAGGCCGACTGGTTCGAGGGACGCTTTCCCAAGGTGCCGGGTGATCCGGACGAGTTTATTCCATTACCCGAGGGGCGGCCCAAAACGATTACGGATTAGCAAATCCTCACCCACAGGGAGAGGCAAGTGTAGCTTGTCCGCTTGCGGACTAGCGGAACTCGGTGAGGGGTTTCGCTTTATCGGGCGAGCAAAACCCCTCATCGACTGCGCCTAAGGCAATGAACTGCCAAGGCTTGTTGCCTCTCCCTATGGGAGAGGAAAATCCAAAATTTCTACTCCCCAAGCCACTCGAGCCAAGCGCCGTGGGCATGGGCGCTGCCCAGTAGCGTCGGTTGCTCGCCCCCCGGCCAGTAGCGGATGGTCAGTTCGTGTCGGAAGGTCTTGCGGTTAGTCTCCAGCGACATCCACGCGAGCGGCCTGTCCGCGGTCGCCGCTTTGCCGGCCGTCTCCATCGCCGCCGTAATCCGGTCCTTGGTCGGCTGGGGCAGATATTGCCAGACGATCGAATGTATCAACACCCGGGTCACGCCGCTTTCCTGCGGCCGGGTCAGCTGCTCTTCGGTCCAGTCGGCGGCATCGGCCTTCACCAGATCGGGTGCTTCCTGTTTAGCCAGAGTGATGGATGCTCCCATGCGTTCGAAGCGGGCGGGCATTTCGGGCCAGATATAACCCTTCAGATGGGCTGCGGTTTCGTCGTCGGTGAGATCAATAGGATTCTGGTCGCAGCCGCGGATGCTGACGATCTCGACCGGTGCTTGCGGGGGCGGGGGGCCGCGCCATTCCGGCTTGATCCGCATCGGCGAATCCTCCGGCCCGGCAAGCACGCCATTCAGGTCATAATGATAGCGCTCCATCATCGTATTGACCCCGGCGCTGGCGCCGAGTTCGAGCAGTTCGAATCGGGGGCCGATACGTTCCGATAACCATAGCAGGCCGGCCATGAAACTGGCCGAGCGTCCCGACTCGTTGGTCTGGGGCGGGCTGTCGAACCAGGGCAGTAATTCTGCATCATGGTCGGCCACGACCTGTCCGACGAGAAGGTCGATCGCATCCTGATCGCTGATCCGGCCTTCGTAAATTTCGGCGAGACGCGGTTCCTTGCCGCTGAGATAGAGATGGTGGAGGCCGCCGGTTAGGCGCAGCGGCATCGCGTCTTCCAGCGGTTTTCCCGGCCAGTTGGCGATTTTCTTTCCGCAGGCCGTCGGGCCGTTGATCAGTGCCAATTGGGCGATAATGATGGATGCCGTTACCGGCGCGTCGTTGCGCAGACAATGTTCCGCCTGACTGCGCATTCCCTGCGCGATATCTTCAACGTCCAAAATATTCATAACTCGTTGCCCTTTCATCTGCGAACCCGTAAAGCCGCGGCCAATATGGCCCAACCACTGATCTTTGCAATTCCGAAAGGGAGGATTCTCGACGATGCTTTGCCGCTCCTGGAGCAGGCGGGGATCGTGCCAGAAGATGCCTTTTTTGACAAGTCCAACCGCAGTCTGAAATTCGCGACCAATCTGCCGCATATGGCGATCATCCGGGTGCGGGCGTTCGATGTGGCGACCTTTGTTGCCCACGGCGCAGCCCAGATCGGCATCGTCGGGTCCGACGTGATCGAGGAATTCGGCTATAGCGAGCTGTACGCGCCGGTCGATCTCGGCATCGGCCGCTGCCGCCTGTCGCTGGCCCAGCCGAAGGACGACGCGGAGCAGGTCGGCAATATTTCCCATCTTCGGGTCGCCACCAAATATCCCAATCTCACCAGCCGCTATTTCGAGAGCAAGGGCATTCAGGCAGAATGCGTGAAGCTGAACGGCGCGATGGAGCTGGCGCCGTCGCTCGGCTTGTCGCGGCATATCGTTGATCTGGTCGAATCGGGCAGCACGCTGAAAGCCAATAATCTGGTAGAGACTGACCGGATACTGGATATCTCCGGCCGTCTGGTCGTCAATCGCGCGGCCTTCAAGATGCGCAGCGCCGAGCTGACGCCGCTGGTGCAGAAATTTCGAGAGCTGGCGGGGCAGGTCTGATGCCAATGCGGATGGCCATCACCGATACCGGTTTTGCCGAAGCCTTTGACGCGCTGGTCAACGCCCGGCGCGAGGCGGATGATGATGTGTCGGCCGATGTGCGGGCGATCATTCAGGATGTCCGCGATCGCGGCGATGAAGCCGTTGCGCAGCTGACCAGCAAGTTTGACCAGCATGATCTGGAGCAGACCGGCTGGCGCGTGGACAAAGCCGAATCGGCCGCTGCATTGGAAGATTTGGAAGCATCTTTGCGGATCGCGCTGGAACTGGCAGCCTTAAGAATTCGTGATTATCATGAGGGGCAACTGCCTGATAACAGGGATTATATGGATGACGCTGGCGTGCGGATCGGCGCTCGCTGGAACGGCGTAGAGCGCGCAGGCATCTACATTCCCGGAGGCCGCGCGGCCTATCCCTCTTCGGTGCTGATGAACGCCATTCCGGCCAAGGTTGCCGGTGTCGAGCGGATCATCATGGTGACCCCGGCACCCGGGGGTTATATCAATCCACTGGTGCTGGCCGCAGCCGAACTGGCCGGAGTTGACGAAATCTGGCGGATTGGCGGCGCGCAGGCGGTGGCAGCGCTGGCTTATGGCACAGAAAAAATTGCACCGGTTGACGTTATCACCGGCCCCGGCAACGCCTGGGTAGCCGAAGCGAAACGGCAGGTTTTCGGTGTCGTCGGCATCGATATGGTCGCTGGTCCATCGGAAATTGTCGTTGTTGCCGATGGCAAGAATGATCCCGACTGGATCGCCGCCGACCTGCTCAGCCAGGCAGAACATGATCCGACCAGCCAGTCGATATTATTCACAGATGATATTAACTTTGCCGATCAAGTATCTACGAAAATTGATGAACAGCTAAAGGTCCTGACAACGTCCGAGACCGCGACAACCAGCTGGAATGACAATGGCGCGATCATCATCGTCGACCGGCTCGAACAGGCTATCCCTCTTGTCGACCGTTTGGCTGCCGAACATCTCGAGCTGGCGGTCGACGATCCTGATGCCTTGTTCAAGAAAGTCCGCCACGCCGGTTCGGTCTTTCTCGGTCGTCACACGCCCGAGGCCGTGGGTGATTATGTAGCCGGCCCCAATCATGTATTACCGACCGGACGGCGGGCGCGTTTCTCGTCCGGCCTTTCGGTCACCGACTTCATGAAACGCACCAGCTTCATTCATTGCGATGAACAGGCTCTTCGCAACATCGGTCCGGCGGCGGTTGCGCTGGCAGAGGCAGAGGGCTTGCCAGCACATGCCGCCAGCGTACAGAAGCGGCTCGACCGGCGCTGACAATCAGCAGAAAGAAAATACCCATGACCATTTCCCTATATGATGCCGTAATTCCAACCCAGTTGCAGATCATCGCAGCCGTCCGAGAGCTGGTTGACGAAGCGAAAGCCCATTGCCAAGAAAAGGGCATGGCGCCGGAAGAGATTATTGGCGCACGGCTGATCGAGGATATGCAGCCATTTTCCTATCAGGTGAAATGCTGCCGCGAACATTCGCTGGGCGCGATTGAAGCTGTCAGAGAGGGCGTGTTTACGCCAAGTCTGGCCGCGCCACCCACTGACTGGGCCGGTCTGTATGAAAAGCTCGACGAAGCAAAAGCCGGGCTGGAAGCTGTCACCGAAGCCGAGATGTCGGGATTTGTCGGCCAGCATATGGAATTCCGGTTCAAGGATGCCGTGATGCCTTTTACTGCCGAGAATTTTCTGCTGAGCTTTGCCCAGCCCAATTTCTTTTTCCATGCCACGACGGCCTATGACCTGCTCCGCGAGAACGGGCTGCGTATCGGAAAGCGTGACTTTCTCGGCATGCCACGGATGAAAAAAGCATGACCGCAAAATCCACATCCCGCTCCGCTGCCCGGCTGGCCGCCGTCCAGGCGCTGTTCCAGCACCAGATGGAAAAAACCCCGGTGACGAAACTGATCAAGGAATTTCATGATCACCGGCTCGGCAAGGAAATCGAGGATGACCAATATCATCCGGCCGAGCGCGATTTTTTCGATGATCTGGTCATCGGCGTGACATCGCGCCAGCCGGAAATCGACGAACTGGTGGCTTCAAAACTGGCTTCGGGCTGGACGCTGGGACGTCTCGACAAGACGATGGTCCAGATCCTGCGCTGCGGGACATTTGAACTGGTCGCACAGGAAGACGTACCGATCGCAACGGTAATTGACGAATATCTGGACGTGGCCCATGCTTTCTTCAACAAAAAGGATGCCGGTTTCGTAAACGGGCTACTGGATAGTATCGCAAAACAAGTGCGGGGCTGAACAACACCCCCGACTGGCACTGGGGGAATGTTTGTCCAAATATCTCGATCGGCTTGATCCTGAGTTCCACGATATCATCACGGCGGATGGCCCCTATATATATGACATATTGAGGGCTGACGTGCCGGGTGCCCGTGCTGCACTGACCACGCTCTTTGCCCAGATGGCGGTCGATCTGCCGGAATTTGATGGGCAGAAAGACGAATATCACATGCCCGGGCTGGACGATGATCCCGATGTCGCGGTGATCGAGTATCGCGGACGGGATGTGCTTTATCCCGATTGCGCGATTATCTGGTTACACGGCGGCGGATTTTTGATGGGCAGCGCCGATGATTTCTCGGCACAGGGCTATTCCTCGCTCGCGCCGGTTGTCTCGGTCGACTACCGGATGGCGCCGGAATATCGCGCACCGGCTGCTGCCCGGGACGTTTGTGCGGTGATCGAGCGACTGGCGGAAAACCGCAATCCCCGTAAAATCATTCTTGCCGGTCCGAGTGCGGGTGGCGGACTGGCTGCAAGCGCCGCTCTGATGAACCGCGACCGGGGCGGACCGGAGATCGCTTTCCAGCTGCTTGTCTATCCGATGCTGGATGATCAGCATGATACGCCGTCGGGGCATGCGGACCTTCCGGCTTCGACGTGGAACCGCGAAACCTCGCTATATGCCTGGTCGCTTTATGCCGAGGAAGAAGGCGCCAGCGCTTATGCCGCACCGGCGCGGGCGACGGATCTCACCGGACTGCCGCCCGCCTATATCATGTGCGGCGATCTCGACCTGTTTCTCGATGAAGATATTATCTATGCAAACCGTCTTCGTTCATCCGGTGTTCCGGTTGAGCTTGTTATCTACCCCGGAGCCCCGCACGGATTTAACGGATTTGCCCCACAGGCAGCGGTCAGCAAGCGCGCCAACGCTTCCATCAGAATGGCACTGGAGCACGCTCTCTCTTGAATGAACTGCAATTTATCGACCGCTTAAAGGCCATCACCACCCACCCGGCTGCACGCGGACTGGTCGACGATGTCGCTATGATGCCGTTCGGCCGGCACAAGCTGGTGATGACCCATGATATGATGGTCGAAGGCATACATTTTCTCCGCGACGCCGATCCCGCCGATGTCGCGTGGAAACTGGTTGCGGTGAACCTTTCCGATCTGGCGGCAAAGGGCGCGAAGCCGCTCGGCGTCCTGCTCGGCTATGGCCGCACGTCCGGTGATCAATGGGATGCCGCTTTCGTCGAGGGCCTGAAACAGGCGATTGACCGCTTTGCGGTGCCGCTGCTTGGCGGCGACACGGTGGCAATGGGTGAAAATGCTCCGAGAACCTTTGGCCTGACCGCCATTGGCGAAGCGAAAGGCCATATCGTACCCTCGCGCAGCAACGCAAAGCCTGGCAACGCCGTCTATGTCACCGGAACCATTGGTGACGCCTGGGCGGGCCTGCAAATCGCGTCAGGACTGCTCCGGTCGACCGATATCGACGTCACGGCATCGCTGTTGAAAGCGCATACGCGTCCGGTGCCGAGACTGGAAGAGGGCAGGGTGCTGTCCAATCTGGTCAGCAGCATGATGGATGTTTCCGACGGGCTGCTGCTTGACGCATCGCGGATCGCAGCGGCGAGTGGCATACAGGTTGAAATCGATCTGGCGGAAATTCCGTTATCCAAACAGTTCCAGGCTCTGGTCGGGGACGATCAGGACGCACGGCTCAAGGCAGCGACCGGCGGCGACGACTATCAGTTGCTACTTACGGCCAGCCCGGAAACCGTGCTTGGTATTCCGCTGACCTGCGTCGGCGTATGCCGCCCGGGATCCGGAGTCAGCTTGCATAGCCACGGCGAAAGACTGGAATTGCCAGCGCATCTCGGCTTCGTGCACGCCTGATCCGGGCAAGCCGGTTTCATGTAACATGCCTGAAATGGGCCGCGTGACCCCCTCAAAATCAACGCTTGCAGGTTTTTACTCCCGCCCTATAGTTTGAGCCGACAGCCCCGCATCTGACGGGGCGTTTAACTATAACAATGGAGGGGATTTGAATCGATGACCGTTGTCACCATTTCAATTTTATGCGGATTTATCGCCATATTATATGGCTTTATAACCAGCCGACAGGTGCTCAATGCGCCCGCCGGCAACGAAAAAATGCAATCTATCGCAGGGGCAATTCAGGAAGGCGCACAAGCCTATCTGAACCGTCAATATCGGGCAATCGGGCTCGTCGGAATCGTGGTCGCGGTTCTGGTCTTCATCTTCCTCGGCGCAATTTCAACGGTGGGCTTTCTGCTCGGTGCGGTCCTTTCGGGCGTGGCAGGCTATATCGGCATGAACATTTCGGTTCGCGCCAATGTCCGCACGGCTCAAGGTGCTAGCGAAAGCCTGCAAACCGGTCTGACCGTCGCGTTTCGCGCCGGTGCAGTGACGGGTATGCTGGTGGCTGGACTTGCACTGCTGGCGATTTCGATCTTCTTCTACGTGCTGACCACCCAGATGGGCATGGCGGCCAATGATCGCGTGGTCATCGATTCCCTGGTCGCTTTGGCCTTTGGCGCCTCGCTGATCTCGATCTTCGCGCGTCTCGGCGGTGGTATCTTTACCAAGGCTGCCGACGTCGGCGCCGATCTGGTCGGCAAGGTCGAAGCGGGCATCCCCGAGGATGATCCACGCAACCCTGCAACTATCGCGGATAATGTCGGCGACAATGTCGGTGACTGCGCCGGTATGGCCGCCGATCTGTTCGAGACCTATGTCGTGACCGTTGGTGCGACGATGGTGCTTCTGGCGCTGTTGTTCGGCGATCTGGTCGGTAGCGCAATGCTCTATGACCTGATGTCTCTGCCTCTGATCGTTGGCGGCGTCTGTATCCTGACTTCGATCATCGGCACCTATATGGTGCGGCTGGGCAAGGGTACGAACATCATGGGCGCGCTGTACAAGGGCTTCCTGACCACTGCGGTGCTTTCGATCCCGGCCATCTATTATGTCACCATGCGTACGCTGGGTGACATGGATACGGCAATCGGAACCGAGCTTGATGGTTCTGGTGGATTTACCGGAATGGCCCTGTTCTGGTCGATGATGGTGGGTCTGGCTGTTACCGGCCTGATCATCTGGATCACCGAATATTACACCGGCACGCAATATCGTCCGGTGCGGTCGATCGCCAAATCATCGGAAACCGGCCACGGCACGAACGTGATCCAGGGACTGGCGATTTCGATGGAAGCAACGGCCTTGCCGACGCTGGTCATCGTGGTCGGCATCGTTGTCGCGTTCCAGCTCGCTGGTCTGATCGGTATCGCCTTTGCGGCAACCGCCATGCTGGCACTCGCCGGAATGGTTGTGGCGCTTGATGCTTATGGTCCGGTTACGGATAATGCAGGCGGCATTGCCGAAATGGCTGGTCTGGACGAAAGTGTCCGGAACAAGACCGACGCGCTCGACGCCGTGGGCAACACGACAAAGGCTGTGACCAAAGGCTATGCCATTGGATCTGCCGGTCTTGCGGCACTGGTGCTTTTCTCGGCTTATACAGCCGACCTCAAGGAGTTCTTTCCGAACCTTGAAGTCAGCTTCAGCCTTGAAAATCCCTATGTGATCGTTGGCCTGCTGCTCGGTGCATTATTGCCTTATCTGTTCGGCTCGATGGGCATGACCGCTGTTGGCCGTGCTGCTGGCGATGTTGTCAAAGACGTTCGCGAGCAGTTTGCTGCTGATCCTGGCATCATGGCGGGT
>TARA_R110000850_G_C9996011_1_pt1 | contig 33606 bp, 31 predicted proteins | sample TARA_R110000850 | Tara Oceans TARA_R110000850 (sample SAMEA4397586) | marine metagenome | biome: Polar Biome; feature: [SRF] surface water layer (ENVO:00010504); material: water (ENVO:00002006), including particulate matter (ENVO:01000060) such as... | depth 5 m
CCCATTTTTTATGTTCAAAAAACCATTTTGAACGTATTGATGGAAAACCTTTCTCAAGGTATGCTGCCACAAAAGGATGTACATGAAGTGCAACTTTTTTATGGGCTTTAATAATTTTTTCAAGGCTAAACGCTATTTTATCAATAATCAAAATTGGAGCTTCAATTTCCCCATTTTCATTAGGATCTTCTTCTCTAGTTTTGATATTTACTTCTGGTCTAACTCTTTGTCTAGTAATTTGAATTAATCCAAATTTGCTAGGAGGCAAGATTTTATGCTTGGCCTTGTCGTCACTCATTTCTTCTTTTAAGTAATCGTACAACTTTCTGCGGTTGTCTGGATTTTGCATATCAATGAAATCCACAACAATAATTCCTCCCATGTCTCGTAATCTCAATTGTCGTGCAATCTCTGCAGCAGCAATCATGTTTACTTCTAAAGCAGTATCTTCTTGGTTTCGAGCTTTGTTTGATCGATTTCCACTATTCACATCCACAACGTGTAATGCTTCAGTGTGTTCGATTATTAAATAAGCTCCTTTACTCATAGAAACTGTTTTTCCAAAGGAAGTTTTAATTTGTCTTTCCACGTTATATTTCTCAAATAAAGGTAAGTCTTTCGACTGATAGTGTTTTACGATAGACGCTTTTTCTGGAGCTATTTCTTGCAAATAGTCCTTGGTTTGCAAATATAATTCTTCATCATCTATATGAATACTAGTAAAAGTATCATTAAATACATCTCTCAAGATGGAGGAAGCTTTATTAACTTCTCCTAAAACTTTTGATGGATGATGAGCAGTTTGCAGCTTCTTACACATACTAGACCATTTGTCTAATAAGTTTTGAAGATCTTTGTTTAGTTCAGCTACTTTTTTGCCTTCGGCTACTGTTCTCACAATAACACCGAATCCTTTTGGTTTAATAGATTGAACCAATCGTTTTAATCGTTCTTTTTCTTCTTTTGATTCTATTTTTTGCGAAATAGAAACTCTATCCGAAAACGGAACTAAAACAACAAATCTACCAGCTAACGAAATTTCAGAAGAAATACGTGGGCCTTTTGTAGATATTGGCTCTTTAACTACTTGAACAAGAAGTGATTGATTGGCACTGATAATATCAGCTATACTACCATCTTTATCAATTTCTTTTTCAAAAGGAAAATTTTTGAGTGAATAATCTTTTATTTTACCTGCGCTTACAAGTTTTATAAACTTCATCATTGTAGGAAGATTTGGACCTAAATCATGATAATGCAAAAAAGCATCTTTTTCATAACCTACGTTTACAAAAGCAGCATTTAAACCAGCTACTGGCTTTCTTATTTTTGAAATAAAAATATCGCCAACAGCAAAATTAATTCCGCTACTGTTTTCTTCTTCTTTGTGAAGTTCAATTAGTTTTCCATCCTTTAATAAGGCAAAATCTACAGCGTCTGAACTTGATCTAATAATTAATTCTTTGTTCAAAAGAGTACATTTTTATCTATGATAAAGGTGATTGGCTTTTGGTAATTGGTAATAGGTATCAAAACCTAAAACCCATAACTTATAACCTATAACCTACTTTCACAGATGGATTAAACAATAATTTTTACAGGATTTTTACCCGATAACCAATCCTTACGATTGGTTTTTTTCAAAGAACATCTTTTTTTTCTAAAAAAGAAAAAGTAGTTAAATACTACTTTTTCTTCTTGTGACGGTTAGCTCTCGCTCTTTTCTTACGCTTGTGCGTTGCTACCTTATGTCTTTTTCTTTTTTTACCACTTGGCATAATGTTGTTGGTTTAGATTAATAAATAATTATACGGCTATTTCAGTTTTTGTTTTAACTCCTTCTACGAACACTTTTGCAGGTTTAAATGCTGGAATGTTATGTGCTGGAATTTTAATAGTAGTGTTTTTTGAAATATTTCTACCTGTTTTTTCAGCTCTAGTTTTGATGATAAAACTTCCGAAACCTCTTAAATAAACATTGTCACCCGATTCTAAAGAATCTTTTACTTCTTCCATAAATGTCTCTACAGTAGCTTGAACATCTCCTTTTTCAAGTCCTAATCTGTCAGAAATTTTTGCTACGATATCTGCTTTCGTCATTTTTCTTGCGTATTAATTTTATTCTAATTTTTTTGAGAGTGCAAATATAGGAATTAAAAAAACAATATTTCAAGCTTAATCAATTATATTTTAATATAATAAAGTTAATTTTGCGTCAACAACAATTTTTATGTCTTTTTCTAACTCTTTAATTCATTGGTATTTACAAAATAAAAGGGATTTACCTTGGCGAAATACTACTGATTCTTATACGATTTGGCTTTCAGAAATAATTCTACAACAGACTAGAGTTGCTCAAGGTACGCCTTATTTTGAGGCTTTTATTTCAACCTTTCCTACTGTTTTTGATTTAGCGAAAGCCAATGAAGAACAAGTTTTAAAATTATGGCAAGGTTTAGGATATTATTCTAGAGCCAGAAATCTTCATGCTACGGCAAAATATGTTGTTGATGAATTAAATGGTGTTTTTCCAACATCATATAATGAGTTAATTAAATTAAAAGGAATTGGCGAATATACTGCAGCTGCAATTGCTTCCTTCTCAGTTAACGAAAATGTAGCTGTTTTAGACGGAAATGTTTATAGGGTTTTGGCAAGATATTTTAATGTTCATAATGATATTTCTGTTTCTTCGACTAAAAAAGTGTTTCAAGAATTAGCTAAAGAAGTGCTTCCTAAAAAAAATGCACATATATATAATCAAGCAATAATGGAATTTGGTGCTCTGCAATGTGTACCAAAAAGTCCAAATTGTTCTGAATGTACTTTTTCTGATAGCTGTGCTGCTTTGCAAAATAAAACAGTAGCCATCTTGCCTATAAAATCAAAAAAAACAAAAGTGACTAGTCGTTACTTTAATTATATTGTTTTTGAAGATTTGAACGGAAATACAACAATTAATCAACGTTTGGGCAAAGGTATTTGGCAAAATTTATATGAATTTCCGGTAATTGAAATTGACTCGATAATTAATGAAGATGAAATTATCAATTTAATAAGTAAAGAATATTCTAACATTACAAACATTATATTTTTACCAACTTATGATGTTGTTCATAAGTTGTCACATCAAACGCTATATATTCAATTTATTAAGGTTCAAATATCGACCGAATTAAAAGATTTTATTTCAACACACGATTTAAAAAAACTTCCTTTTCCTATAGTTATTCATAATTTTATAGAAAGATATTTCAGCTAATTAAAATATTTAGTACATTTGATATAATTAAAATTATAAGCCATGAGCGGAACATTGAACAAAGTTATGTTAATAGGTCATTTAGGTGACGAAGTAAAAATGCATTATTTTGATGGAGGAAACTGTATTGGTAGGTTTCCATTAGCTACAAATGAAATTTATATCAATAAAAGTACAGGTGAAAAAATAACTTCTACTGAATGGCATAATTTAGTAGTTCGTAATAAAGCTGCTGAGATTTGCGAAAAATATTTATCAAAAGGAGATAAAATTTATGTTGAAGGAAGAATAAAATCGCGTAATTGGCAAGCTGAAGATGGTTCAACTAAATATACTACAGAAATTCAAGTAACAGAATTTACTTTTTTATCCACAAAGAAAGATTCTGACGCTAACAAACAAAATTTTCCTTCAAATGAAAATGATAGCACAAAAAAGACTAATTTTGACGCACAAAATGAAGCGCCAAATCAAAAAGACGATTTGCCTTTTTAATGTTTAACTAATACCTACAAATTTGGACTCAGATCCTTCCAGTTTTATAAATACAATAGATTTTAGTTTAGTTTTTGGGCTAGTTGGTGTAGCCTTTTTATTGTTGTGTTCTGCCTTTATTTCAGGTTCTGAAGTGGCTTTGTTTTCGCTTGATCAGAAAGATCTTGATGATTTAGAATCAAATGACAGTCACAAAGGAAAATTAATTTCCGATCTTTTAGATAGACCCAAAAAATTATTAGCCACAATTTTAATAGCCAATAATTTCATTAATATTGGAGTTGTAATTTTATTTACCTCGATAAATGAAAAATTATTTAGAGCTATAACTTCTTCAACGATTCAGTTTTTGGTTGAAGTAATTCTTTTGACTTTTTTAATATTACTTTTTGGCGAAGTTTTGCCTAAAATATATGCTAGTAGAAATAATGTAATTTTTTCTAAAATGGTTTGTATTCCTATTGCTTTTTTAAATAGAGTTTTGAGCCCTATTAGTGTTCCAATGCGAAATATTACGGTCTTTATTGAAAAGAAATTTAGTGTGCAAAAAACAAATTTTTCGGTTGACCAGTTGTCACAAGCTTTAGAACTTACAGATCAAAAAGAAACAACTTCAGATGAACAAAAAATTTTAGAAGGAATTGTGACTTTTGGTAACACAGATGTTAAGCAAGTAATGAGTCCAAGAATCGATATTTTTGCTATCGAGTTTTCTGAAAGTTTTACAGAAATAATGTCAAAAATCATTGAAAAAGGATATTCTAGAATTCCAGTTTACAAAGAAGGAATAGATCACATAGAAGGTGTTTTGTTTATTAAGGATTTAATTCCATACATTGATCATAAAGATTACGAATGGCAAACTTTGTTAAGAGAACCATTTTTTGTTCCTGAAAATAAAAAGTTAGATAATCTTTTGAAAGAATTTCAAGGCATGAAAAACCATTTAGCAATTGTAGTTGATGAATATGGTGGAACTTCTGGATTGGTCTCTTTAGAAGATATTTTAGAAGAAATAGTTGGAGATATTAGTGATGAATTTGACGATGTAGACATAAGTTACACGAAAATTGATGATAAAAATTACCTTTTTGATGGAAAAGTAAGTTTAAAAGATTTTTATAGAGTAGTTGATGTTAGTGAAGAAAAATTTGAAAATGCAAAAGGTGAAGCGGAGACTTTAGCTGGTTTTATCCTTGAAATATCTGGAAATTTTCCAAGAAAAAATGCAAAACTAGTATTCGATACTTGTAAATTTAGCATAGAAAGTGTTGACAAACGAAGAATAAAACAAGTAAAAGTTACGTTACCATAACAAATAGATTAAAATGAATAAATTTTTTGCTCTTGTTGGATTGGCTATTTGTTTACAGTCATGTAATGAAGATGCTGTTCCTAGGCCAACAAGTCAGTTGCGTTTAGATTATCCTACGCCTACGTATAATTCAAAAGAATCAAAATATCCATTTTCTTTAGATGTCAATGACTTTTCTACGATTACTTCAAAAGATAACGGTGCAATAGAAGTGCATTATCCAAAAATGAAAGCAACAGTTTATTTAAGTTATAAAACTGTAAATAATGATTTAGAAAAATTATTAACGGATGCTCAAAAGCTAACATACAAATTACATGTTATGAAAGCTGACGAAATCACTGAACAGCCTTTTGTAAATCCGGATAAAAAAGTATATGGTATGTTTTATACTGTTGGTGGTGATGCTGCATCAAATGCATTGTTTTATGCTACTGATAGTACAAAAAACTTCGTTACAGGAAGTGTTTATTTTTACACTAAACCCAATTACGATTCTATTTTGCCGGCTTCAAGTTATATAACAAACGACATGAAAAAGATGTTGGAAAGTATTAGGTGGAAGGAGTAAAAAAAATCACCTCTAGTTAAAGAAATGATTTTTTTATACTGTTTTGAACCTGAAAAGAGTTCGAGTTTACAAAGTATTACGACTTCACTTTAGAAACTTTGTACAAATCTCCACCAGCAACACCTTCAACGGTTTTGGTGAGTTTTTCTTGGTTTAATTTATCAGCATCATAAGTTACTGTTGCTGTTTTTGTTTCAAAATCAACTTTAGCTTCAGTAACACCGTCTAATTTTTTAAGTTTTCCTTCAATTAAACTAGCACAACCAATTTGGCAAGTCATTCCTTCGATTTCGAAAGAAGCTGTTTGTGGGTTTGCAGTAATTGTTTTAGGGTTTTCTGTTGCAATGGTTTCTGTTTCTACAACAATAGCTTCGGTTGATGTTTCTTTATCGTTTTTACAGCTAATTGTAGCTAAAGCTAAAGTTGCAACTAAAAAGGTTTGTTTTACTATTTTCATGATAAATTTTATAGTGTGTAATACAAAGGTACAAATTCTGTTTTTTTTAAATGTTACAATTATCACAAACGAACTAGTGTGTAATTTATATTAATATCAAAATAAAGTCGCATTTTTGCACTTTATAAATTTTAACTTACTGAATTAAACTCAGCATAAACATGGAAAACAATAAAAAATGGTATTTACTAGTCTTTCTAGGCTGTGTTTGGGGAAGTTCTTTTATTCTAATGAAATTAGGGTTGAAAGGTGTAAATCCTATTCAAATGGGAAGTTTGAGAATCTTGTTTGCTGCTGCTTTTTTGGTTGTGGTTGGATTTAAACACATTGCTAAAATTCCTTTGCATAAATGGAAATATATTGCACTAACATCAATGTTTGGAACATTTTTACCTGTTTATTTATTTGCTATTGCGTTGTCAAAAATTGATGGCTCTATAAGTTCAATATTAAATTCACTGACACCTTTAAATACATTAATTGCTGGAATTTTGCTATTTCAAATGGACGTGCAGCGGAGACAAATTTTTGGAGTTATTATTGGTTTTGTAGGTTGTGTTTTGCTAGTTTTGTTTGGTGAAGGACAAAATAATACTGAAAATTATTATTATGCACTGTTGATTGTTTTGGCTTCTGTTTTTTATGGAATAAATGTGAATCTTATTAAAAAATATTTATCCGATTTAAAGCCATTAACTATTAGTACAGGGAATTTTTTAGTTATGTTGTTTCCGGCTTTATTGGTGTTGTTTTTTTCTGGATTCTTTGAAATAGCTGATGAACCTAAGGTGATGACTTCATTAGGATATATTGCAATATTAGGAGTTATAGGGACGGGTTTGTCTAATATTTTATTTTTTAAATTAATCCAAATATCTTCTCCCGTTTTTGCTTCATCGGTGACTTATTTAATTCCAGTTGTCGCAATAATGCTTGGTTATTTTGTAATGGATGAAACATTGTCATTTGTCCAAGGAATTGGCGCTTTAGTTGTTTTGTTAGGAGTTTATTTTTCGAGTAAAAAATAGTTTAATTAATTTATAAATAAAAAAAAGCCATTCTTTTTACGGAATGGCTTTTAAGTTTATGAGGCTATTTTTTTATTCAAAATCTTTAGCTGTAACACCTTCGTTAATTTTTACTTCTTGAGTAACAAATTCTAATTCCATTCCAACATTCATAACAATATTGTATGGAAATTTGATTCCTTTTACTTCTTTGTAATCTGTAAAGTTTGTCACTTGAGTCATTGTTTGACCACCTTGTTCTTGTTCAACAGATTCAGCTATTTTTAATCCAGATTTTACATCATACATTGTAGTTTTGTTTCCAAGTGTTAAAGCATATGCATCAGCACCATTTACGGATTCAATTCCTTTTAAAACAACATCTTTATTGTTTACTAATAACAGTTCTGGGAAAGTGAATGCTACTTCTTGCATTTCTTTTAATTTGTCACCATCAAATTCTTTTCTTTGCCCTTGTTGAACTGCATAAGCACCTTTGTCTGTAACTACCATTTTCATTATGGTCATTCCTTGCATAGACATTTCTGAAGACATTTTTTTATCACTAGATGTTTTGGCTGTCAATTGTAATTCTTGTCCTTGAACAGAAGCTTTTGAGATAATTACAGTAGATTTAACAGCTTTCAAGGCTTTTTCTCCACCAATTGCATTGATGTAGTTTTCTAAAACTGTTTTAGCGGTAACACCCTTTGGAATGTCTTTTTTAATTACTGGTTTGTCAACTTTATTACCAAAACGATCAAAATACATAACTGGAATTCCAGATTTTTCTAATCCAGGTAAAACATCAGCTGCTTTTCCTACAACAACAATTCTTAAATTATCAGCTAAAAAGTATTTGTTTGCAGCAGCTTTTATGTCTTCTGCAGTAACTGCGTTTATGTTTTTGATGTAATTTTCATAAAAATCGTCAGGTAAATTTTGAGTTTCTTTGTTTAAAGCGTAGAAAGCAACCGTTTCTGGTTTTTCGATTTGCATTACAAAGTTTCCAACATACTTAGCTTTTGCGTTTTTTAAATCTTCTGCAGAAACTAAATCATTTCTCATTCTTTTTACTTCGTTCAAGATTTCAACAATTGCACTATCAGTAACTGAATTTCTAACAGAAGCACCAGCTCTAAATTTTGAAGTGTATTTTCCAGAACCTATTGAAGAATATGAACCATAAGTCCAACCATGTTTTTCACGCAAGTTTAAGAATAATCTTCCTTCTCCACCGCCACCAAGAATTTGGTTGGCTAAAAGAGCAGCATAATATTCTTTGTCAGTCATTTTTAAATTTGAAGTGTTTATCACAGCAATCTCAGATTGAACCGCATTTGACATGTCTACAAAATTAACTTGTGTGTATTGAAGGTCAGTAGGTTCTGTAAAAGAAAGTTGTGGTGCAGTTGCTTTTTTCCAACCTTTAAACGCTTTTTCAACTTGTTTTTTAATATCTTTTAATTTTACATCTCCAATGATCACTAAATAGGCATTTTCAGGTACGAAATTAATATTGTAGTTTAATTTTACATCAGCTAGTGAAACATTGTTTAATGTTTCCTCGCTAACATATTCGCCTCTAGGATGATTTTTTCCATAAACTAAAATATTTTCAACTCTTCTTGCATTAGCAGTAACATTTTTCTCATCAGACTTAAGGTTTTCAATCATTTTAGATTTTTCCTTATCAAATTCTTCTTGAGTAAATTTAGGAGTTAAACTACCTTCTGCCATTAATTCTAAAATTCTTTCAGAATATTTTGATAATCCGCTTCCTCTAGCTCCACTTGAATTGAAGTTAATGTTTGCACCAAGAAAATCAATTTCTTCGTTAAATGCTTCTTTTGATGTTTTTTCTGTTTCATTACCAATCATTGCGCTCAACATGTCATCAACTCCTTTTTTATTTCCTTCAACATAAGGAGTGTTGTCGATTGTTAATGTGTAAGAGACTCTAGGTAGTTTTGAATTTTCAACTACTAAAACTTTTAATCCGTTTTTAAGTTTAAAAGTTTCAGGTTTTTTGATATTTATGCTTGGAGCTGGACCAGATTTTGGCATCGGTCTATCTTGTGCCGTCATTGTTGTCATAAAGAACAAACTAGTTACTATGTATAATAATTTTTTCATGATATGTGTTCTTATTTTTGAGTTTTATCAGTTGCAGGCATGTAGTTTAAAAGCAATCTTTGATTAGTGTTCAAGTATTTTTTAGCTACATCTCTAATTTCTTCTTTAGTGATTGATTTGTAAATATCCAATTCGGTATTAATTAAATTAACGTCACCATATAACATATAATAAGTAGCTAAATTACTTGCAATTCCTTCAACACTAGTATTACTGTTTACGTATTGATTTTCAAAAATATTTCTCAATTTTTCTAAATCTTTGTCTGAAATTAATTCAGTTTGAACTTTTAAAATTTCTTCGTCAATTTCTCTATTGATGTCATTTTGTGTAAAACCTTCCATTGGAATTCCTAGTAAAATGTACATACTGTAATCTTCTTGACTGAAATTAAATGCACTTATTTGAAGTGCCATTTTTTTCTCATCAACGATTTTTTTGTATAAAACAGAACTTTTTCCGTCTGATAGATATGTAGATAACATATCAAGAACTCTTGCTTCTCTTGTTTTCATTGAAGGAGTTCTATAAGTTTGAACAAACATTGGTTTTTGAATGTTTGAATCTTCCCAAGTAGCGTTAATTGTTTCAGTAATTGGAGCTTCTTCTGCTTTATTTCTTTTGATTGTCGCTCCTTTTGGAATTGAACCAAAGTATTTTTGAACCCATTCTTTAGCTTGCCCTTTTTCAAATTGACCAGCAATAACTAAAACAGCGTTGTTTGGAATATAGAATTTTTTATTAAATGCTTGAAACTCTTCTAAAGTTGCAGCGTCTAAATGTTCCATTTCTCCAATTGTTGTCCATTTATAAGGATGTGTTTTGAATAAGTTTTGTTTAACAGCTTTAATTAAATTTCCATAAGGCTGATTATCTACTCTAAGTCTTTTTTCTTCTTTAACTACTTCGTTTTGCGTGTCAACACCAATTTGGTTGATTACAGGATGCATTAATCTTTCTGATTCCATCCATAATGCTAATTCTAAATTATTAGAAGGGAAGACTTCATAGTAGTAAGTCCTGTCGTCAGAAGTATTGGCATTATTTTGACCACCATTTGCTGTAACGATTTTAAACCATTCTCCTCTTTCAATGTTTTTTGTACCTTCAAATAAAAGGTGTTCAAAAAAGTGAGCGAAACCTGTACGGTTTGGTTGTTCGTCTTTAGCACCTACATGATACATTACTGATGTAATAATTACTGGTGCAGAATTGTCTTGATGTAGAATAACATGTAAGCCATTGTCTAAATCAAATTCTTCAAAAGCTACGTTTTGAGCGGTAGAAATACTTCCTATCATAAGCATTGCGCTTAAAGCTATTAATGATTTTTTCATAAAATGAAGTTGTTGTTTTTTAATAAGTTGCTAAATTCGTAAAAAAGTTACAGTTTTCTAGTAAAAAAGTGCTAAAAAATTATTTACACTAATGTGTTGTGTATATAGTAATTAGTTGTATATTTGCAACCTTAAAAAAATTAATTTAAACACATTGTTATGTACGCAATCGTAGAGATAGCAGGGCAACAATTTAAAGTTAGCAAAGACCAAAAAGTTTTTGTACACCGTTTATCAGAGGATGAAGGTTCGAAAGTTACTTTCGACAAAGTTCTTTTAGTAGACGATAATGGTACAGTTACTCTAGGCGCCCCAGCTATAGAAGGTGCTTCTGTTGAAGCCAAAGTGTTAAGACACTTAAAAGGAGATAAAGTAATCGTTTTCAAGAAGAAAAGAAGAAAAGGGTACAAAAAGAAAAATGGTCATAGACAATCATTATCTCAAATCGTAATTGAAGGAATTTTAGCAACTGGTTCTAAGAAAGCTGCTCCTAAAAAGGAAGAAGCAAAAAAAGAAGCTCCAGCTAAAGCTCAGAAATTAGTAGAAACTCCTGCTGCTGAAGCGAAAGCTCCAAAAGCAAAAGCTTCTAAAAAAGGAGATGATTTGAAATTGATCGAAGGAGTTGGTCCTAAAGCTGCTGAAGTATTAGTTGCTGCAGGTATTGATACTTTCGCAAAATTGGCTAAAACTTCTGCAGAAAAAGTAAAAGAAATTTTAGATGCTGCTGAAGCTAAAGTACAACATTTAGATCCAGGTACTTGGGCACAACAAGCTCAATTAGCTGCTGATGGTAAAATGGACGAATTAAAAAAATTACAAGACGAATTAAACGGTGGTAAAGCTGTTTAATTTTAATATTAACTTATAAAACCAAAACATCATGGCTCACAAGAAAGGTGTCGGTAGTTCGAAGAATGGTAGAGAATCAGAATCGAAACGTTTAGGCGTTAAGATTTATGGAGGACAAGCTGCAATTGCTGGAAACATTATCGTAAGACAAAGAGGTTCTAAACACAATCCGGGTGAAAACGTTTACATGGGTAAAGATCATACTTTACATGCAAGAGTTGACGGATTAGTTAAGTTTCAGAAAAAAGGAGAGAACAAATCATTTGTATCTATAGTTCCTTTTGAAGCATAATTAGTTAAACTTCAAAAATATAAAAATCCCAATTCGAAAGAGTTGGGATTTTTTTGTTTATATACTTTTATCCTGAACTTGTTTCAGGATCTTTTCAAGCGATTTCTGATGCTGAAATGAAATCAGCATGACAATATAGAAATATTTTATGAATAGAAATCGATAGTGCAATAGTGATAGCAATGGCAGCTTTTGCAAAACTTTGATAAATGGTTTTGCAAAACTAGAATGGATAGCGCGGTGCCTTGGCAATTGCCCAACAAAAAAAACCCTCACATTTCTGCAAGGGTTTTGTCTTAATACTTAATACTAAAGTCTTTATATTAGTATCTGTAATATTCTGGCTTGTATGGTCCTTCAACCGGTACACCAATATATTTAGCTTGATCTGGTCTTAATTCTTCTAATTCAACACCTAATTTTGCTAAGTGAAGAGCCGCTACTTTTTCATCTAAATGTTTTGGTAACATATAAACTTCATTTTTATAAGCTGCAGTGTTTGTCCATAACTCTAATTGAGCTAATGTTTGGTTTGTGAATGAATTACTCATTACAAAACTTGGGTGACCTGTAGCGCAACCCAGGTTAACTAAACGACCTTCAGCTAAGATAATGATATCTTTTCCGTTAATTGTGTATTTGTCAACTTGTGGTTTGATTTCAACTTTAGAAGCTCCATGAGTTTTGTTCATCCAAGCCATGTCGATTTCATTGTCAAAATGTCCAATGTTACAAACGATAGTCTTGTCTTTCATCTTTTCGAAATGAGAAGCCATTATAATATCTTTATTTCCAGTAGTTGTAATGATGATGTCAGCATTTGCAACAACTGTATCTAATTTTTTAACTTCAAAACCGTCCATTGCAGCTTGTAAAGCACAAATTGGGTCAATTTCAGTAACTGTTACAATTGAACCTGCACCTTTAAATGAAGCAGCAGTTCCTTTTCCAACATCTCCATATCCACAAACAACTACTCTTTTTCCAGCTAACATAATATCTGTTGCTCTACGAACTGCATCAACTGCAGATTCTTTACAACCATATTTGTTGTCAAATTTAGATTTAGTTACTGAATCGTTAACGTTGATTGCAGGAATATGTAATGTTCCGTTTTGCATTCTTTCGTATAAACGGTGAACTCCTGTAGTAGTTTCTTCAGACAAACCTTTAATGTCAGCAATTAATTCAGGGAAACGGTCAAAAACCATATTTGTTAAATCTCCACCATCATCAAGAATCATGTTTAATGGTTTTCTGTCTTCACCAAACCATAATGTTTGTTCGATACACCAATCAAAATCTTCTTCATTTAAACCTTTCCAAGCATAAACTGGAATTCCAGCAGCAGCAATTGCAGCAGCAGCGTGATCTTGAGTTGAGAAAATATTACAAGAAGACCAAGTAACATCAGCACCTAGAGCTACTAAAGTTTCAATTAAAACGGCAGTTTGGATAGTCATATGTAAACATCCAGCAATTCTAGCTCCTTTTAAAGGTTGGCTTGCACCAAACTCTTCTCTTAAAGCCATTAATCCTGGCATTTCAGCTTCAGCTAATTCAATTTCTTTTCTTCCCCAGTCCGCTAAAGTAATGTCTTTAACTTTATAAGGTACATAAGTTGCGATTTTTGTACTCATCTATTGTATATTTGTATTATTAATTTTAAAGTGCAAAGGTAAGGAATTACTTTTTGTTTTTAAAATCGTTTCGCTTATTTTGTGAATTGTTTAATAGTATAATCAATTGAAATTCAATGCCATTACATAAAATCATTTATTTATCAAACAATACTAAACTGTATTTGTGGAAAATTACAGAAAATTTGGATACACTTTCTAAAGATATGCGTTTGAAAGATTCTTCAATTGCAAGATTAGAATCTATGAAATCTGAAAGTCATAAAAAAGGTTTTTTGTCTGTTAGAAAACTATTAGAGCATATAGATTATAATGATTTTGATTTATACTATGATGAATTTGGAAAGCCCAATTTAAAACCTCAAGGTTGTTCAATAAAAGATATGCATATTTCAATTTCTCATTCACATGACTTTTCAGCAATTGCGATAAGCGAAAAAAACATCGGAATAGATATTGAAATTTTAAAAGATAAAATCGTAACAATCGCGCCTAAATTTATGGATATTACTACTTTGGAAAATTTGAGTAGTGAAGATAAAATAAAGAAAGCAACAGTTATTTGGGGAATAAAAGAAAGTATTTTTAAAATTAAGAACGAACCAGGGATAAGTTTTCCAAATCATATTTTTGAAGAAAACTTTAAATTTGAAGACAAAAAAACTGCTGCATTATTAAAATTTAACAATAAGAATGAAAAATTCTATATTGAATTTGATTCTTTTGATGGTTATATGTTTGTTTGTGCTTTTGAAAATAATTAATGAAGAATATTTATCAAGAAATACTAGATTCTAAAAAGAAGAATAAAAAGCTACTTGCTATATTAATTGATCCTGATAAGGTTCAATTTGAAAAATTAGATAAGTTAATTGAGAAAATCAATCAATCATTTGCAACACATATTTTTGTTGGAGGAAGTTTGGTTGAAACGAATCAAATAGATGTTATTATTCAAAAGATTAAACAGAATTGTAAATTACCAATTTTACTTTTTCCAGGAAGTCCATCACAAATATCAAAAAACGCTGATGGTATTTTATTTCTAAATTTAATTTCAGGAAGAAATCCAGATTATTTAATAGAACACCAAGTTAACGCTATTCCAATCCTTGAAAAAACTGCTTTAGAAGTGATTTCTACAGGGTATGTTTTAATAGAAAGTGGAAAAGAAACAGCAGTTGAACGTGTGAGTCAGACAAAACCTATTGATAGAAATAAAATTGATTATGTTTGTCAAACCGTAAAAGCTGGTGAATATATGGGGAACAAGTTGATTTATTTAGAAGCAGGAAGTGGTGCTGAAAAAGCAGTTCCATTAGAAATGATTGAAGCAGTTTCTAAAAAAATAGCTATTCCTTTAATTGTTGGCGGAGGAATTAGGTCTAAAGTTGAAATTGAGAACGCTTTTAAAGCTGGAGCTGATTTAGTTGTAATTGGAACTGCTTTTGAAGATAATCCTAATTTTTTTGAAGCATGATAGAGTTTTTATTTTCTCAATATAGTGACTATGAAACGCTAGATATAGTTTTAGAAGTAATAGCTATTTTGTTTGGTTTAGCAAGCGTTCTTCTAGCAAAGAAAAACAATATATTAGTTTTTCCAACTGGTATAATTAGTACAATAATTTTCGTTTATTTACTGAATAAGTGGGGTTTAGTTGGTGATATGTTAATTAATGGTTACTATACAACTATGAGTATTTATGGTTGGTATATTTGGACAAGAAAAACGGATGACAAACCAGAGTTTCCGATTTCGAAAGTCACAACTAAAGAAATTTATTACGCCATCATTATTTTTCTAATAACAATGGCTTTTGTTGTAATAGTCTACAAATATTTTAATAAATTTACAGATTGGACAGCTTATGTAGACACTTTTACAACTGGAATTTTCTTTGTAGGAATGTGGCTGATGGCAAAAAGAAAAATAGAAAACTGGTTGCTTTGGATTGTTGGAGACTTAGTTTCTGTACCTTTATATTTTTACAAAGGATATACTTTTACTAGTATTCAATATGTTATATTTACTGTAATTGCAATATATGCTTATTTAGAATGGAAGAAAGACTTAGCAAAAAAGACATAAAACAAATTCAAGAAAAAGGGATTTCATTACAAAAAATTGAACAACAACTTCAATTTTTTGTAAGTGGAGTTTCTAAAGTAAATCTTGAAAAATCAGCTTCAATTAATGACGGAATTATGTTTTTTTCTAACAAAAAAAAAGAAGAATTATGTCGTTTTTTTGATGAAAATAAAGGTAATAAATCAATAAATAAATTTGTTCCTGCAAGTGGTGCTGCAAGTAGAATGTTTAAGTTTTTAACTGAGTTTTTAACTGAGTTTGATTCTGAAAAAGGAACAATAAATGCCTATATTAATCACAAAAAAGAACATGACTTACCTGTTTTTTTAGTAGGATTAAAAGATTTTCCTTTCTATGCAGAAGTAAAAGAGAGGGTTTTACAATTACATCCCAATTATTACAATTTAGAAAAAGATGAAAAGGATTATTTATTTATAAAAACCCTTTTGTCTCCAAATTGTTTTGATTTTTCGAATAAGCCAAAAGGAATTTTACCTTTTCATAACAAGAATAATACTATTTTAACCCCAGTTGAAGAACATTTAAATGAAACCATTTTTTATAAAAAAGAAGGTGAAAAAGCGAAAGTTCATTTTACAATTTCAAAAGAACATCATAATCATTTTGATGCCATTATAAAAAAATATCCTGAAGTTAATGTCTCATACTCTTTTCAAAAAGAATCAACTGATACTATAGCTGTAAACCTAGATAATACTCCATTTAGAACAGAAGAAGGTAGTCTTTTGTTTAGACCAGGTGGACATGGTGCCTTAATTGAAAACTTGAACCTATTAGAATCAGATATAATTTTTATTAAAAATATTGATAATGTATCGCAAAATCATATTGTAGACATTATTAAATATAAAAAGATTTTAGGTGGATTGTTGTTAAAAAAACAACGACAAATTTTCGAATATTTAGAACAATTAGAATTAAATAATAGTACAGAAGAATTAATAAGTGAAATTAAAAATTTTGCAAAAGAAAAGCTTAATCTTTCATTGCCTATTAACTTTGATAAATTCCAATCAGAATATAAAATCGAATTATTATTTAACGAATTAAATCGACCAATTAGAGTTTGTGGAATGGTTAAAAACGAAGGAGAGCCAGGTGGAGGACCTTTTTGGGTAAAAAACGAAAATGGCTTGTCATCTTTACAAATTGTAGAAACTTCTCAAATTAATTTAAAAGATAAGGAACAAAAGAAAATTGTTGAATTTGCAACACATTTTAATCCTGTAGATTTGGTTTGTGGAATAAAGGATTATAAAAACAATAAATTTGATTTAACTCAATTTGTTGATGAAAAAACAGGTTTTATTGTTGAAAAAAACAAGTTTGGAAAACCCATAAAATCTTTTGAATTACCTGGTTTGTGGAATGGGGCAATGGCAAATTGGATAACTTTATTTGTTGAAGTGCCTTTGTCAACATTCAACCCAGTAAAAACGGTAAATGATTTGCTAAAACCTTCTCATCAACCTGAAGATAAAGAAGCATAAAATGAACAAAGATATTTTACTTACTGAAATAAATTATAAAGCTGTAAGAAGCAGCGGTGCTGGTGGTCAAAACGTAAACAAAGTTTCGTCTAAAGTGGTTTTGAGTTTTGATTTAGATAATTCTAACGGTTTAAATGAGAATGAAAAAAACTATCTAAAAGAAAAATTAGCTTCAAGACTCACACAAGATTTTATCTTAATTTTAAATTGTGATGAAGATAGAAGTCAAGTAAAAAACAAATCTATTGTCACCAAACGTTTCATAGGTATTCTTGAAAAAGGTTTGACAAAACCTAAAATAAGAAGAGCAACAAAAGCGACTAGAGCTTCTAAAGAAAGAAGACTGAAAACTAAGAAAACAACTTCAATTACTAAGCAAAATAGAAAAAAACCTGAATTATAGTGTTAAGAATGATGTGGTTAGAAAAAGTTTAAAAAATCTTAATACTTAATACAAAAATCTTAATACTTTCAATTATATTTGCACCGTCTCAAAGGGGTGCTCTAAATAACGAGCTGAGATTATACCCATAGAACCTAGAACAGGTAATGCTGTTTAGGGAGGACAGAAACGTTAAGAAAATGTTCAGTGAACATTTTTAGTGAATGTGCCAGCCGATGCGCTGGAGATTTTTAACGCAATGTCCAATGTTTAACAATTTTAATTTTAACCAAAGAATAATTACCCCTTTTATTCGTATAATTTATTTACGAATGAAACAATTATTTGCAAAAAGTACAAAGTACAAAGTACAAGGTACAAAGACTTATTTAAGTCTATTCGCTTTATTTTACTCGGTTTTTGCTGTTTCTCAAGAAACAGAAACAGATTCAACAAAAGTTACACAACTAAAAGAAGTTGTATTAACATCTGTAAGAGCAAAAGAAAAAGACCCTATCACTTTTACCAATATTTCTAAAGAAGAAATTGCTAAAAGAAATCTTGGGCAGGACATTCCAGTTTTATTAAACTTTCAGCCTTCTGTTGTAACAACGACAGATGCAGGAAATGGTGTGGGTTACACTTACATGCGTGTAAGAGGTTCGGACGGTTCTCGAATTAACGTGACTTTAAATGGTGTTCCTTTTAACGACAGTGAGAGTCAAGGTACTTTCTTTGTTAATTTACCTGATTTTGCTTCATCTATACAAAGTGCTCAGTTGCAAAGAGGTGTTGGAACATCAACAAATGGTGCAGGAGCTTTTGGAGCAAGTTTAAATGTAGAAACAAAATCATATCAAGAAGAAGCTCATGCTGAAATTGCGAATTCTGTTGGGAGTTTCGGAACAAGAAAACATACTTTAGCTTTTGGAACAGGTTTGCATGATAATTTCGAGATTAATGGTAGATTATCTCAAATAGCATCAGATGGTTATATTGACAGAGCCTCAACTAATATGTTTGGTTACTTCTTGAATGCTAATTATGTAAAAGAAAATACTTTAATAAAATTTTTGGCTTTTGGAGGAAAAGAAAAGACTTATCAAGCATGGTATGGACTAGAAGATGAAGAAAAGCTTAAAGACGACAGAACTTACAATCTTGCAGGACTTTATTTTGACGAAAATGGAAATGAAAAGTTTTATGATAATGAAACCGATAATTATTGGCAAAATCACTTTCAATTGCATTGGTCTGAAAAATGGTCTGAAAAATGGAATTCAAATATAGCTTTACATTATACTTTAGGGAAAGGATATTTTGAACAATACAAAGAAGATGAAGATTTATCAGACTATAATTTACCTGATTTTAATGGAAATTCAATTTCAGATTTAGTTCGAAAAAGATGGTTGGCTAATGACTTTTTTGGAGCAACGGCATCTTTAAATTATGATTTTAAGAAAACTAATTTTCAAATTGGTGGAGCAGCAAATCGTTATTTAGGAAAGCATTATGGAGAAGTAGTAAATACACAATTTTATGTTCCTGGAGCTAATCGCTACTATGACAATTTTGGAAACAAAGATGATGTAAATGTATATGGTAAAATATCTCACGAAGTAGTAAACAAAGTAAGCGTTTTCGCAGATTTACAATATAGAATGGTTTTTTATCAAGCAGATAGTTACAAGTTTGATGATGATGTAAATGACACGTTTCGTTTCTTTAATCCAAAAGTAGGATTGAATTATCAACTGAATAATTCCAATATGTTTTATGGTTATTTCGGAATTGCCAACAAAGAACCAAGAAGAGATGACTACGAAAATGGAAGCACAAAGCCAGAACGTTTAAAGGATTTTGAACTAGGATGGAAATATAACACTAAAAAATTAAAAGTGAATACCAATGCGTTTTTCATGGATTATACTGATCAGTTAGTGTTAACGGGTGCTTTAAATGATGTAGGTTCACCTGTTTTTACCAATAGTGGAAAAAGTTATAGAGTAGGAATTGAAATTGATGCACAAATAGAAATATTGGATAATTTATTCGTTCAGCCAAATGTAACACTTAGTCAGAATAAAAATAAAGATTTCAACTTTCAACGTGATGGTGTTTTGAGAAATTTAGGCGATACAGATATTTCTTTTTCTCCAAATGTAATTGCTGGTGGAAATATTACTTTTTTGCCAATCAAAGCATTGCAAGTTTCTTTATTATCTAAATATGTTGGAAAACAATTTATGGGAAATATTGATTCAGAAAAATCAGAATTAGAAGCTTACTTTATCAATGATTTAAATATAAACTATGAATGGAAAATCAACAAAGGAATAAAATCTATTGTTTTCTCTGGATTAGTTAATAATATATTTGATATTGAATATGAGTCAAATGGTTATTTCTACACTTATGATGATGATTATTCAAATCCTCCCGCAGTAACAACAATTGAAGGAGCAGGATATTATCCACAAGCTGGAATAAATTTCTTAGCTGGAATGACTCTGAAATTCTAAATAAAAAAAATAAAAAAGGGAAGTTTAATAACTTCCCTTTTTTATTTAATTATAAACTCTAATTATATTTCCATTTATCTCTGTTCGATAAGGTTTCATAGGATAGTTTTTTCCTTCGGATAAACCAGTAAACAAACTGTATTCTGCATCATCACATGGGCATTTTGCATTTATTCCGTTTAAAACCATAGAAGAACAGTCGCTTAAAGCTTGATTAGGACAAGCGGCATCAAAAGCAGTATAAGTATCGTTACTAGTTTTAAAAACAAAAATTCCTCTAATTCCAACACCTGCTGTGTTTATTAAAACGCCATTTCCTACATAATTCAGATTATTGTAAGTAGGTAGGTTTAAGTTAATATTTAGATTTACAGGATAATCAGGTAAAAAAGGATTTTTACTACCAACACTATCTTTTTCGCAACCCATAAAAAATGGAAGTAGTAATAATAGAAAGTATTTCTTCATGGCTTATTTTTAGTCAAATTTACTAAATTTGAATCACTAATAATCAAAATTATATCTTAAAAAAGTTAGTAATCAAAATATTTGTTATATTTGCATATAGGAATCCCACTCATATGGGATTCTTTCTATTTTTATAAACGATGAAGTTATGAGTACAATATCTTATTACACAGCAGAAGGTTTAAAACACCTAAGGGAAGAATTAGACCAACTTAAAAGTATAGAAAGACCAAAAGCATCGCAAGATATTGCAGACGCTAGAGATAAGGGTGACTTGTCTGAGAATGCAGAATATGACGCAGCTAAAGAAGCACAAGGACTTTTAGAGATGAAAATTTCTAAAATGGAAGAAATTGTATCCAATGCAAGGTTAATTGATGAGTCACAATTAGACTTGACTAAGGTTTTAGTGCTGTCTAAAGTTAAGATTAAAAATCAAACTAACGGTATGGAAATGAACTATACTTTAGTGGCTGAAAGTGAAGCAGATTTAAAAACAGGAAAAATTTCTGTAACTTCTCCTATTGGAAAAGGATTACTTGGAAAGTCTGTTGGAGAAATTGCTGAAATAACAGTTCCAAACGGTACATTAAAATTTGAAATCGTAGAAATTTCAAGATAAATATTTTTTTCAACAAAGACCTATTACCTAAAACCTTTTACCTTAAAAAATGGCTTCTATTTTTACCAAAATAATAAACGGAGAAATTCCAAGTTATAAAATTGCTGAAGATGAAAATTATTTGGCTTTTTTAGATGTTAATCCAAATGCAAAAGGACATACATTGTGTATTCCTAAACAGGAGATTAATAAAATCTTTGATATGGAAGAAGAGCATTATTTAGGTTTAATGCAATTTAGTAGAAAAGTTGCCAAAGCTTTAGAAAAATCAATTGATTGTAAAAGAGTTGGTATGGCAGTTGTTGGTTTAGAAGTACCTCATGTTCATGTTCACTTAATTCCTTTACAAGACATGGATGATATGCGTTTTCAACGAAAGGTTAGTCTAGAAAAAGAAGAATTTGAAGAAATTGCTAAAAAAATTGCTTCAAATTTTTAACTAAAACATTAAATTTCATAAGATTAGACCTAACAGGTTTTTAAAACCTGTTAGGTCTTTTTAAATGTAATTAAGATTAAAAGAAAATATAAAACATTTATAAAATATAAAAAATGAAATCATTAAAAATTTATCTTTTATTATTTTTATTGTCTTTTATTAGTTTAAATGCCCAAAACACAACATCAAAAGATTCTTTAAAAACTACTGAGTTAAAAGAAGTTGTTTTAGTTGCTAAGAAAAAAGCAATTGAACAAAAAGCAGATAGAACCATTTTTGATTTTTCAGAACAAGCACATCTAAATTCAGGTTCACTATTAGAAGGTCTAAAAAAATTACCAGGTTTAATTGTTTCTGATGTTGCCGGAATGCTCTATCAAGGTAAACAATTAGAAGTTTATATGGACGGAAGACCTTTAAATATTTACTCTAACGAACTAAATTCCTATTTAGAAAGCTTGCCTGCAAATTCAGTTGAAAAAATAGAAATTATTACACAACCAGGTGCCGAATTTCCTGCAACTTCTGGTGGTGCTATAATAAATATTATTTCCTCAAGAAATATAAAAAGATATCTTTCTGCAACTTATTCTAATGGATATAGTTATACAAAATATGATGATTCTCGTCATCGGTTTAATAATAGTTTATTAGTAAGTGCAAGAAATGATTTTTTTGGTTGGCAAATTCAAGCAGGTCAAAACTATAATGAAGCCTATCAACGAACAAATTTTTATAATCCATCTGTTGTACTTTCACAAAACTCAATTGACAAAAAAAATCGGTTTTATTTTATAAAATCGGGCTTGAAATTTGATTTTAATAGGGATAGACTTTTAGTAAATTATGATTTCAGTACTAGTAATAATAATGCATCTAATAATGCTAATGGTTTTGGTTTTGTTTCTTCAGATGAAAGTAAAACAAAGCAAAATCGAAATGATATTATGCTTACCTATCAAAAAAGATTTAAGGATATTACAAAAAAAATAGACTTTAGAGCCAATTATAACAACAATAAAAATGACTTTGATTTAAGATCTATTCCTTCTGGAATTATTGGTTTACTTAACAATTATAATCAAAGTTATTATCAATTTAAAACCGATTATTCGCAAGAAATAAAACTGTTAGATGACGCAAAATGGAGTGCAGGTTTTTTAGCCGATAAATTAGATTTTGAAACTTATAGTTTTGATGTTAAAAATTTAGATTATTGGAGAACCACATTTTCTGTTTACACTGAAATTAATACTTCTTATAAAAAATTCGATTTCATTGCAGGTGCAAGATTAGAATCATACAAAATTGAAGGAAATACAAATACAAATAAATTAACACCATTCGATTTAACACGTTTTTTTCCTAATGCTTCTGTTCAATATAATATTATGGATCAAGTGTTTTTTAATGCTAATTATAATAAAAAAATTGGTTTACCTACTACTTCTGCCTTAAATCCAAACAATACTAATTATCAAAATCCTAATGTTTCCTTTTTTGGTAATCCAAATTTAGATCCTACTATTTATGATAATTATGAAGTAAAAATAAGTGCATTTGACTACATCTTTATTGGATATTCTGTTAGTGATGCAAGTAATAAAGTAATTAATAGAATTGTTTCAACGCCAAACGGCACAGCAAGTGTTTCTCAAAATATTCCACAATTAAAAGTTGAGAATTTTAATTTCGGATTGCCTTTGCCTTATATGTTGTTTACAAAAGGCTTACAAGAGACTTTGAAATTTGATTTTAATCCAGATGAAATTAACTTTTTATATATTTATGTTGGACATCAAAAACATATTTTAGACAATGTAGATTATAAAGGATTTTGGAATCTTAATTTGATGTCACAAGTTCAATTACCAAGTAAAATAAAATTTACTGCAACTTATAATACATCAACAACAGGAGGAAACTATCAATACTATTCTATAAGAGATCCATTTAGTCAGCAATTTGATCTTACGTTTTCTAGAAAATTTCTTTCAGATAACTTATCAATATCTCTTTATGCAAATGATATTCTTAACACAAACAAACAAGGTTTAGGAGCAATTGGTACTAATTTAATTTATGATAGTAAAAACGATTCAAGAAGAATAGGTTTTTCTCTAAATTATAAAATTCCAACCAAGAACAAAGTACCAAAAGAAGAAGAAAATATTCTTAATAAAGAAAAAAACGAAGACGATACAATTTTGAAGAAATAATTAATCTGTTTTTCCGTTTTAGCTACATTATGAAATACTTAATTTATCTTTTATTTTTTCAAACAGCTGCTTTTACTCAAGTAAAGAGCTTCTATTCAGATGTAGAAAAAACAATGCATTCTATTCCTGTAAGTCAAAAAAAAGCTACATCACAAATCGCGGCTTTTATTAAAGAAAAATTTACTTCTCAAGATTTACAAATTAAAGCAGCATATTATTATGTAATTTCAAATGTTGCTTATGATATTTCTCATGAATTTACAGTGAATTTACTGATTTCTGATGACGAAATGGTTTCAAAAACTATAGCTTCTAAAAAAGGAGTTTGTATTCATTACGCAAAATTTTTTAAGGATATTATATCAAATTTAGGATATAATTGCCAAGTGATTTCGGGATATACCAAACAAAACAATGCTATTGCAGATCAATCACATGCTTGGACAGCTATTCAAATGAACGATCAAAATTGGTATGCTTTTGACCCAACATGGGATGCTGGATTTGTTCAAAACAAGAAATTTGTACAAAGATTAAATTCAAAATATTACAAAACAAAACCGCTCGAAATGTTGCAAACACATATGCCCTTTGATTATATGTGGCAATTTTTAAATTATCCTATAACTGAACAAGATTTTGTGGCTAATAAATTAGTTCAAGATAAGAATCAAAAATCATTTGATTATAAAGAAACCATAAAAGCCTATTTAACGCAGACCGAAAATGAACAACTAAGCGATTTAAAAACAAGAATGATTCAAACGGGTTACAAAAATAAGTTAGCCAAAGAACGATTTGAAATCTTAAAAAAGCAACTCGAAACTTTTTCTTTAAACAAAAATGTAAAAGAGCTTAATGCTATTTCAAATAAATACAACAACGGAATAAATTTACTAAATGAATGAATTTACTACAGAAACGCACAATTTAAACCAGTAAAAGAAGATCGGGAAATTTTAGAAATGATTGTAAAACCATTAAGTATTTTTGAAGATTGTAGCGATAAAATATATAAATTAGGTTTTATAGGTCAAGATAATTTATACGATTTAAATAAATTTAAAAGAAGCATAATTGATATAACCGAAGAAGCCAAAAAGCACAAAGATTTTGTAGAAGATTATTTGACTAAAAGTGAAAGAGAGCGTAAAAAAATGTTCTTAATTAAGAACTAGTATTTGCCTTTTTATAACTAATTTGCATAGTAGTTCCTTTGCCAATTTCAGATTGAGCTACTTTGATTTTTCCTTTATGATATTCTTGAACAATTCTTTTAGTTAAAGATAAACCTAAACCCCAACCACGTCTTTTGGTAGTAAAACCAGGTTCAAAAACTTTAGAAAAATCTGATTTCGGAATTCCTTTTCCTGAGTCGGTAATTTTTATTCTAATATAATCTTCTTTTTCTTCTATTGCTAAAGTAAGGTTCCCTTTTCCTTTCATTGCATCAATAGCATTTTTGACTAAATTTTCAATCGTCCAACTATGTAAAGCTGGATTTATAGCAATATTTACTGGTTTATCTGGAGCGATAAATTTAAAATTAATTTGTTTTGAACTTCTATCTCTTAAATAATCAAAAGAAGTTTTTGTTTCTTCAATAATATCTTTGTTTTCCAATACAGGTTCAGAGCCAACTTTTGAAAATCTATCAGTAATTGTTTGTAACCTATTGATGTCTTTCTCAATTTCTTCAATGGTTGAAGGTTCAACATTGTCTAATTTTAAAATTTCGAGCCAACCTATCAAGGAAGACAAAGGTGTTCCTATTTGATGAGCTGTTTCTTTTGCCATTCCTGCCCATAATTTGTTCTGAGTAGACATTTTTGTAGCTCTATAAAAATTGTACACAACAGCACCAAAAAGAATGATGATTAATAAAAGAGCAATTGGATAATATTTAAGTTGATTTATTAAAGTTGAATTACCATAATATAAGTATTGGGTTTTAGTTTCAGAAATTTTGGTTATAATAGGTTTGTTTTGAAGTTTAATAGATTCGATATAATCTTTCAATTCTAAAGGATCATTAATTATCTTGTCATCTATATTTGCGGTTAAACTTATGGAATCATTAATTGTAACAATTATAGGAATTCTTGGATTCTGAATAATTTCAAAAGGCAACTCTAAATCTACATTTAAATCATCAGAGTTGATTTTTTTTTGTGCTAAAGCCCATAATTCCATTTTATTTCTTTCTTCATTTTTAAAGATTTGAAAAAAGGTATAAGTGTTCCATAAAATTAATAGAACAATTAAAAAGGAAGAAATAATAATAAACCAGCGTGTTGAGTTGCTTCTTTCGGTAAACTGCATGCAATTTTTTGTTAAATGTACTAAAATTATAGTAAAGATTTAAGACCTTATTTAAACGATTTTAATCTTAAAAAATTATATTTGTACCAAAGTTAATTTATGATAAGTATTAATCCAAAAGAAGTTTTTCCAGCTAAATTACAAGGTTATTTACAAAGTGCTATTGCTCCAAGACCTATAGCTTTTGCAAGTACAGTTGATGAAAATGGAAATCCAAATTTATCTCCGTTTAGTTTTTTTAATGTATTTAGTTCTAATCCACCAATTTTGGTTTTTTCTCCAGCGAGAAGAGTTAGAAATAATACAATTAAGCATACTTTGATAAATTGTGAGGCAACGAGAGAAGTTGTGATTAACATTGTAGATTATTCAATGGTTCAACAAATGTCATTGTCAAGCACAGAATATGCTGATGGTGTAAATGAGTTTGATAAATCAGGCTTTACGATGTTACAATCTGATGTGGTAAAACCATTTAGAGTTGCCGAAAGTCCAGTTCAGTTTGAATGTAAAGTAAATGATATAATTGCTCTAGGAACAGAAGGTGGTGCAGGAAATTTAATCATTTGTGAAGTGGTGAAAATTCACGTAAGTGAAACTATTTTAGATGAAAATGGTCTAATTGACCAAAAGAAAATTGATTTAGTTTCAAGATTAGGTGGCAATTGGTACAGTAGAGCAATTGATGGTTTGTTTGAAGTAGAAAAACCTATAAGTACTTTAGGAATAGGAGTTGATAATGTTCCAGAATTCATAAAAGAAAGTACTTATTTTGACGGAAATGATTTAGGTAAATTAGGAAACATAGAAGCTATTCCAAATGAAGAAGAAATTGCTATCTTTGTAAAACAGAATTTTGCAGTTAAAGGAGTTTTGAGTTCGGATGATGAAGGTAAGAAACACCAAATGGCAAAAGAATATTTAGATAATAACGACGCTTTGAGTGCTTGGAAAGTGCTTTTAGCCCAACAATAAAAATGTAATTAGTATGGAAATTTTAGGAAAAGTAAAGGTTATCAACCCAGAACAACAAATTAGTGCAACGTTCAAAAAAAGAGAGTTAGTTGTTACAACAGACGAACAATATCCTCAACATATAATGATTGAGTTTACACAAGATAAAACTGATTTATTAAGCAGTTATGCTCCTGGAGAACAAGTAAAAGTTTCTATCAATTTAAGAGGTAGAGAATGGGTTAATCCACAAGGAGAAACAAAATATTTCAACAGCATTCAAGGTTGGAGAATTGAAAAAATGCAACCAGAAGCACCACAAGGAAATGTTCCTCCAATGCCTGCAGCTGATGCTTTTGAACCAGCTTCAAACTTTAATGAAGAAGAGCACGACGATTTACCATTCTAAAATATAGAATTTAGAAGTCAGAATTTAGAAGTCAGAAGTTTGAGTGTTATCTTGAATTTCTGACTTTTTATTGTAATTGAATTTTGAACTTGACATTGATTATTTCAAATGTATTACGTAACCCAAAAACTTTATTTTCCACCCGTTGAAGAAGCCTCTTATGAAGGTATTTTAGCTGTTGGTGGAGATTTGTCTACCGAAAGATTGCTTTTAGCCTATAGAAGTGGTGTTTTTCCCTGGTTTGAAGCTGATGAGCCTATTCTTTGGTGGTCACCTTCTGAACGAATGGTTGTAAATCCGCAAGATTACAAAATCAAGAAGAGTTTGCGAAATATTATTAATCGTGATATTTTTAAAATTACTTTTAATCAGAATTTTAAAGAAGTAATCACCAATTGTCAACAAATAAAAAGAGTTGGGCAAAACGGAACATGGATTACACAAGACATGATTGATGCTTATTGTAAATTGCATAAACAGGGTTTTGCACAATCTGTTGAGGTTTGGCTAGATGATGAGCTAGTTGGTGGTTTGTATGGTGTAGATTTAGGAACTGTTTTTTGTGGTGAAAGTATGTTTTCAAAAGTTCCAAATGCTTCAAAAGTTGCTTTTGTAAAATTGATTGAACATCTAAAAGTAAACAACTATCGTTTATTAGATTGTCAAGTGCATAATGATCATTTAGAAAAACTAGGTGCTTTTGAGATTTCTCGCGATAGCTTTATGCTTATTTTGAATAGTGATTTAGGTAGATAGAATAAGCTTTTCTTATTAAATTTTTGAATTGATTTATCGATGTTTTAATGGGCAAATTATTTTTTGGCACAAAAGTTGTTTTTGCTACTAGATAATAACATTAAAAAATGTAAATATCATGGAAACAAAAGCTTTAAAAATCGGAAATCAAAACTTAGCCAAAATAGTAATGGCAAGTTGCTTGTTTATATTTTCTTTACAGACTCAAGCACAAAATATTTCAGTTGGTATAAATATTAATACAACTCCCAGAGAAACCGTTCGTTATGTAGAAGCACCTGCTCCTTCATATTACTATTACCCAGAGATTGAAACTTATTTTGAGGTAAATTCCTCTGTTTATATTTATTTTTCGAATAATAATTGGGTTAGATCTAGAAATTTGCCAACTTATTATAGAGATTATGATGTGAGACATGGACGACGTGTCGTAATTGATTATAGAGGTTCAAAACCATATAATCATTATCACGAACACAAAGTTAAATATAAGTGCAAACCTTATAAAAAAGGAAAGAAAATCAAATATAAGAAAAGGAAATAAAGTAAAAAAGGGAACAGATTAATGTTCCCTTTTTTAAGCAATTAGATTTTTTTGAGACTTTTAGCAATTGTTTATTAAGAATTGTTTAAAGTTAATCTTTGTTAAAATATTTACAATAATCAATAAGGCTTTTTATATCTTCTTGATTTAGTTTAATTCCCCAGTTTTCTTGGTGATATTTAATTCCAAATTCTGAATTTTCTTTAGAATTCTCAAGTTTGAACGAACTTTTATTAAGCCAGTTATTAAAAATCAACGAATCAGTTTTTATTAAATTTGGACCAATACTATTTTTAATTACATTATGACAAGTAGCACAATTTTCATTAAAAATATTTTTCCCTTTAGCTTGCTTTTATTTAATGAAATTGTTCCACAAAAAGGCTTCAAATCATCTGTTCCGCATCCAAATTGATTATTAGATTGTTTCAAATTTGTAATTAAAAAAAATAGTGAAAATGATAAAACTATTAATATAAAAAAATGTATTGTTGTCTGAAATCTTTTCATCTAAATAAATTATTATTCCCTAACAAAACAATCTTCCACATGATCATTAACCATTCCGGTGGCTTGCATGTGAGCGTACATAACTGTTGAGCCAACAAACTTAAAACCACGTTTTTTTAAATCTTTGCTTATAGCATCAGAAAGTGGAGTAGTTGCTGGAACTTCTTGTGTCGTTTTGGGTTTGTTATCAATTGGTTTTCCGTCTACAAAAGCCCAAATGTATTTTGAGAATCTTCCAAACTCTTTTTGAACTTCCATAAAAGCTATTGCATTTGAAATGGTTGCTCTGACTTTTAATTTATTTCTGATAATTCCAGCATTTTGAAGCAATTCTTCAATCTTAGAATCATCGTATTGTGCTATTTTTTTATAATCGAAATTATCAAAAGCTTTCCTAAAATTTTCTCTTTTAGCTAAAATTGTATACCAACTTAAACCCGCTTGAAACGTTTCTAAAATCAGAAATTCAAATAAGTTATCATCGTCATAAACAGGTTTTCCCCATTCATTATCATGATAATCTCTGTATAAATCGTCTTTTTCGCACCAAGCACAACGGTTTTTGTTTTCCATTTTATAGTTTAATCTTCGTAATATTCATCTTCATAACCTCCATACATATTGCTTACATCACTTAATTTTTGATAAGTAGCACGTGGATGATTTGTATTAATGCTTTCATCAATCACAGCTCTAATATAAGGCTCAATTTCTTTTTCTTCAATAAAAGTTTTGGAACGTAATTTTTTAAAAGCTTGTGGGTTTATTTTTTCGTCTTCCATTACAAAGGCAATTCCAGCAATTTTCTCAGCATTTTTATTGTATGAATCTTCGTCAATATCTACAATTTTATAGAAGAAAAAATGAATTTCTTTTTTGTCTTGTTTAATGATTCTTTTTTCTAAAAATGTAACATCATCTTTGTCTTTTTTCAAATCATTATAATAAGTCATAGCTGCAAGTGCAATTGTGTCTTCGCTATATTTGTTTAACTCATCTATTTCTTTAGTATGATGTAACATTTGAAGCGCCACAAATTTCGTCTTTGGTTTGTTAAGTAGTTTTTCAATGGTTTTTTTATCAACTTGGTTGTTTTTATCCAATTGAATTTTGGCTAAACCTATCGTAACATTGTCAACATCTAGTTTGTTAACTTTTGTGTAAAATTCAGCTACAGCTTTTTCTTTTTTAAAGGGATAAAGAATATTTAAATAACTTGTCAATTCTTCGGTTGGAGCATAACCTCCATCGTCATAATATCCGTAACCATTATCTTCTTTAATGTTTTGTTTTTGTTTCCAACTCAGAACTCTCTTATATTCTAATTTGGCATTTGTCAATAACATTTTCTTGTATGATTTCAATTTCTTTGGATTACCTAAATTAGATTCAATCAATTTATTGCTAAAATCAATTATTGGTGTGTGATATTCGTTTACACTATAAAACTGAAATACATCTGGAAATAACACTTCACTGTGTTCAATATCATATTCAAAACTGTTAAATAAACTCGTTACTTCATATTCATTGTCTGAAAGAGGTAAATCATATTCAAGTAATTTCGCAATGGTTTTGTAAGCATCTTTGCTTTTTTGATTAGTTAATGCATTTAAGATCGCAAATTGAATTGAAGTAGTTACATCTTCTTTCTTATAAATGTTTTCTAAATACGGAATAATCGCTGGATCTTTAATTCGACCAATTTTTTCATAAAGTGTAACTAATGCTTCGTTTTCATCTTGTTTGAATTCAAAACCATCTAAAAATTCTTTTACTTGAGGTAAATCTTCTTTTGAAATATCTAAAAAGTAAACTGATTTTAAAGCTGAATATCTAATAGTATCATTTTCGCTATAAGCATCTGCTACAAAATACTTGAATTTATTTTCAAATACAGACGGACTCAAAATCGTGTCAAAAGGTTTGAATGAATTAAACGTTTTTTCTACAAAAGCATCATCATTTTTATAGTCTTTTTCTACTAACGTTTTCATTAAATAAGACATGCCGTCTTTGAAAACAGCTTTGTATTTAATGGCTTGATTTGAATTAGGTTTGACGGCCATAATATTCATTTCGTGAACTGTTTTGTCTTCGCTTGAAGTCAGTTTTTCATTTACTAATTCAATTTTGTTCTTGTCTTTTTTATTGAAGCCAAGTTCTTCATCCCAACGTGAAATGTTGTAACTTAATTTTTTCTTTTTATCAGAACTTTCTTTTACTAAATCTGCAGGAATTATGTCTCCAGAAGCCATTTCAACTACACTTTCAACGGCTTCTACTGCGATATTATCTAAATCACCATAATTACTACTAGAAAAATCCGATTTGATGTGTTTTCTAAATTCATTCCACACAGAATCTAAATTTTTCTCACTGTCATATTTGTGGTATTGATAGAAAGATAATTCAACATCTTTACCTGTTGGTGACATGAATGAAAAAGCTTTCGATTTTATTTTAAATATATTTTCCTTTTTTTGATAGCTATCATAATCTCTATCAAATCTAAAGTCAAGATATTCGTTTTGTTTTTTTGGAATTTCAACTGAGAACATTGCAGTTTTATCTACATAAACTTTAGTTTCAACTTCTGCCTTTAGATTTTTTACGTTAAATGAATTGAAAAACGCATCAGTTTTACTTTTTGAAGCACCAACAGTTCCTAAAAGATAATATTTACTTCCATTGATAACCGATTTTAAATAAATATCTTTTTCACCAATTTTAGATTGTGAAACAAAACTCATTTTTTCTTTATTGAATGAAGTATTTGTTGAATCTAAATCGTGTTGATTATAAAATTCGTACTGAATTCTTTTTAATTCAAATTCTGTATCTTCTAAATTTTCATTATCACCAAGCGTTTGTTCTTGTATAAAATAATTTGCTTTTTCTAATTCATCATAGGCTAATAACTTAATATCAGCATATTGTTTGTCAAAATTTTTGTTTCCTTGCGTGATGTAATAGGAAGGAACTTCAACTTCAAAACCACCTTTTTTAGGAACAAATTTCTCAGTACTATTTTCATTTGACTTTATAACGATATTGTCAAAAACATACGATTCGTATTGACGAACATAATCACCTTCACCGCCCATAATCACCGCAATTATTTCTAATGGTGTAATGTAATATCTGTAACGTTGTGCATTGTTTGTTTTGGTTTTACTTTTTATGTCATAAACCATATAGTTTTTTTCATTGTAGAATTTTTTATCTAAAATGTCTCCTGGAATATTTTCATAGAATAAACTATCTAAAGACTTATGGTTGAATGTTGTGTTGTCTTTTGATATAAAATCCTTTAAAAGACTTCTTTTTACGTTTATATAGCCTCCATTTGCTAAATCTGGAGATTCAAGATTCTCTGCATTTTCTAAAACCAATTTGTAAAGCGGTAATGAAATCATTCCGTCGGTTGAAGTTTTTGTTTCAAACTCTGGTTTGATAAAATATTCTTCAATTTGTTTTTTGGTTTTTCTTCCTTCGTCTGTGTATTCTCCAAAAACTGGTTTTACAGTGTAACCTTTTGTTCTTAGTGCTTCAATAACTCCATTTTTCCCTGGTAAATGTGCTGCACCAATTGCAGAAAATAAACTACCTGTTTTCATAATAGAATCCATGCTCTTAACCATGTCTGTGTTTCTATCGTATAGCATAGCTTTTAGATAGGTTTCAGAAGAAGATAAAATCGTTAATGAATCTAGCATGTCTAAATCCTTTTCACGATAGTAATCCATCATGGCTTCGTTGTAGTTTTTATTTTTTAAAAGCTTTTTAAGTTTTTGGCGATTTTCTTCAACATCTTTTGGTTTTACTTTAGCTTCAGCTTTCATAATATTGATAGTTGAAGATTTTACATCTTCTAAACCAAGCGTTTTTTTACCATATTTTCTTCCAGTTCTGTAAATAAACATATCAAGATAAGTATCTTCTTGATAATCTTTATTCATCTCGTTTGTTCTTGAAAGTAATCCTATTAAATTATAATTTGTACCTCTAAATAATGGGTATAAATCTTCTTTTTTGGGTTTTGTGATGTAGAAATTACTGTAGAAAGCACCATTTCCATAATTGTTTCCATACATACCACTAAAAATGTTGTATAAATCAGACCAAGTTGTAGGGTCACTTTCGTTGGCAATAAAATCAGCTTCCATTAAATGTTTAAAAAAAGCATCTGATAAATGGTACGAAACTTTTTCACTTACGTGCATAGAACCGTAGACATAAGAGTTTTTTTGAAGTCCATTACCGCTAATTTCCCATAAAAGGCTTTGATATTTTTTTTCTTGTGCTTGTGTAAAACAAACAAACAGAAGTGCAATCAGAATGATTTTTTTAGACATAAAAGATATGATAAATGTATATGATAGTATTTTTCAAATATATGGAATTTTTAAAACATTGTTTAAAATAAAAAAACCTTAATTCGTTAAAGAATTAAGGGTTTTTTAAATTGTGGTATTAGTTTTATTGCCTTG
>TARA_R110000850_G_scaffold111744_2_pt1 | contig 33327 bp, 30 predicted proteins | sample TARA_R110000850 | Tara Oceans TARA_R110000850 (sample SAMEA4397586) | marine metagenome | biome: Polar Biome; feature: [SRF] surface water layer (ENVO:00010504); material: water (ENVO:00002006), including particulate matter (ENVO:01000060) such as... | depth 5 m
GCCCGCGCCGGGAAAACCTGTCTTACGCAGGCTGGCCAGAGCGGCCTCCTTGCGGACCAGCCATGCCGCATGTTTTGCCTTGCCATCTGCGGCAGCCCACATTACCACGCCCTCGTGCTGCGCTGCAGCATGCTGCTGGACGTGTCCGGTCTAATTCACCGAAAACTGGTTGTGTTTACAGGCGAGGCGCGTCGAGCGGGCCGCGGACACGCATTGCACGAGGATCCTGGCGCGATGGCGATTCCAACACTGACATCCTTGCGAGAGACCTGGGCCTTCAACATCCGTGGCGACCTGCTCGCCGGACTTGTCGTCGCGCTTGCGCTCATCCCCGAAGCGATTGCTTTCTCGATCATTGCGGGCGTCGACCCCAAGGTCGGGCTCTATGCTTCCTTCTCCATTGCTGTCATCACAGCGTTCGCTGGCGGCCGGCCGGGCATGATCTCGGCGGCGACCGCAGCAACCGCCGTTCTGATGGTCACCCTGGTCAAGGATCATGGCCTGCAATACCTGCTGGCAACGACGGTTCTGGCGGGCCTTTTACAGATCGGCGCGGGCTATCTGAAACTCGGACGGCTGATGCGCTTTGTGTCGCGCTCGGTGCTGACAGGTTTCGTCAACGCGCTCGCCATCCTGATCTTCATGGCGCAGATACCGGAACTGATCGGCGTGCCCTGGCTCACCTATCCGATGGTCGCTGCGGGCCTCGCAATCATCTACCTATTCCCTTACATCACGAAGGCCATCCCATCGCCACTGATCTGCATCATTGCACTGACAGCCGTGGCCATTGGCTTCGGGCTTGATGTTCGAACGGTCGGCGACATGGGCGCGCTGCCCGATACGCTGCCGGTCTTTCTCCTGCCCGACATTCCGCTGACCTTTGAAACCCTGCAGATCATTTTCCCCTATGCGCTGGCTGTCGCCATCGTCGGTCTGCTTGAATCGCTGATGACGGCGTCGATTGTTGACGAACTCACCGACACGCCGAGCGACCGCAACCGTGAATGCATCGGCCAGGGTGTCGCCAATACCGTCACTGGCTTCTTCGGCGGCATGGCAGGCTGCGCGATGATCGGCCAGTCGATCATCAACATCAAGTCCGGTGGACGCGGACGCCTGTCGACCCTGTCGGCCGGCGTCTTCCTGCTGGCAATGATCCTGCTGATCGGCGACTGGGTGAGCCGCATCCCGATGGCCGCGCTCGTCGCGATCATGATCATGGTGTCAATCGGCACATTCAGCTGGTCGTCGATCAAGGCGCTGCGCGTGCATCCGCGTAGTTCCTCGCTTGTCATGCTGGCAACCGTTGCCGGCGTGATCATCAGCCACAATCTCGCCATCGGCGTCCTGATCGGGGTCCTGCTCTCGGGTGTTTTCTTTGCCGGAAAGATCTCGCAGATTTTCCGGATCACATCCGAGCTCACGGAGGATGGCCGCAAACGCATCTACCGGATCGAAGGCCAGCTGTTCTTTGCATCCGTGGAAGCGTTCAATGCAGCCTTTGACCTGAAAGAGGCACTTGATGAGGTCGTGATCGATGTCAGCGCCGCCCATATCTGGGATATATCCAGTGTGGCCGCGCTCGACATGATCGTGCTGAAGTTCCGCCGGGAAGGTGCCAGGGTCGAACTCATCGGCCTCAACGAGGCGAGCGAGACCATCGTTGACAAGCTTGCCCTGCATGACAAGCCGGGCGCACTCGACAAATTGCTGTCGCATTAGGGAGACTGACCAGATGACCCATATACTCGCCCTGATCGACGGATCGGTCTACACGCACAGCGTTTGCGACCATGCTGCCTGGGCAGCCCGCCAGTATGGCGGCGACATCGAATTGCTTCACGTCCTCAGCCAGAAGAGATCAGGCTCACTGCCGTCTGACCTGTCCGGCGCGATCGGCCTTGGTGCGCGCTCGACGCTGCTGGCAGACCTCGCCAGCCATGATGCGGCGACTGCACGCCTGGCCAAGGAACGCGGCCGCGCCATTCTGGATGCCGCGCAGTCACGCCTGGAAGAAGAGGGCTTCACCGATGTCAGCCTCGCCCTGCGCCACGGGGAAATCGCCGAAACGCTGACCAAGCGCGCGGGCGATCTCGTCATCATGGGCAAGCGTGGTGAAGGCGCCGATTTCGACAGGCTGCACCTCGGCTCGAACCTCGAACGCGTTGTCCGCTCGGTCAACCGCCCGGTCCTCGTGGCAAGCCGCGCCTTCAAGCCCATCGAGACCGCTGTCTTCGCCTTCGATGATGGCGTCAGCGCACGCAAGGCCCTGGCCAGCCTGACCACGAATCCCCTGACGGATCGTCTGAAAATAATCGTCCTGACAATTGGTGCGGAAGGGTCCGAACACGCCGGCGCTGCCCAGAAGGCCGCAGACGCCCTTGTCGCGGCTGGCTACAAGGCTGAGACACGCATCCGGCAGGGGCACGCCGAAAAGGTCATTGCAGAGGAAGTCGAGTCATCGGGCGCAGACCTGCTCATCATGGGCGCCTATGGCCATTCCCGCATCCGCTCCATGATCATCGGTTCGACCACCACGTCGATGATCCGGTCCTGCCTGATCCCGCTATTGCTGTTCCGGTAATACGATCTGGGGCTGTTCGGTTGAGGTCCTGCAGCGAAGCTGGTTACCTTTAGCGATTCAAAATCATTGGTCGAGGCTTCCACCGAAGGAATGATCCTGACCGGCTGTTTAGGGGGCGAATCCTTTCTTTCCGCCGGCCGAAAGTTGAGTTCTGGCCAGCCCGAAGGCGCGCCTTTTGAGGCGCGATCGATAATTTCTATGAAGGACGGCGTGCAAATCCGCTCGGTCTGGATCTGGAAAAAATAAGCCCCGCCGAGATGCGCTCTAGACCTTCCGGACCGATCCGGGATAGGAGGCGACGAAATCGTCCGATGTCAGGAGCAATAGCCCTTCTTCGTTCGCCTGCGCCACAAGAAGGCGGTCGAAGGGGTCCTTGTGGATCGCTGGCAAGGCCGCGACAGCAATCGCATGGTCGCTGGTGATAACGAGTTCGTGCCAATCATTGTCGAGGAGCCCGCGGCGCAGCAAGCGCGGGTCAACGATGAAGTCGTCGCGCCCCAGAGAGCCCTTGATCGTAATCTCCCACAGGCTCGCAGCGCTGAAATAAACGGTGTTTTTCTCGTCTTCCAGATAGCGCCGCGCATCCGGAGAGAGCCGGTCTGGCTCCCCCGCAGCCCACAGAATCAGATGGGTGTCGACAAGCAGGTTCATTGCGCGCCGCCGAAGAGGGTTTCAATCTCTTCCCGGCCCATGTCGTCGAAATCGTCAGGAACCTTGATGGCGCCCGACAGGAATCCAAGCCGCTTCCGGTCTGCGCCAAGCGGTGCATCGAGCGCAACCACCTTGACCAGAGCCTTGCCTGCTTTGGCGATGATGAAACTTTCGCCTTTAGCGGCGGCGTCGACAAGCCGCGACAGATGCGTCTTGGCTTCGTGAATATTCACAGTTACGGTCATTTTTCACCAATCCTATAGACTTAGTTTACAGAACTTAGTCTATCGTTCGCCGATATTCAAGCAGAATCCTTCCACGGATCAGCCTTTTCCGTCTGCGCCCGCCAGAGTTCGGCGATCCAGCTCCGATCGAGACCGCGCTCGCCAAAGAGGGCGTCGCACAGCCTTCGCCATCTTGCCCGTGAGGGCGTCTCTTTGAATTCGCCGGCCATGGATGCATTTTGGGATTGGCGCGTCACTCAATGTCTTGCGCCCCAGGCTGACGCTGGAGGTTGTGTATACAGCCTCCGGAACCCAGCCATAATGTGGCAATGCGGTTTCGAACGACACATAGCTCTCCGGCATGAGGGCCTGCCCGTCTGGCCGCCTCAAGAGAGATGCCCACCAGGGGGATATCCCGCTCAGACGTATCCGCTTTCACTTCCCGGTCCGTGCGGGCCCTGATCGAGATGTAGGGCACGGGCCCGTCGATATGGAAGTCTTCGACACGCAGGTTGATGATCTCGCTGGGCCTGCACCCTGTCTCGATCAGCATCATTGTGATGAGCTGCAATTCCGGGCGCCATTTGCGTGTTGCCCCAGGCGCAATAACTTTTGTCCTGACCCATTCACTTGAATAGGGTGGCACTTCGGTGCGCGCCTTTGCTTTGAAATGCATGTTCCGGAATGGATTTGACCGCTCCTCTTCTCCAACATGTTTGAAATAGTCGGCATAAAGCGAGCGGATGTTTCCGATGTGGCGATTGGCCGTGTTGGGCGCGACGGGCGAGACGTTCCCGTCTCTGGGTTTGACCTGCTTTGCCCAGTGCTGCTGGTATTTCAGCGCGATCTCGCGCGTGATGTCTTCCAGGGCGATGTCGCCGGCAAAATCGATGAAGTACTGGATCGATGTCCGCTTGGTCTTCTCCCACAAATTGGTCCCAATCTGGTCCACAATTTCCGGCCATTTCAGGCAAAGAAAAGCAAGCGAATCCGAAAAATTCGTTTGTTTTCAATGTCTTGTGTGAAGTCCATTTCATAGGAAATGGCGCGAGTGACGGGACTTGAACCCGCGACCTCCGGCGTGACAGGCCGGCACTCTAACCGACTGAGCTACACCCGCGTATTTCTTCTGCCGCATCGCGGCGAGCCGTCTCCTTAGTCAAGCGGACAAAGGCGGTCAAGCGAGGAACGTCAGGCCAGACGCGATTATATGCTTTTCAAGCGTCATTCATCGGTCACAATGTCGAATTACGAGTGGAATCGACGGAATCTGGACCATCTCATGAAACGCATACTTCTCATCCTCGCTGGTATCTTTGGCTTGCTCGTGGTGGCGGCACTGGTCGTGCCCTTCCTCGTGCCCAAGGATGTCTACAAGGCCCAGATCGAGAAGGCCGCAACCGGGGCCCTGCAGCGAGACGTGACACTCACCGGTGCAGTGAAGATTTCCGTGTTTCCCCGCATTGCAGCGAGCGTCGGCGGCGTGACCGTGGCCAATCCTGAAGGGTTTGACCGACCTTACATGATAGAGGCCGGTGAATTGCGCGGATCGGTCAAATGGCTGCCGCTGCTGTCAGGGCGCGTCGACGTGCAGGAAATTTCCTTCGTTGATGCAAAGGTTGACCTGCACAAGCTGGCCGATGGCACGTCGAACTGGGAATTTGGCGCGAAGAAGTCGGAGCCTGATGCGGATACAGGCGAGGCTGGCGTCGGCTTTGATGCGGGTGTCGCGTCTGCAAGGCTGAGGAATGCCAGCCTGACCTATCGCGATGACGCCTCGGGCGCGTCTTATGACCTCAAGGAACTGGACATGCAGGCGTCCCTGCAGTCGCTTGACCAGCCTCTGGATCTGGAAGCATCCGGCCTGATTCAGGGTGAGACCTTCGACATGGTTCTTCGGCTTGATTCACCCAATGCCCTGTCCGCTGGCGCACCAGCCAATGCGAATTTCGCGCTGGAATCATCGCTCGGCGATGCCAGCTATGAAGGCGGCGTGACGCTGGGTGACGCACCCTCCCTCTCCGGCGCGTTTACGGCGGGGTCAGACGCCCTCGGGAAACTGGTGGCGTTCACTGGCACTGAGCTGGCAATGGACGTCACCCAGCTCGGCAAACTGGACACCAGGGGCACCGTCTCCGGTGATCTGACAGCACCCGCAATCACATTCGAGACGCTGACCCTGAAGGGCGCTTTGATCGACGCCAATTATACCGGCGGCGTAAAGATCGGCGAGGCGATCAGCCTAGACGGCAGTTTTGCGGCGACCCTTCCGCTGGCGGGTGACCTGGCAACACAGTTGGGCATCGACCTCCCGGCCAGTGACGCGCTGGAACGCGTGGAAATCAAGGGCGCGCTGAACGGTGCACTGGACGCCTTGAAACTCAGCGCACTCGACGTGAAACACACGGGCGCGCTGCTGAACGCGACATATGCCGGTGAGGTTGGGCTTGGCGGTGACGGGCGCGTCAATGGCCGTCTGACGGCCTCCAGCGATGAACTGCGCGCCTTGCTGAAGGCAGCAGATGTCGAAATGGCGCCCGGCGAAACGCTCAAGGCATTCGACGTCAAAAGCGCAGTTGCCGGCAGCTTCAAGACGCTGTCCCTGACTGACCTGACGATGACCCTGGACGGCATCACCGGCGCGGGTACAGCCGGCGTGGACCTTTCGGGCGAGCGACCAAAGCTGACGGGAAACCTTGCAATGGGCCCGCTCGACCTGTCGCCATTCCTTGGCGAAGGCAACCAGGCCGAAAAACCGAAACAGGCGGGCACGGGCTGGAGCAAGGAACCACTTGATCTTGGCGGCCTGAACGCCCTCGACGCCGATGTGCAGATCACGACCAGCGCTCTGACAATCGGCAAGGTGAAGCTCACAGATGCGGCCTTGTCGACCCGGCTGGACAAGGGCGTTCTTGCGGCGGACCTGTCACGTTTCAAGGCGTTCGGAGGCGATTGGAACGGCAAGCTGGGTGTCAATGCGCGAGGCGAGACGCCTGCCCTGGATTTCACGATGAATGGCAGCGGGGTGGGCATGTCGAGCCTGCTGGGCACGCTTGCCGGTTTTGACAAGCTCACCGGCACAGGTGGTTTCACGGTGACGGGTGCCGCGTCGGGCAACTCAATGAATGACATCATGAATGCACTGGACGGCAAGGTGACGACGAACCTGTCCGATGGCGCGCTGAAAGGGCTGAACGTGGCGCAGCTGGTCCGGAGCGCGTCGTCTCTCCAGCAGGCGCTGACATCCGGAAATCTGGCCAGCCTCGATGTCTCGCAGGCCCTGTCGCCATCGGCAGAAACCGACTTTTCGCGTTTCGACACGGTTCTCACCATTACTGATGGTGTGGCCAATGTGGACCTGATGAAACTGATCAACCCGGTGCTGGGCATTGACGGTTCGGGCAAGATCAATCTCGGCGGTCAGGCGCTGGACCTCCGGCTGGCAACCAGTATCGACAAGGCTGGAACAGGGTCGGGAAGCGTTGTTCAATTGAACGGAATCCCGGTACCGGTGCGTGTTTCGGGGACGTGGAGCAATCTGAAAGTGTCGCCGGATACGTCAGGTATTCAGGCCGCGCTGAAGGCCGAACTGGGCAACAAGCTGAAGGACCAGCTTGGTGGTGAAGCCGGCGCCATTCTCGGGAATGTGCTGGGTGTTCCAGCGACACCGGACAAGACGGGCGCGCCGGACAGTGCGGACCCTGCGACCGCGCAGCCGGAGGAGACGGCACCCGTCACGCTGGAGGATGCAGCCGAGGAAGCCGCCCGCAATGCGCTCGGCGACCTGTTTGGCAACAAGAAGAAGAAAGAACCGGCGCCCGCCGAACCGGAATAGAGCCGGGAACGCCCCCTAGTAGTATTGGGTTAGCGCGTATTCGATCTGCTGGCCGCGGGCCTCGAAGGCGAGTTTGACCCAGCGCCCCTGGTCATCGTACCAGAGGTCTACATCTATATCCGAATCCATCATATAGCGGCGGGCATCGACTGCCTGGCCGCCAACCATGACTGTGTCAGCGCCCTTGTCCTCGACATTGACCTTGATCAATTCACCATCCTCGGTGGAGAGCAATTGCGTCGCTTCCGTCTGGGCAATGTTCCAGTGGCTGGACGGCAGTATGCCCAGGGGCACGGCGCCTGAATATTCGGTCCCCTTTACCTGAAGCGTCTCGCCATCGCGCGACGCCTCAACGGATCCGTCCTTGCCGCTATCATCGACAGCGCCTGTCAGGCCAACCAGCTGGCCCTGTTTCCAGGTTTCAGTGGCATCCAGCTCATACCTGAACACGGTGATTGGCCCCAGGCCGGCCTTCAATCGCACGCCGGTCGTCGCGGTCAGCGTGCCGTCTGCGGCGAGATCGAATGCTACGGAATGGCTGCCAAAAGGTTTGCCATTGCGCAGGACATCGAAGCGGATCTCGTCACCGTCTTTCGGTGTCCAGACCGGCGGCGGCGGCGCAGAGGCAGCATTTGGGGTCGGCGCCGTATCGGCAAGCGCCGGAAGGGCGAGAAGGGCAAGCGAGAGGGCTGTCAGCGTGTGGCGGATCATCGGAACAGGTTCCAGAGTGGGTGGCTGGTTTCAGCGACGAAACAGATACAGGTCTCATCACCAACGGCGGCTGGCTTGTGGCGCTTGCCGGGCTCTCCCAGAACGATGTCACCGCGGGAATAAACGCCATGTCCATCACTGAAACGCCCCTGGAGCACAACAGTTGCCTCCAGTGCGCCGTGACCGTGGGCGGGGGCGGACTGCCCGGGGTCCAGACGCATGAATTTTGCCCCGCGCGTCCGGGTGTTTGCGTAGGAAACGCCCGAGATCCCCCGCTTCCAGTCAATCGCGCCATCCGCCATCGAGACCAGGTCCTCGGCAGTCTCCTTCAACCGTTCCTGCCGGCGACGCCGGGCAACACGGGCGCTGACTGTTGCGACCTGTCGCGGGTTACGCTCAAGGAACGCACCGCCGACAATCGACCATATCTGGTCTTGTTCTGCCCCTGAAGGGCTGAGCATCAGGTGCATGTCTGCTGCCAGCGCCAGCGCGTCCGCGTGGTTGCCGGCGGCATGGTCCATCATGAAAGATGCGTAGGATTCCTGCCTATTCAAACGGTGATTCCAGTTCGGTCTTCGTGTTACATCACCTCGTTTACGGTTCACGGTTTCATCTGGATCACTTTGGATGTGGCTGTTGTGCATTGGCGCGCCGCACCCTAGCTTGGCCTGATCCGCCCCCCCAACTGAACCGGACTGACTGCATGACCATTCACCGCTCCGTCATTGACCTGATCGGCAATACTCCCCTCCTCCGCCTCAACGCCATATCGGATGAAACCGGATGTGAAATCCTCGGCAAGTGCGAGTTCCTGAACCCCGGACAGTCGGTCAAGGACCGGCCAGCCCTGGGCATTGTGCGCGATGCCGAGGCCGCAGGCCTGCTGAAGCCGGGCGGCACGATTGTCGAGGGCACGGCGGGCAATACGGGGATCGGCCTGGCCCTTGTCGGCGCCGCGCTTGGCTATCGCGTGGTCATCGTCATGCCGCGCACACAGAGCCCGGAGAAGAAGGACGCCATCCGCCTGCTGGGCGCAGAGCTGATCGAAGTTGACGCGGTGCCCTACGCCAATTCCAACAATTACATCAAGTTTTCCGGTCGCCTCGCGGAAGACCTCGCCAAGTCGGAAGCGAATGGCGCGATCTGGGCGAACCAGTTCGACAATACGTCAAACCGCAAGGCCCATTTTGATACGACCGGACAGGAAATCTGGAACCAGACGGATGGCAAGCTGGACGGTTTCATTTGCGCTGTCGGGTCGGGCGGCACGCTCGGGGGCGTTTCGATGGCCCTTAAGGAAAAGCGCAAATCCATTCAGATCGGTCTCGCTGACCCCGGCGGCGCCGCGATGTACGAATACTTCAAGAATGGTGAATTGAAATCAGAGGGCACGTCGATCACCGAAGGCATCGGACAGGGACGCATTACGGCGAACCTTGAGGGTATCGAGGTCGACCGTGCCTATCGGTGCACCGATACCGAAGCGCTCAATGTCCTGTTCGACCTCGTCCAGAAGGAAGGCCTCTGTCTTGGCGGATCGGCCGGGATCAATGTGGCTGGCGCCGCCAAGATGGCACGCGACATGGGGCCGGGCCACACAATCGTGACGATACTGTGCGATTATGGCAATCGTTACCAATCGAAACTGTACAATCCGGAATTCCTGAAATCGAAGGATCTGCCGGTGCCGCCGTGGATGGAGACATAACCAGATGGAATCGGGTGACCCGCTCGTCAGTGCAGACTGGCTGATCAACAATATCGTCGCGCCGGATGTCCGCATCCTGGATGCGACCTATTTTGCCGATTTCACCAATCCGCCGGAAACCGGTCGCCAGGCATGGTCGCGCGGCCACATTCCCGGCGCCGTGCATTTCGATATCGACGAGATCGCAGATACGTCCTCTGACCTGCCGCACATGCTGCCGGACTCCGTCAAGTTCTCGGCCCGTATCCGCAAGCTGGGCGTGGGGGATGGCAACCGGATCATCGTATATGACCAGAACCGGTTTTTCGCGTCGGCCCGCGTCTGGTGGATGCTGCGAGTGATGGGACATACCGACGTGCGCGTGCTCGATGGCGGGCTGCATGCCTGGGTCGCGGCCGGCGGAGAGCTGGAAGACCTGCCGCCGGTGGTGAGCGAGCGCCACTTCACGCCGCGGGTGCGCACCGATCTGGTCATGGATGCCGACGGACTGGAAAAGCTGGTCGGAACGGCGCGTATGACTATCGTGGATTCCCGGCCTGATGGACGCTTTTTCGGCCGTGATCCCGAACCGCGCAAAGGGCTGGCGTCGGGGCATATACCCGGCAGCGTCAACCTGCCGGGCAGTGCATTGATCACGGAAGACGGCCACATGAAAACTGCCGACAAGCTGGCCCGGCTGTTCAAGGATCCGAAAGCCCCAACCGTGACGACGTGCGGCTCTGGCGTCACCGCAGCGATTGCGGCGCTGGCGCTGGCGCGCCTCGGCAACTGGGACGTGGCAGTCTATGACGGCTCGTGGACCGAATGGGCATCCGATCCATCCCGCCCGGTTGCGACGAGCGCCTGATGAAACAGAAGGAAACCCGCCTGATTCATACGCGCAAGGAGCGGCTTGGACGGGTGACGGTGAACCCACCGGTTGAACGTGCATCCACCGTGCTGTTTTCGACCGAAGAAGCGCTCTACGGCCCGAAGCCGACCTATGGCCGGATGGGACTGACGGTACACCGCGAGCTGGAAGCGGCCATGTGCGAGCTGGAGGGCGCGACCTATACGCGCCTCGCGGCCAATGGGCTGCAGGCCTGCGCGCTGGCCATCGCAAGCACGGTGCGCGCGGGCGACCATTTGCTGTTCCCCGACTGTTCGTATGGCCCCACGGCCCGGTTCTGCGAGCGACGGCTGCCGGCGATGGGGGTCAAGACATCGCGCTTTGATCCTCGCATCGGCGCAGGCATTGGGGACCTGGTTCAGGACAATACGAAAGCCATCTTCCTGGAATCGCCCGGCTCTCTCACATTCGAAGTCTGCGACACACCGGCCATTGTTGAGATTGCAAAGGCGCGCGGCATTCACACGATCATGGACAATACCTGGGGTGCGGGCCTGCATCACCAGCCGCTGGCGCTTGGCGTTGACCTGTCCGTGCAGGCGCTGACGAAATATGTATCGGGGCATTCCGATGCGTTTGGCGGCGCGGTGATGACCGGCACGCCGGGCATGGCCGGGCGTCTTGAGGCTGTGTCCGAAGACTGGGGCATCGGCCTGTCTCCGGACGATGCCTTTCTGTGCCTGCGCGGCCTGCGGACCCTGAAGACCAGGCTAAAGGCGCACGAAGCGGCAGGGCTGGCCGTGTCGGAATGGCTGGCGGCGCGGGACGAAGTGGCCGAGGTGCTGAACCCGGCTTTGCCAACCCATCCGGACCACGCACTGTGGGCGCGCGACTTCAGCGGATCGAACGGCTTGTTCGGTATCGTGCTCAATCCTGTGGATGATGAAGCCTTCGCGCGCTTTCTGGACGCATTGCACCTTTTTGCCATGGGCTTTTCCTGGGGCGGCTTTGAAAGCCTGATCATTCCATGCGACCCGCAGCTGACGCGCACGAAGGGCAGCTGGACCGACAGCAAGGCGGGCCGCCTGTTGCGCGTGCATGTGGGGCTGGAGGCGGTGGACGATCTTGTTGCCGATCTCGCGAACGGGTTTGCGGCCATGACGGGGAAATGAACGAAGCATGGGCGTGAAACAAGTCGGACTGGTTCTGGGCCCTGCCCTGGCGGGACTCATGCTGCTGGTCGGTGTGCCGGACGGATTAAGCTTCGCCGCCTGGGCCACCGGGGCGCTGATGGTGCTGATGGCGACCTGGTGGGCGACCGAGGCGATACCGATCCCGGCCACATCGCTGCTGCCGCTGGTCGTGCTGCCCCTCATCGACGCCGGTACACCGCGGCAGGTCGGCGCAGACTATGCGAACTATATCGTCCTGCTGCTGCTGGGCGGCTTCATCATCGCGATGGGGATCGAACGCTGGGACCTGCACAAGCGTATCGCGCTGAATGTGATTTCCCGCGTGGGTGCGCAGCCGAAGGCGCTGATCTTCGGCTTCATGCTGGCCACCGCCCTTCTGTCCATGTGGATTTCGAATTCCGCAACGACCCTGATGATGATGCCGATTGCCTTGTCGGCCGCCCAGACGCTGGACGACAGGAGCGGGCGCTTTGCGACCGCGCTGCTGCTGGGCATCTGTTACGCCGCATCCATTGGCGGTGTGGCAACGCCGATCGGAACGCCGACCAACCTGATCGCGATCAACTGGTTGCAGGTCGAGGCTGGCGGCAATATCGGCTTCCCGCAATGGATGGCCTTTGGTGTGCCGGCCGCGGCCGTCCTGGTGCCGGTGGCCTGGTGGTCACTCACGCGCACCTTGCCGAAAATGGGTGGCGGACAGGATGTGCTCGACCGGGTGCGGCATGACAAGCACGCGCTGGGCCGCATGACGCCGCCGGAAAAGCGGGCCGCAATCGTGTTCGGATGCGTCGCCCTGCTCTGGGTTTCGCGGCTGTGGACGGTGGACCTGCTGGAAAGCGCAGGCTGGGGAACGCTTGGCGCGTATGGCGGCGCCGAGGTGGATATGATGATTGCCATGGCGGGCGCGGTCGTGATGTTCCTGGTGCCCGCTGGCGGCGGCGAGAAGCGCATGCTGCTGACATGGGACGAGGCCGAGCGGCTGCCCTGGGGCGTTCTGGTGCTGTTTGGTGGCGGCATCGCGCTGGGCAATGCCATTTCGCGCACGGGCCTGTCGGAATGGCTGGGGCAGCAATTGTCAATCCTGTCGACCTTCCCGCCGATCCTGTTCATTGCCGTGGTTGTGGCACTGGTGATTTTCCTGACCGAGCTGACCAGCAATGTCGCAACCATGACGACACTTGCCCCCATTCTGGGCGCACTGGCGGTCGCGGTGGGCATGGCACCTGAAAGCCTGCTCGGGCCGGCAGCCGTGGCAGCCTCCTGCGCATTCATGCTGCCCGTAGCGACCGCGCCGAACGCGATTGTTTATTCGACGGGGCACGTGCCGATCCAGGACATGATCCGCCGCGGCCTGCGGGTGAACCTTATCGGCATCGTTGTGATTACGCTGATCGGCTACTTCATCGCACCTCTGGTGCTCTGACCGGGCGCAGTCCCCCCACTCGAGGGGTGAGAAGAGTGGGGGGACACCGCTGCGGGCCAGGGGGAGGGTTTGGAGGTACCAACAGCGGGAACGCAAACAGTCCGTGATGCCGGACAGGCGGGAAGTCCTGACCGGAATCACTTGGGTTCAACGCGCATCTGGGCATGACCCGTCGCGGAACAAGCGATGTTTAGGATGACATTTTCGTCATTTACCAGCCGCCGCGTCCTGCTGCGGCTGCAACAGGACGCGGCGAGAAGCTCAGTTCGGCTCGTCCGAGACCTGGACGACCAGCTTTCCGAGATTCTTGCCTTCGAACAGGCGCGACAGGCTGGAGGGCGCGTTCTCGAGGCCGCGCACCACGTCTGTCTCGAACTTCAGCTTTCCCTCCATCAGCCACTGGGCCATCTGCTGGATGCCTTCGGCAAAGCGTGGGTAATAGTCGATGACGATGAAGCCCTTCACCAGTGTCCGGCGCATCAGCAGATTGTCGAAATTGTACGGCCCCGGCACAGGCTCTGTGGCGTTATAGGTCGAGATCAGTCCGCATAGCGGCATGCGCGAGAAATCGTTCAGGCGGGCGATGACGGTGTCCATGATCTTGCCGCCAACGTTTTCAAAGTTGATGTCGATACCGTCGGGGCAATGCCTGTCGAGCGCGGCGCCGAGATCTTCGGTCTTGTAATTGATGGCCGCATCAAAGCCGGCCGTCTCGACCAGCCATTTGCACTTCTCGTCCGAGCCAGCAATGCCGACGACGCGGCAGCCCTGGATCTTGGCGATCTGGCCGACCATGGAACCGACGGCACCAGCGGCAGCGGACACGACGACGGTTTCGCCCGCCTTCGGCTTGGCAATGTCCATCAGGCCGAAATAGGCCGTCATGCCGGTTGCCCCGAGGGGGCCCATGAAAGCAGTGAGGGGTACGCCGGGAAGCTGGGGCATCTTTGCGAGGCTCGCGCCGGGCAGCGTATTGTAGAGCGACCAGTGGGCGAGGCCGGTATTGACGATATCGCCGGCCGCAAGCCCGTCAAAGCGGCTTTCGGTCACGAGGCTGAGGCCGCCGCCCCGCATGGGTTCGCCAAGGCCGACCGGCGGGAGATAGGCATCCTTGTCGCTCATCCATATCCGGTTGGTCGGGTCGAGCGAGAGATAGATGGTGCGTGCGCGCACCTCGCCATCCTTCAGGGGCGCGAGCGGCGCCTCGACCAGTTCAAGGTCGCTCTCTTTCACATCTCCGACGGGCCGCGCGCGCAGCACCCAGGTCTTGTTCATCTCTGTCATCGCTTTCTCCCGTTTTCAAGGAAGCTACGACGAAACAGGTTCAGCGCAAGACATCCCGCCGCGACATCCACCCGGCGTAGACCGCCAGCAGCAGTGCGATCAGGATGATAATGGCGCTCATAACGCCGGCGCCTTCCATGCGGGGGGCGTCGGCGTCGAGCATTCCGACAAGCATGCTGATTGCGGCGGCAAGGAAGGATGCGCCGAACAGCGGGACTGCGAGTTTCCTGCGGAGCAACAAGAGGACGCTGCCGAAGAATCCGCCGAACACGCCAATCACCCACAGCGCCCAGACCCACATTGGCATGGCGAACCAGTAATCGAGCATTTCCTGCGGATAGGGCTCAAGATAGGCGGCATTGCGGGTGGCCGTCATCGTGAAGTCGAAACAGCCAAACCCGTTCCAGAGCAGGCTGAGGACGCCAACCACCCACAGGTGCCAGGGCGTTTTTGTTTGGGTTTGGTCTGAAGTGTCTGTCATGTCTGAGCCCTCCCAAGCTTCGCTTGGGCGAGAATACTCCAAAATGGGACACGGGGGAACGCCTGCACCGGAAACAGGATCGCGGGGGGGGACGCGTCCGGTTGCCTTTACGGATCGGGCGGGCAGGAAGCAGACCGCGTTGACATGGGCTGGTGTAACAGGGTTTGGGGTCGCGATTACCCGTCCTGCCCGAAAGCCTGCGCCGCGCATGCTGGCCATGACTCTTCGCCTCCATTCAGACGACCGGCATATAATTCACCGGTTTGACCTGTGTCGGATAAGCAGCGGGTGACGGGCCCGCCGCGAGGCGCTAAACCTGCGGCCTGCAAAGGATTCCCTGCTCATGGCCACTGCCCCCGTTACCAAGGACAGCCACCTCTATCTGGTGGACGCGAGCGCCTATATCTTCCGCGCCTTCCATGCCCTGCCCCCGCTTACGCGCGCGTCTGACGGCCTGCCCATCGGCGCCGTGTCCGGCTTCTGCAACATGCTGTTCAAGCTGCTGGAGGAAGTAAAGGGGCCCCAACGGCCGACGCATTTTGCCTGCATCTTCGACGCGTCGTCCCACACGTTCCGCAATGAGATGTACGACCTCTACAAGGCGAACCGGTCCGAGCCGCCCGAAGAGCTGCGCCCACAATTTCCACTGGTGCGGCGCGCCGCGATTGCCTTTGCCGCCCATGCGCTGGAGCTGGAGGGCTATGAGGCCGATGACCTTATCGCCACCTATGCGCGCCAGGCCGAGGCCAAGGGCGCGCGCGTGACCATCGTTTCGTCGGACAAGGACCTGATGCAGCTCGTGTCGGACCGCGTCGTGATGCTCGACACGATGAAGAACAAGACAATGGGCATAGACGCGGTGTTCGAGAAGTTCGGCGTGGCACCTGACCGCGTGGTCGACGTGCAGTCACTCGCCGGTGACAGCGTCGACAATGTGCCGGGCGCGCCGGGCATCGGCATCAAGACAGCCGCGCAGCTGATCAATGAGTATGGCGACGTCGAAACGCTGCTGGAACGCGCGGGCGAGATCAAGCAGCCGAAGCGGCGCGAGAGCCTGATCGAAAATGCCGATCAGGTGCGCCTGTCGAAACAGCTGGTGATGCTGAAGGATGATGTGCCAGTGACGCTGGAACTGGAAGGGCTGGCCGTGGCCGATCCGGACCCGGACACGCTGATCGCCTTCCTTGAGGAAATGGAGTTCCGGACGATTACGCGGCGTGTGCGAGAAATGATGGAACTTGAAGGCGCCATTGAGGCCGCCTCGCCCGCCGAAGCGCCGATTGACCGGACGCAATATGAGTGCGTTCGCGATTTCGAGCGGCTGGAGGAATGGGTCGCGCGGGCCACGGCGCAGGGCCATGTCGCGGTGGATACCGAGACCGACAGCCTCGATTCCGTGGCCGCCAATCTTGTCGGCGTTTCGCTGGCACTTTCGCCCGGCGAGGCGTGCTACATTCCGCTGGCGCATAAAGACCCGAACGGCGCGGGCGATGGCGACATGTTCGGCGCCGATCCGCCACGCCAGATACGGATGAAGGATGCGATGCGCGCGCTGAAGCCGATGCTGGAGGATCCGTCGGTCCTCAAGATCGGCCAGAACATCAAGTATGATGACAGTGTCTTCGCAACGCAGGGCATTCGCGTGACGCCGATTGATGACACGATGCTGCTGTCCTATGTGCTGAATGCCGGCAGGCATGGCCATGGCATGGACACGCTGTCGGAGCGCTATCTCGGCCATTCGCCGATTGCGTTCAAGGAGGTCGCCGGCACCGGCAAGCAACAGGTCAGCTTTGACCGCGTGGCGCTGGACAAGGCCACCGAGTATGCTGCCGAAGACGCCGATGTGACACTGCGCCTGTGGCAGACATTCAAGCCAAAACTGCATGCGGAGAAAGTGACGACCGTTTATGAAACGCTGGAGCGGCCACTGGTGCCTGTTCTGGCCGAGATGGAGCGGCACGGCATCAAGGTGGACCGGGACCAGCTCTCGCGCCTGTCGGCAGACTTCTCGCAACGCATGGCCGCGCTGGAATCCGAGGCCGAGGAACAGGCGGGGCGCGCCTTCAATATCGGGAGCCCGAAACAGCTTGGCGAGATCCTGTTCGACGAGATGGCCCTGCCCGGCGGCAAGAAGACCAAGACCGGCGCCTGGGTGACCGACGCCGATGTGCTGGAAGGCCTAGCGGCGGAAGGCCACCCGCTGCCCCGCACGATTGTCGACTGGCGCACGCTGTCCAAGCTGCGGTCGACCTATACCGAGGCGCTCCAGGCGGCGATCAACCCGAAGACGGGCCGCGTTCACACGAGCTTTGCCATGGCTGTCGCGCAGACGGGGCGGCTCTCATCATCCGACCCGAACCTGCAGAACATCCCGGTGCGGACGGAAGAGGGCCGCAAGATAAGGCAGGCCTTCATTGCCGACGAAGGCAATGTTCTGGTGAGTGCGGACTATAGCCAGATCGAGCTGCGCATCCTGGCGCACATTGCCGATATTCCGGCGCTGAAAGATGCGTTCCGCGAGGGCCTCGACATTCACGCCATGACGGCCAGCGAGATGTTCGGCGTGCCGATCGAGGGCATGGACCCGATGGTCCGCCGGCAGGCCAAGGCGATCAATTTCGGCATCATCTATGGCATTTCCGGCTTCGGCCTCGCGCGCCAGCTCGGCATCCCGCAGGGCGAGGCATCCGAGTATATCAAGACCTATTTCAAGCGCTTTCCCGGCATCCGCGCCTATATGGACGCGACCAAGGATTTCGCGAAGGAAACCGGCTACGTGCAGACCGCGTTCGGACGGAAGATCCATCTCGAAGCGATCAAGTCCAAGGGGCCGGCCAAGGCCTTTGCCGAGCGCCAGGCGATCAATGCGCCGATCCAGGGTAGCGCGGCGGACGTGATCAAGCGTGCAATGATCCGCATGCCGGAGGCGCTGGCCAGGACGGGCCTGAAGGCGCGCATGCTGCTGCAGGTGCATGACGAACTTGTGTTCGAATGCCCGGAGGCCGAGGCCGATACACTGATCAGGGTGGCGCAGGACACGATGCAGGGCGCGGCCATGCCGGCCCTGAACCTGTCTGTGCCGCTGGTGGTGGAGGCGCGCGCGGCGAAGAACTGGGCCGAGGCGCATTAGCGCACCTCGAGCCTGCATGTCAGAGAAGTTCAGCAATTACTGGAAAGGGGCCTTTGTTGTCGTATGTTGCAGTACCTGTCAGTAAGCCGCCAGCTCCGAGTTTAAGGTCGAGTGTAATCGAGCCATTCGCGCTTCCATCAATGCGCACAGAATCCGCCGTTGTCGTAATCGTAACCTTGTAATCATCTTTATAGTACCCCCCTGATAGCTTCGAAAGCCATTCGGTGGTGGATCTCTCTATATTGACCTTCTTTTGCTTAAAGGAAAAAACACCTCCAAAGTTTCGTACCGTGCTGAGATCATATTTATATTTTTCGTTCACTTCCTCCACCGCACTTGCATCGTCCAACTCCGCGACCGCAAGTTCCTTCTGATAGGCAATCGGCATTTCAAAAGGAAAGTTGAGAACGTCCGTCATTGCTAGTGCCGCTCTCAGTCCTAGCGCGCGCGTGTCTGCATCTTTGCTTTCCAGTGCCTGACGCGCGCACAACCGTGCGACTGTGGCGCCCTGGTTGATGATGGCATCCTCGATATAGGCCAGCCGCAGATCGGGGTCTTCCTGCGAACAATCGGCCTTCCACTGCTTCAGCGCAGCGGCGCGTTCGGCAGCACCTTGCGCAACAGCAGACGGCGTGAACGTCAGTAGTAGTGCGACAATTGGAATGTATTTCATAATGGATATTCCCTATGTTGCGGCGTGCGGCCCAGGCCATGTGCCATTTCGTCTATTGAATCAGAACCGGCACAGCGAACCGGTTCAGTGATTTCTGCGTTTCAAAGTCGAGACCGTCGCCTTCCAGTGTCGTGTATCGATCAAGCAGCGTTTGTCCTGCGAAGGAGTTTCGCGACAGTCCTGCAGCGACCAGAGCATCCTTGATTGCGTCAACACGCGCCGTACACAGTGACACCGGCTTTTCCGTCAGATCGCACCCTGCCACCAGAAACAGGCTGTTCGGGCCCCGCGCCATTCGGTGATTCATGGCCCGTCCGGTGGCAAAGGATTGCAAGGCCTTAGTGGCGGCCGCATCCAGCCTCGCAGATCCTGGCGCGAAAAAAGAGACCGGGCCCAGATTTCTGGCATCTTTGACCATTGCCCTGGTCTGCTTGGCAGATATCAGTTCTTGGGCCAGCATTTTCGCCAATGGCTCAGGCTCCGGCGGCACTACGGCCTGCGCAGACAGTTCGGGTTCCGCCGCTGCAGTGACAGGTACTGAGAGCTGCGACATCCGCGTCTCAACGAGTGAACGGCTCCGCGATTTCGGAAAGGCATCAAGAAACGCCTGCATCACGGATGGCTGGTTGCTTTGCATCGCCGCCATCAGAGCCGACGCTTCGCCGGTATCTCCGGACGGCGTACACCCTGCAAAGCAATAGTCTGCCTCACCGCGCAGGCCGCTCTCAACCCATGGCTGTTGTCGACGGCCTGTCATCGCTTCGACACGCGTTGCGACACGGCGAAATAACGCTTCTGCCGATAGCCCGGGCTGTGGCAGATATTCCGAAAGCGCGAGCGCGAACGGGCTATTGTCACCTGCGCCATCTTCTGCCGTGGAGCCAGGTGAAGTGGCATAAGCGATCAAGGTTCCGCGCACTTTTCCAGCGGGCGCCAGCCCTCCGGATACTGACCGTGTGGCGGAAGGTAGTGGATTGTTCCGGCATGCATCCAGCACAATGAAGTTGGTGGAGTTTCCGGCCGCATCCAGATCGCGAAGCAACAGTCCTAAATTGGGTGCCTGACGCCAGACATCCGCTTCATCCCGCGCCTTCATATCCGTTGGAATCAGGTAATTCAGTCCCTGAGACTGGATGCCGTGTCCGGCAAAATAGAAGAATCCAGTGGATTCCGGCCCGCCAGCCTTGAGCTTCTTGCCCAGTCTTGCAAACGCCTCCCCCATTTCCTTCTGGGATGCATTCACGACAATGTCGACGTCGAACTCCTGACCGGTCAGTGCTGCAGCAACCAGGCGCGCATCGTTCTCGGGATTTTCAAGCGACCAACCCGTGGACTGGTATTCCGCATTGCCGATCACTAGCGCATAGCGCGGTTCAGCCCAGGCAAGCGACGCAAGCAGTAGTACAGCCAAGATAGAGATGCAGAACCTTGCAAGCATGAAGCGTCCCCGAACGCGTTCCACCAAAACCAATTACTAACTATCTGGCAAGTTGCAAATTTGTGTCGGTTCTAGGCGAACCGCCCCAATGATTCCTTAAATCGCCGTAATGTGAGCGTTTGCTTGCCCTAGTCTGCTGTTTTCATTGGGACAGCACCGAAGGAGGGCTTTTGTCATGTCGCGAACCGTGGTTGAACACCATTATGCAAAACGGCCAGACCCCGCGCTGGGGTACACTCTGGTTGAGAAGGATCGAGCGATGACGACTTTGGCACTGGTGGATGACGACGAGAACATCGTTGCGTCGCTGAAAATGTTCTTTGAGGCGGAGGGCTATAATGTCCGCACCTATCATGATGGCGAGTCCGCGCTGCCGGCCCTGACCGAAACGCCGCCGGACATTGCCATTCTCGACGTGAAGATGCCCAAGATGGACGGCATGGAACTGCTTCGCCGCCTGCGCCAGACCAGCGAGCTGCCGGTGATCTTCCTGACCTCGAAGGACGAAGAGATCGACGAGGTGATCGGCTTCAATATCGGCGCCGACGATTTCGTGCGCAAGCCCTGTTCCAACCGGCTGCTGGCCGAGCGCGTGAAGGCCGTGCTGCGGCGCGCGCGCGGCGGCGTGGCGGGGCCGGAAGAGGGCGACCACAAGCCGATCGTTCGCGGCAAGCTGACGCTGGACCCGAACCGCCATGCCTGTACTTGGGATGGCCACCCCGTGCGCCTGACGGTTACCGAATTCCTGATCCTGCAGGCGCTGGCCTCGCGCCCCGGATATGTGAAGAGCCGCGACCAGTTGATGGACGCGGCCTATGATGACCAGATCTATGTCGACGACCGGACCATTGACAGCCACATCAAGCGGCTGCGCAAGAAGTTCCGCGAAGTGACGGACGAGTTCGATGCGATCGAAACACTCTATGGCGTCGGCTACCGCTATACCGAGTAGACATTCGCCCGACAGCCGGGGCGTTGCCGAGATCTATATCGGCGGCGCCGCGGACGGGCAGTCGCGGATTGTCGCAAGCTTCGCACAGGCACGCCGACGCGCGATCATGAGCAGCCACGAGCGGCGCGACCGGACGGCTGACTGGTTTGCCCATTATGACACTGATGCCGCCGCCGCGCATTGCCAGACAGCCCTGACCACGGGCCGGGAACTGGTTCTGATTGGCCATAGCTGGGGCAGCGACGCGGCGCTGCGCGTTACCCATCAGTTGAACGGGCCTGTTGCCTTGCTGGCAGGTGTCGATCCTGTGATGCGGCCGGGAAGCGCGTTTTCGCGGGTCAGCCACAGGCCCGGCAACGCTGTTCTGGTGGTGCATGTGGATGCCCGCCCGCGACGGATGGATCGTTCCGACCTGGTCAAGGCGACGGGCGTGATGCTGGGCGGCGGCGCGGCGCAGGCCTATCGGCGCGCAGACGTAACGATCCGGGCGGAACTGAACCACTGGGCCTTTGCTGACATGATGGCCGCGCCGGGCAGGGATGGCGTATCGCTGAACGACCACATCCGGAACACCGGCCGGCCCCGGCCAACTAGCCAAACAGGCTGAGGCGCCAGCTCCAGTTCGGCATCATCAGAGTGAGGCCGAAGAACGCTAAGCCGATGAAAACACAGAGCGGCGAATAGAAAATGCGGTTGAGGCGGAGGAAGGGCTGCTCGGGCAAGGCCCGCTCAAAAGTGGGCAGAACGCCGATCACACCGCGGATCAGGAATACGGCCGCAAGGACCAGGCCGCCCGGGGCGATCAGCCAGTCTGACACCGGCGCCTCCACAAGACGTCCGAGCAGGAGCGCCCATAGCGATGCCGCAAACAGGCAGAGCGCCACGAAGCCCGACGCCGCCATTGACGGCATGCGCGTAATGCCCCGGCGCCCGACGACGGCGCGCGCGAGCGCCTGCTGATTGGCGTAGGGAAATGTGCTGCCGAAGGCCCAGGCCAGATGTACCAGACCTGCAATGCCCAGTACGGAAGACAGCAGGATCGAGAGGAAATGCGCAATCATGAGCTGACGTGTCCTGATGTGAGACAAGCATGATAACATGCCTGTTGGGCTTGCCGCCATCGCCTTCATTCAATAGCCGGTCATAAACTCGCGCCACACATAAGGACATTTCCATGAGCGACCTTGAAAATACACTCCTTCTCGAAACCTCCAAAGGATCCGTGAAGATCGAACTGCGCCCTGATCTTGCGCCCGGACACGTTGAGCGCATCAAGGAACTGGCCCGTGAGGAATTTTATGACGGGATCGTCTTCCACCGCGTGATCGACGGTTTCATGGCGCAGGTCGGTTGCCCGAAGGGCAATGGCACTGGCGGCTCCAGCAAGCCTGACATCAAGGCAGAGTTCAATGCCGAGCCCCATGTGCGCGGCACCTGCTCGATGGCGCGGACCGCCGCGCCGAACTCCGCCAACAGCCAGTTCTTCATCTGCTTCGATGATGCCAGCTTCCTGAACCGCCAATATACCGTGTGGGGCAAGGTGACCGAGGGCATGGATGTGATCGACCAGCTTGCGAAAGGCGAGCCGCCGCGCAATCCTGACAAGATTGTAACCATGCGCGTTGCGGCCGACGCCTAAGATTCGCCGCAGCCCGGAATCAGGGTGAACGGGATGGGCGATTCAAAACGCATCAGATTGCCAGGCTCAAGGCGCGGATCCATGTTTCTGGGTTCGCGCATTGCCCGGCTGATCTTTGCGTCCAACCTCGCCGGTCTCGCCATCCTGATTATCGGCGCGATGGTTCTGAACGAAATGCGCGCCGGTTTCGTCGTGTCGAAAAAGCAGGACCTGGTCGCGCAGGCGCAGATTTTCACCAGCTTGCTGGGCGAAGATGCCACGACGCCTGAGCCGAGCCTGGATGTCGATGCGGCGCGGCAGACCATTGTTCGCCTGAACCTGCCAGAGCGCGTTCGCGCGCGCATCTATTCTCCGGACGGTGAACTGATTGGCGACAGCTTCTACCTGTCGGAACGGGTCGATATTGACGCCCTGCCTCCCCTGAAAGAACCGAGCCGCATCGCTCGCACCGGGGCGGCCCTTTCGGAATGGGCTGGCCGCGTGTTCGGACCCATCATGCCCCGGCGCAGCTCCGAAGCAGTACGTACACAAAGCTTCGATGAGGAGTTCGACAGCGCCGTTCTGGGTGATATTGCCGCCAGCCAGCGTTTCTCTGATCGCGGCCAGCGCATTATCTCCGTATCGATGCCTATACAGCGGGTCTCTGCCGTCGTCGGCGTGCTGACGCTGGAGGCCAGCGACATTGACGAAATCATCCAGTCGGAACGCGCCGCGCTCGTGCCCTTCATCGGCGTGGCCGTGATGGTGGCGTTTATCACGTCATTCCTGCTGACGCTGGGCATTGCCCGCCCAATGCGGCGGCTGTCGCTGGCGGCGGACCGCATCCGTTCCGGGGCCTCCGACAGGATCGACATTCCGGCGCTCACCCGCCGCAAGGACGAGATCGGCAATCTAGCCTCCTCCATGCAGGGCATGACCGAGGCGCTGCTGGAGCGGATCGAGGCGAACGAACAGTTTGCAGCGGATGTCGCGCACGAACTGAAGAACCCGCTGACATCGATCCGCTCGGCCATTGAAACGGCTGAACGTGTTCAGGATGACCCGGTTGCCAGCGAACGCCTGCGGGCCGTCATCGCATCCGATGTGAAGCGGCTCGATCGTCTCATCACGGATATTTCGAACGCCTCGCGGATCGAAGCTGAGATGACCCGTGTTCCAAGCGAGCAAATCGATATTGCACGTTTTGCGCGCGACGTGGTGCGCACCTATGAATCGATGAGTAACGGCGAAGAGGCGGTCACGGTCGTGTTCGAAGACGCGACGATGGGCGCCCGGCTGCTGGTGCGCGCGCGTGAAGGCCCGCTTGGGCAGGTGATCCGCAACCTTGTCGACAATGCCCGCTCCTTCTCGCCGCCGGGCAGCAGTGTGCATGTGACGCTGGAGCAGACCAATAGCGGTCCGCAGACAGTGGCCCGGCTGCGCGTTGAGGATTCCGGTCCCGGCATCCCGACCGACAAGCTGGAAGAGATTTTCAACCGCTTCTATACTGACCGCCCGAAGGGTACGGCCTTTGGCAACAATTCCGGCCTGGGCCTCTCCATCGTGAAACAGATCATTGCCACGCATCGCGGCATTGTGTTTGCCGAGAACCGCGAAGAGGGCGGTGCCCGGTTCATCGTGGACCTGCCCGCGATCTAGCGGTTCTGGCGGTTTTCGATCAGGTCGTGCACGACTTCCGGTTCTGCCAGCGTGCTCGTGTCTCCCAGATTGGAAAACTCGTTCTCGGCGATCTTGCGCAGGATGCGGCGCATGATCTTGCCGGAGCGCGTCTTGGGCAGGCCGGGAGAGAACTGGATCAGGTCTGGCGAGGCAATCGGTCCGATCTCATTGCGCACATGCTGGACAAGATTCTTGCGCAGCGCGTCGTCCACCTCAACGCCCTGGCGGAGCGTGACATAGGCATAGATGCCCTGCCCCTTGATATCGTGGGGATAGCCGACGACGGCGGCCTCTGCGACGGCATCGTGGCTGACCAGCGCGCTTTCAACTTCGGCCGTTCCCATGCGGTGGCCTGATACGTTGATCACATCATCCACGCGGCCGGTGATCCAGTAGAAGCCCTCCTCGTCGCGGCGGCATCCGTCGCCGGTGAAGTAATTGCCCGGATAGGCAGTGAAATAGGTGTCCACGAAACGCTGATGGTCGCCATAGACGGTGCGCATCTGGCCCGGCCAGCTATCGGTGATCAGCAGGTTGCCGTCGGCAGCGCCTTCAAGGATCTGGCCTTCCGCATCGACCAGCGCCGGCTTCACGCCAAAGAAGGGGTGGCTGCCAGCGCCGGGTTTCATGTCGGTTGTGCCAGGAAGCGGCACAATCATCGTGCCGCCGGTTTCGGTCTGCCACCATGTGTCGATGATCGGGCAACGCCCCTCGCCGACAGTGTGATAATACCATTCCCAGGCTTCGGGGTTGATCGGCTCTCCGACGGTACCGAGGAGGCGGATGGATTTGCGGGACGTCTTGTTCACCGGGCCTTCGCCCTCGCGCATCAGGGCGCGGATGGCCGTGGGCGCGGTGTAGAATATGGTGACCTTGTGCTTGTCGCAGGCCTGCCAGAAGCGGCTGGCATCAGGATAGGTCGGGATGCCCTCGAACACGACACTCGTGGCCCCGTTCGCAAGCGGGCCATACACGATGTAGGTGTGGCCGGTCACCCAACCGACATCCGCCGAACACCAGAAGACATCGTCTTCCTTCAGGTCGAAAACGTATTCATGCGTCATGGACGCCCAGACGAGATAGCCGCCGGTCGTGTGCAGCACGCCCTTCGGCTTGCCGGTGGACCCGGACGTATAGAGGATGAAGAGCGGGTCTTCGGCATTCATCGGTTCGGGCGGGCAATCTGCCGACACGCTGGCACCGATCTCGTGGAGCCAATGGTCCCGGCCCTCGGTCATGCTGACTTCAGAGCCTGTCCGGCGGACGACCAGCATCTTCTTGACCATGCCATTGGCGATCTTCGCGGCCGCATCGGCATTCACTTTCAGCGGCACCTTGCGCCCGCCGCGCACGCCCTCATCAGCGGTAATCAGCACTTCGGATTCACAATCGACGATGCGACCCGCAAGCGCCTCGGGCGAGAACCCGCCAAACACGATCGAATGTACCGCGCCGATGCGGGCACACGCGAGCATGGCATAGGTCGCCTCCAGGATCATGGGCATGTAGATCGTGACGCGATCACCCTTCTTGACGCCAAGTTCCTTCAGGACGTTCGCAAACTTGCTGACGGCAACATGGAGCTGCTTGTAGGTTACCGTGAAGGAATCGTTCGGGTCATCGCCTTCCCAGATAAAGGCCGCCTTGTCGCCGCGCGTCGCAAGATGGCGGTCGATACAATTGGCCGACACGTTCAGCACGCCGTCCGAATACCATTTCACATGCAGGTCGCCGGTTTCCCACGACACATCCTTCACAACGGAATAAGGCGTCATCCAGTCGAGGCGCTTGCCATGTTCGCCCCAGAAGGCCTCTGGGTCGGCAATCGAGGCCGCATACATTTCCCGGTACTTTTCAGGCGTCAGGTTTGCCTTCGCCGCAAAATCGGCTGGAACGGGATATGTCTTGGTGGCGTCGCTCATGTCGGGCCTCTCCTTTGGATCGTTTCTGACTGTTGCTTATAGGGAAGTCCGCAACTTGAGAAGTTTTCTAGCCAATTACCGGCCGGATTAAAGAAAGTGCAGCGGTTCGGCACAAACCTGACCCATTGGACTGTATCAGAAACGAGACAGTCCGATGGGGCAAATTCGGGCTCGGATAACCATCAAGACCTCAATCAACAGGCAGCATGCCCGCGTCCGCCACGCCATGCGGCGATCGCGTGCCTGGCACCCGTATATCCTCGACCAGGTCCTGAATGTCCTGTGGCGGCGCCTTGGTCATCAGCGAGACGATGATGCCGATGACGAGGGCCACGAACATGAAGACAAATCCGATGCCTTCCGGCGATACGCCAAGGAACCAGTCCGACGCGGTCGATGCCTTCCCGGCGCCAAGCTTGAAGTGCCAGATATAGGCGAAGGTCGGCACGAGGCCCGTCAGCATCGCGGCGATGGCGCCTTCACGGTTCATGCGTTTCCAGAAGATGCCGAGGAATATGACCGGGAATAGCGAGGCCGCCGCAAGGCCGAACGCGAAGGCGACGACCTGCGCCACAAAGGCGAGCTTGGCCGAATAGATGCCCATGAAGCCGGCGGCGACAACCGCCCCCGCCGCCGCAACCCGGGCGATGCGCAGCTCTGTCGTATCAGACATGCCCTTGAAGAAGGTGCGCCGGCAAAGGTCATGGCTGATCGCGGACGAGATGACCATTAGCAGGCCTGCCGCCGTGGACAGGGCCGCCGCGAGGCCGCCCGCGACAACGAGGCCGATCACCCAGTCCGGCAGCCGTGCGATTTCCGGGTTCGCCAGAACATAGATGTCATTGTTGATGGTCACTTCATTTGCGAGACCATCCGGCGCGGCCGGGCCACGTATCTGCATCCGGCCGTCGCCATTGATGTCGTCAAAGCCGACAAGACCGGTCTTTTCCCAGTTTGCAAACCAGGCCGGGCTGGGCGTGTCGCCACGCTCGGTGATCGCCGCCGCTTCGTCGTCATAGGCGGCAGCGGGCACATAGGTCGTCTCATTGACCGAACTGATGACGTTGAGGCGCGCGAATGATCCGACGGCTGGGGCAACCGTGTAGAGCAGCGCAATGAAAACGAGCGCCCAGCCAGCCGAGAGGCGGGCATCGGCCGCGCGCGGCACGGTAAAAAAGCGCACGATGACATGCGGCAGGCCCGCCGTGCCGAACATCAAGGCCGCCGTGATGCAGAAGATATCGAACATGGTCTTGTTGGTGCTGGTATATTCCGCAAAGCCGAGACCGGTGACCGTCTCGTTCAGCTTCTGAAGCATCGAGACGCCTTCACCCTTGATGTCGGAGATGAAACCGAGCTGGGGCACGGGATTGCCTGTCAGCATCAGCGAGATGAAGATTGCAGGCACGGTATAGGCGAAGATCAGCACGCAATACTGAGCTACCTGCGTGTAGGTGACGCCCTTCATGCCGCCCAGAACGGCATAGACGAACACGATGCCCATGCCGACGAAAATGCCCGTATTGAAATCGACGCCCAGGAAGCGCGAGAAGGCAAGGCCGACACCGGACATCTGGCCCGCAATGTAGGTGAACGACACGAACAGGGCGCAGATCACGGCGACGACGCGGGCGGCGTCACTGTAGTAACGGTCACCGACGAAATCCGGCACCGTGAATTTGCCGAACTCGCGCAGGAAAGGCGCAAGCAGCAGCGCGAGGAGCACATAGCCGCCGGTCCAGCCCATCAGATAGACCGATCCGCCATAGCCAAGCCCGGCGATCAGGCCCGCCATGGACAGGAAGGAGGCCGCTGACATCCAGTCCGCCGCCGTGGCCATGCCATTGACGACCGGATGGACGCCGTGCCCCGCAACATAGAAATCATTGGTCGAGCCGGCGCGGGCCCAGACTGCGATGCCGATATAGAGCGCGAAGGTCGCGAAGACCCATGCAAGTGTCCAGTCCATGGTCCGCTCCTAGCCCTTCACGCCGAATTTGCGTTCGAGACGCCGCATGGCGACGCAATAATAGAAGATCAGGCCGACAAAGACGTAGATGGACCCCTGCTGGGCAAACCAGAACCCGAGAGGCGCCCCCCCGATGTGAAACTGGTCCAGCCAGTCCCGCAGCAGGATGCCCGCGCCGAACGACACCGCAAACCAGATAACCAGCAAGCTGATTGTCAGGCGTATAACCGCCTTCCAATAGGCCTTTGCGTCAATTCCAACCGTCTTTTCCGCCATTATCGCGCACGCTCCCCGTCGTTTTTGTTTTCCCAGTCATCCCGCAGAACCGCGCGATAGGCAAACAGGACTTGCGAAGGCTGCCGGCCCTGCTTGCCAGCTGATGCCTGATCGCCTATAGGCGCCGACTGGAAACGATGGCGCAAGGCCGTACGTGTCAGGCTGTCACCGTCCGGGCGTCCGGCGGCGGACTTCAGGGCGAAAGGAAAACACATGTCCAAGAAACAGATTTCATTCAATGTCGAAGTGCGTGAGCGCACCGGCACCGGCGGCGCACGTGAAGCACGCAACAATGGCTTCGTACCCGGCGTCCTGTATGGCGGCGACGACAAGCCGGTTGCCATCAACCTGCGCCTCGCAGAAGTGCTGAAAGCCATTGAAACCGGCCACTTCCTGTCTTCGACAGCGACGCTGGTCCACAAGGGTGAGAAGCAGCTCGTGATCCCGCAGGCGATCCAGATGCACCCGATCACCGACCGCCCGGTCCACGTCGACCTGTTCCGCGTCACCGCCAACCAGAAGATCAAGGTCGAAGTGCCTGTGCACTTCAAGGGCGAAGACGTCTCGCCAGGCCTGAAAAAGGGCGGCACGCTCAACGTCGTGCGCCACACGGTGGAGCTGCTTGTGCCAGCCGGCCATATCCCGGAATACCTCGAAGCCGACGTTTCGGCGCTCGAAGTGGGCGACAATATCAAGATTTCCGACATCAAGCTGCCATCGGACGCTGAACCCACGATCAATGATCGCGACTTCACGATCGCAACGATTGCCGGCCGTGTGGCTGTTGCCGACACGGAAGAAACCGGAGACGAAGATGCTGCTGAAGCCGAAGGCGAAGAGGCAGCTGAAGAAGGCGGTGAAGACTGATCCGTTCGGTCTGGCGCAGCGTGCTTGGCCTGTTCGGGCCAGGCACGCGGCCATCCCCTGCCCGGTCGCACGAGGGAGACTGCCCCATGCTGATCCTCGCGGGACAAGGTAATCCAGGCGCAAAATATGCGGGCAATCGCCACAATGCCGGGTTCATGATTCTGGACCGGATTCATACAGAATTCGGTTTCCAGCCGTGGCGCTCCAAATTCGAGAGCCAGATTTCCGAAGGCACGATTGAAACCTCCGCCGGCCGGATCAAGACGCTACTGGTGAAGCCCGAAACCTTTTACAATGAATCAGGCCGGGCCCTGTCCAAGGCAGCGAGCTTTTACAAACTGCCTGCCGAGGACGTGGTCGTGTTTCACGACGAGATCGACCTGGCACCCGGCCGCGTGCGCATGAAACAGGGCGGCGGCCATTCTGGCAATAATGGCATCCGGTCGATGATTGCGCATCTGGGCGAGAATGTCCGGCGCGTGCGCGTTGGTGTCGGCCATCCTGGCGACAAGTCGCAGGTCATGCCTTATGTCCTGTCGGACTTTTCCAAGGCGGACCAGGACTGGTTCGAGCCGCTGCTGAAGGCGGTTACGGGCGCCTTGCCTTTTCTCGCGGCGGGAGATGACGAGCGCTTCCAGACGGAAGTCATGCGCCTGGCACCCGCTCCGAAGAACGATCCCAAGCAATCGCAACGCAGCTAGGTCAGGCGTCCAGCTTGGCCAGTGCAGCGGCTTCGGCGGCCTCTGCCATTGCGACCGCCGCGACGGCCCCGTGGGCTGGCACCGGACTGCGAGCCAGACCGAGACAGGCCGCGTAGAAACCCTCATCAGCCGCGCCGAGCGGGTCTGGCAGGTCAGCCGCAATATCCACGCGCACTTCATAGGGTGTCGAATTGTCGAGCTTGCGCGTAAGAAAGTCGATCGCGATTTCGCCTGACGGGTAGACCACCCGCATGGTGCGTTCGCGCTCTTCAGCAGCCCGGCTGGCACGCAGCCGCGCCACGCCGCCACTCGCATAGGTAAACTGGGCGCTGGCCTCGTCAAGATGTGGTGAATGCACCCGTTTGCCCGTAGCCATGACGCCGGTGAATTCCGTACCAAGCATCATAGCCGCCAGGTCGAGATCGTGGATCATGAGATCCCAGATCACCGAGACATCACCCGCCCGGTTTTCCGGTGCAGGCGGCCCGGCGCGAACCGATTCGATCAGCAAGGGTGTTTCCTCAATCGAGAGGACGCCCATAGCGCGCGCCACAAAGCGCTCCTGATGGCCAACCTGGAGGATTCGGCCACGGGCGGCCGCTTCGTCTGCAAGGCTGCGGGCAGATTTGCCTGATAGCGCCAGCGGCTTCTCGACCAGCACATGACAATGCGCCTCAATGGCTTCGCGCGCCAGCGGTTCGTGGAAGGTCGCCGGAACGGCAATCACGATGGCATCGCACATCTCGAGAAAGGCGCGATAGTCCGACATGCCGGGCGCACCGAAAGTGCTTGCCACGCGTTCGGCCCGCGCCTTGTCGATATCGTACACACCCATGAAATCGGTCCGCGCCGACGCCGCAGCCTTTTGCGCGTGGTAATTTCCGAACACGCCCGCGCCCGCGACGCCCACTTTCAATTTGCTCATCTATCAGGCCCTCGTTCCAGGGGACATGACACCGCATCGCGTCCTGCTGCAAGGGCTGCGGGCAGCATAGATTGCCACATGCCACAACAGGCGTGACCGAAGATAATCGGCGCGCCCCCCTTCACAGCCGCTGTGTCACGCGCCACTTAAGCGGCAACGAAACAGGAGGAAATCACAATGGCTAAACTGAATTCAACGGAATGGGCCCTCGCATCTCGCCCCGAAGGCATGCCCAAGCCTGCCAACTTCGCGAAAAAGACCGTCGAGATTGCCGAACCGAAGGATGGCGAAATCCAGGTCCAGAATGAATGGATGTCGGTTGACCCCTACATGCGTGGCCGCATGTATGACCGCGAGAGCTATGTGCCGCCCTTCCAGATCGGCGAAACCATGCAGGGCGGCGCTGTCGGTCGTGTGACCGCGTCTGCGCACCCCGACTACAAGGCCGGCGACCTGGTCTCCTCCATGCTTGGCTGGCGCACGGCCTGGGTGGCGAAGCCCGAAGCGGCCATGGTGCAGAAACTGCCGGACGTGGGCCTGCCCGAAAGCGCCTTCCTCGGCGTTGCCGGTATGCCCGGCCTGACGGCCTATGCTGGCCTTCTGCGCGTCGCAGAGCTGAAGGAAGGCGATGTGGTTTTCGTCTCCGGCGCGGCGGGCGCCGTCGGCTCGACCGTGGTCCAGATCGCCAAGAATAAGGGTTGCACCGTAATCGGCTCTGCCGGCGGACCCGACAAGTGCGCCTTCGTGAAATCGATCGGGGCCGATCATGTCATTGACTACAAGAAGGCCGATGGTTTCGAAGGCCTTGTAAAGGCGCTCAAGGAGGCATCGCCCAAGGGGATTGACGTGTATTTCGACAATGTCGGCGGCGATCACCTGACCGCGGCAATCGAAGCGGCACGTCCGATGGCACGCATGGCGCTGTGCGGAATGATCGCGCAGTATAACGAAACCGGCACGCCCGTGGGACCGCACAACCTGATCCAGGCGGTTGGCAAGCAACTCAAACTGCAGGGCTTCATCGTGTCGACGCATGCCGACATGCAGCCGGCATTCTTTGCGGACATGGCGAAGTGGATACCGGCCGGAAAGATGAAGTTCGAGCAAACTGTGATGGAAGGGATCGACAAGGCGCCCGAAGCCTTTATGGGCCTCTTCACAGGCGCCAACACCGGCAAGATGTTGGTCAAACTTACCTAACTCAAATACGCCGCATCGCGTCCAACGGGCCGCGGTGCGGCCACGGAGACGCAAAAAATGGCACGGCTGTTCGATGCCTATATCATGGTCGACTGGAGCGCGGCGACGAAGCCGACGCTCGGTGCGAATTCAATCTGGATCGGTATCCTGGCAAAGGATGCCCGGCTGAAGCTGCAGTTCAAGGCGGTCAATATCGACACACGCCTGAAGGCGCGCGAATTCCTGGAGGACATGGTGGCCAAGCTGACGCGGCGCGGCGACCGTGTCCTGCTGGGCTTTGACTTTTCGCTCGGCTATCCGGCCGGCACGGCTGAGGCACTTGGACTCGATGTGGCGTCGCAGCCAGCCTGGGCCGCAATGCACGCGCACCTCGCGAAAAAGCTGAAGGACAAGCCGGACAATTCGAACGCGCGCTACGCCATCGCCGCCGGGATGAATTACGCGATTTCGAAAGGCCCCTACCCGTTCTGGGGCGCTCCGGCGCGTGACGTTGTTTCGACACTGTCATCGACGAAGCCGGACTATGCAGCACAGCCTTTGCCCGAATTCCGCATTGTCGAATCCTATCTTCGCGACAACAAGCTGGGCCAGCCCAAGTCTGTCTGGCAACTTGCCTATACCGGAAGCGTCGGCAGCCAGTCGCTGACAGGCATTCCACATGTTCACGCGTTGAGAGCGACCTGGACGAACGCGCGGATCTGGCCTTTTGAAACCGGAGCGGGTGAAATGACCGCGCAAGACCTCGAGGGTATCGAGGTCGTCATGGCGGAGATTTATCCTTCGCAGGTCAAGGTAAAAGCCGAAAAAGGCGAGACTCTCGACGAGGCGCAGGTTCGCGAGATCGCCCGTCATTATTCGCAACTTGACGAAAAAGGTCTACTTGGAGGTGCGTTTTCCACAGGCAAATCGCTTGACGCGGGAAAAATTGAGCAGATTCAGGCCGAAGAGGGCTGGATTCTAGGCATATAGCCCGTGTTTACTGGCGTTTCGGCGTATTCACATAAAACGAATCGTGGGCATGTCGACGCAACGGCGGGGGATCGCCGT
>TARA_R110000850_G_scaffold275299_2_pt1 | contig 33215 bp, 32 predicted proteins | sample TARA_R110000850 | Tara Oceans TARA_R110000850 (sample SAMEA4397586) | marine metagenome | biome: Polar Biome; feature: [SRF] surface water layer (ENVO:00010504); material: water (ENVO:00002006), including particulate matter (ENVO:01000060) such as... | depth 5 m
CTGTCCCTTCTTGAGCAGGCGCATCGTCGTCTGCACGATGTCGTCAAGGACGACCTCGAGCGCGGTGGCGAACGGTCGCTGACCGGCGTCCAGGCCCTGCTGATCTACGAGATTGGCGACGATGAAGCCCCGGCGTCCGTCCTGCGGGCCCGTGGTGCCTTTGCCGGCACGAGCCTGTCCTACAACGTCAAGAAACTTCAGGAGGGCGGCTACCTGATCCAGACCCGCTCTGAAGACGACAAGCGCACGGTGACGCTGCGCCTGACCGAGCGCGGCCTGAAGGTGCGCGACCGTGTCGCCAACCTGTTCGAAAAGCAGGCAACGGCCCTTGAGCCAACGGCAAGCGTTCGCCATGATGACCTGTCGCAACTCAACAAGACCATTTCGCGCCTTGAGCGCTTCTGGTCCGACCAGATCCGCTTTCGCCTCTAAGCGGACAGCGCGACCGTTCGCGTCTCCTGAAAAGCCCTCGCCAGCATAGCGGGGGCTTTTTTTTTGGACGAAAGCCGGTGATTGCGCTTGACCTCAACCAGAGTTGAGGTGGGACACCTGCCGGTCCAGACCTCAGGGAGCAGAGATGACAATTGAAAACGCCACGATCCGGATCGCCCGGCCCACCGATAATCTTGATGACCTGTTGCCGTTCTATCGTGATGGGTTGGGCTTTCAGGTTCTCTATGAATTCGGCGGGCATGGTGATTTCGATGGTATCATGCTGGGCCACCCGGGTGCGCCGTATCATCTGGAGTTCACCAAGGCGCATGGCCACACGGCCGGCCGCGCGCCCACCGAGGACAATTTGCTGGTCTTTTATCTGCCGGAGCCTGAGCGCTTCGACGCGGCCGTGCAGCGCATGTGCGGGGCTGGGTTTGATCCGGTGGGGGCCTTCAACGCCTATTGGGATGTGAAGGGGGCGACGTTCGAGGATCCTGACGGGTATCGTATCGTTCTGCAGAACGCGGCGTGGGGTGTCTGACCGGTCAGACCGGATCTTCGTGACGAAGCAGGTCTTGCTGGAGCGCAGCAGTGAGAGTCCGGACTCGAACAGGTTCGAGAGCGAGGTCGGCTATTATTTCGGCCTTTTCGACGTATCGATCGGATACCGCGAGGAGTTTGGCGGGGCCTATGAGGAAAGCGCTTACCTCACTGCGCTGACCACACGCCGTTAGGGCGCGGGCACGTCTTCCGTTGCCGGGGCCGTGTAGCCTGTTTCCAGCATGAGGTAGGCGATCAGGGCGAGCCGGTCTTCAGGCTTGCGCACGCCGGCAAAGCTCATCCGGTTGCCTGGCAGGAAGGCGCGTGGATTGGCCAGCCATTCATCGAGATGGCTGGGTTCCCAGATGAAATCGGCATTTATGAGCGCGTCAGAAAAGACAAAGCCCTCCATCGATCCGACTTCGCGGCCAAACAGGCCGTGCAGGTTGGGACCGACCAGGCTGCCAGCGCCCTCGGCGGTGAGGTGGCAGGAGACGCACAGCTTGAACGTGCGCTTGCCGCGCGCATAGTCCGCCGTGTTGTAAGGGGCCGGAAGGCTGGCGAACTCGGCGCTTGGTTCGCCGGCAGGTGCGGAAACGGGCGCCGCGACGGGGGGTGGCGCCGCCTCTGTCGTCGGCGTGGTGGCTGCGGGTGCGCTCTGTGTCTCCGCCTCGGTGCCTGAACCGCCACAAGCGGTCAGGAAGGCAATGACGGAAAACGTGGCGACAGACTTGAGCAGTGGCGGCATGACGCAAGAATCCTTTTCAAACGAGTCTGAGCCCAGTGTGTGCCTTCGCCGTGCCGGTTGCAACCATCCGGACTCGCGACACATTGCGCAACTGATGGTGGCCGCGACAAAGCCTCCGGGCTGGTTTACTATTCCTCCATGCCTGATTCCGTTCGACCAAAGCCCCATATTCGCCGATTACCGCCCGATGTGGTCAACCGCATCGCCGCCGGCGAAGTGGTGGAACGCCCTGCCGCCGCCGTGAAGGAGCTGGTCGAGAACGCGCTGGATGCGGGGGCCACGCGCGTGGCGATTGCCATTGAAGAGGGGGGGCTCAAGCGCATCACCATTGAGGATGACGGGTGCGGCATGTCGGCTGCCGACCTTCTGGTAGCGCTGGAGCGGCACGCGACATCCAAGCTGGCGCCGGGCGCCGATGGCCGGGTTGACCTGTTGAACATCCACACGATGGGGTTTCGGGGCGAGGCCCTGCCATCGATTGCATCGGTCAGCCGGATGACGCTGACATCGCGGGCGGCGGGGGAAGACGCGGCCGATGTGTTTGTCGACGCGGGACGGATCGAGGGGCCGCGGCCAGCCGCCTTTACCGGGCGGGGCGAGACGGGCACGCGGATCGAGGTGCGCGACCTGTTCCATGCCACACCGGCGCGGCTGAAATTCATGAAGGGCGAGCGGTCGGAAACGATGGCTGTCTCAGACGTGGTCAAGCGTCTGGCCATGGCGAACCCGGCTGTGGCGTTCGGCCTGGAAAGCAATGGCCGCAGCCTGTTCCGTCATGCGGCAGAACCGGAAGGCGAAGACGGACAGCTTGCACGCCTCGGCGCGATCATGGGGCGCGATTTCCGAGACAATGCGGTGGCGATTGATGCCGAACGCGAGGGCGCGCGGCTGACTGGGTTTGCCGGCCTGCCGACGCTGAACCGTGGCAATGCGCAGATGCAGTTCATGTTCGTCAATGGCCGCCCGGTAAAGGACCGGATGCTGAACGGGGTTATCCGCGCCGCCTATCAGGACTTCCTGGCGCGCGACAGGCACCCGATGGCGGCGCTCTTCGTGGACCTCGACCCGGAATATGTCGATGTCAACGTGCATCCGGCGAAGACGGAAGTGCGGTTCCGTGATGCGGGGAATGTGCGGGGGCTGATGATCGGAGCGCTGCGCCATTCGCTGGCGGCGGCGGGGCACCGGGCGTCCACGACCGTGGCGGGGTTTGCGCTTGGCCGGGCAAAGCCGGAAGCGCCGATGCCGACGGGTGCGCTGTTCCAGTCGCGGCCTCCCTCCGGCGGGGGGTATGCGGTGCCCATGCAGCGGGCTGAAACGTATGAGCGGAGGGATTTTGCCGAAGCCCCTTCCGTGCCTTATGATTACAGCGATGCTCCCACGGCGCGGGTGGAGACTGTGCAGGATGCGCTGCAGGCGGACTTTCCGCTTGGCGTGGCGAGGGCACAGCTGCACGAAACCTATATCGTGTCGCAGACGGCCGATGGCATTGTGATCGTTGACCAGCATGCGGCGCATGAGCGGCTGGTCTATGAAGACATGAAGCGCCAGATGGGGGCGGGCGGCGTAAAGCGGCAGGCATTGCTGATCCCGGACGTTGTGGAGATGACCGAGGACGAGGCGTGGCGCGTACTGGAGCGGGCAGATGAGCTGGCCGAGATGGGGCTGGAGATTGAAGCGTTCGGGGCGGGGGCGGTGTGCGTGCGGGCGACGCCGGCCCTGTTTGGCGAGATGGATGCGATCGGCCTGATCCGCGATCTCGCCGATGACTTTGCGGAATATGATGCCGGGCTGGCGCTGAAGGAACGGTTCGAGGAGGTGATGGGTAACATGGCCTGCCGCGGATCGGTGCGGGCCGGACGGCGCCTGACGGGCGAGGAGATGAATGCGCTGCTGCGCCAGATGGAGGCGACGCCTCATTCCGGCCAGTGCAATCATGGACGCCCGACCTATGTGGAACTCAAGCTGGCCGATGTTGAGCGCCTGTTCGGGCGGCGCTGAGTCTGGGGGGTGGAATGAGGGCGGCTGAGGCAATCAATATTGAGGATTTGCGGACGCTGGCGCGCAGGCGCCTGCCTCGCATGGTGTTCGATTATATCGATGGTGGCGCTGAAGACGAACAGACGCTGCGGCGTTCGGTGGACCGGTTCTGCGATTATGAATGGGTTTGGAATTCTCTAGTGGACGTGTCGGCGATCCGCACGCAGACGCAGGTGTTCGGCCAGCCGAGTGCGCAGCCTTTTTTTGTGTCGCCGACGGCGGCCTCGCGACTGTTCCATCCGATGCAGGGAGAGCTGGCCACGGCCCGCGCGGCGCAAGCGGCTTGTGTGCCTTATTCCGTATCGACGCTGGCCAGCCATACGATTGAAGACATTGCAAAGGCTGCGCCGACGATTCCCAAGATCATTCAGGTCTATGTCTGGAAGGATCGTGGCCTGGTGCGCGATTTTCTCGCGAGGGCCAAGGCGGCAGGCTATACGGGCTGTGTGCTGACGGTTGATGCGACGGTGGCCGGACATCGCGAGCGAGATCCGCGCAATGGTTTTTCCATTCCGCCGTCCGTGAATTTCAAGACGGCGACGCAGGTGCTGGCGCGCCCCGGCTACCTGTTCGACCTGGCCCGCTCGTCCAAGATCGGGCCGGCGAACTTCCAGGGCGTGGACACCGGTGGACGCGATGTCATGGGCGTGATCAACGAGCTGTTTGACCGCACGATGACCTGGAAAGACGCCGAATGGATGGCGCAGGAATGGGGCGGGCCATTCGCGGTGAAAGGCATCAGCACGGCAGAGGATGCACGCAAGGCGGTGGATTCCGGCGCCAGCGTGGTGTGGCTGTCAAACCATGGCGGCCGCCAGATCGATACGTCGGTTCCGGTGGTGGACCTGGTGCCGGAGGTCCGCGCGGCGGTGACGGACCGGATCGAAGTGATTGCCGATGGCGGCGTGAGGCGGGGCAGCCATGTGCTGAAACTGATCGCGCAGGGGGCCACCAGCGTGGCGCTGGGGCGGGCATGCCTTTTCGGACTGGCGGCAGGCGGCGAGAGTGGCGTTACCCGTGCGCTCGAGATTCTGGCGGCTGATGTGGCCCGTCTGCTGGCCCTGCTTGGCGTGCCGGATGTGAAAGACCTGGACGGGCGGCTGTTGCGATTGAGACCGTAAGCCGATGCGCGTTGCGGCATACGCCAGACGGAGCCGGGCTATTTCTTGTCCTTTGCCTGGTTCTTCTGCCTGCGCTTGAACGCCTCAGCCTTGCCGGACGCCACCCATTTGAAGATGCGCCACGCCTCGCCAAGCGTCATGCGGGGAGCTGGCGCGAGCGTGCCAATCTTTTCCCTGGTCGCCACACGGGGGCGCTTGCGCCTGCGGCGTTTCTTCCCGATTGGTTCGGCAGGCGCAGGCGGTGAGTCCGCCTGCGCCTGGTCGTCCGTATGCTCCACTTGCGCAGGCACATCGCCTTCAGCGAACGTGTCATCGAGATTGTGAAGCAGGTGCTCGTCCGAGAAGTCTATGGCGAGTTCGACCCAGAGCGGAAGGTGGTCGGACATCTGCCAGGTCAGCCAGCGTTTGGAATAATAGTCCTTGTCCTTGCCGCGGTCGCGCGGCGCACCGGATGCATCAAGGTCACGATGGCGCTGAGGCAGGACGGGAGCGTAATGGTCATAATGTTCCGGTTTGAACAGCACGTCGGTGAAATTGAACGCTCCAGCCGACAGGAAGGTCACTTCGTCCTTACGGGTGCGAAAGGCTATCTGGTCGTAATATTTCGTACCCAGAATATTTGACGGGAAAAGCTCCGGCGGCAACTGGAAGCCTGCCTTGGTCAGCGCCTGCATTGTCTCGTCGACTGTGTTCTTGATGTTGAAATCGCCAAGCAGGATGAAGTTCTCGTCTTCGCGTTCGGCGCGGTCGGCCATTTCCCTTGCAATGAACTCGATTTCCTTGACCCGGCGCTGGTAGCCTTCGGTGTCCTTGCCGTCCTCTCCGAAATAGATGTGCACGGTGCACAGCGAGAACTTGAACCAGCCCGCCTGGAACGAGACCATGAACGGTGTGCGGGCAAACTGCTGTTCGTCCGGCAGCAAGGCATGCTTGGGCAGCACGATCTCGCCGGCGATATTGCGGAAGCGCACCTTGTCCTTGTTGTAGATGAAGGCCATGCGTTCGCGATTGCCGGAGGCGCCGACGGTAACGTCTGTGGCGATGAAGTCCCAGCCCGGTCCCATCAGGCGGATTACCTGTTTGAGCGGCGCAAGATCCTCGTTCACTTCCTGTACGGCGCAGATATCAAACGCCGAAAGTATCTCAGCGATATAGAACAGGCTCTCACGGCGGCGCGGGCCGTGGCGGAACTTGTTATTGTCGAAATCGCGCAGGTTCCATGTGCCGATGATGATGGAGGCATCCTTGGTCTTGCGGGGGACACCATGCGGCAGTTCGGATTTCAGGCGCGCGCGCAAGTCCAGCAGGCGGCGCGAAGTCCAGTCACGTTCTGCCAGAGAGAAAAACCGTGTATCCCGAAGATCCGTGTACCAGGCCATACAAGTCTGCTCCGCGTTCTGCGTAGATTAGCCATTCGGAAAGTTTGGTTACCGAGAGGTTAAATTGAAACCACCCGGCCGGGATTCATGATGCCTAGGGGGTCGAGCGCGCGCTTTATGGCGCGCATGGCGTCCGTGGCAGCAGGGGCGCGCAGGCGGGCCAGTTCGTCGCGCTTCAGGCGGCCGACGCCATGTTCGGCGCTGATCGAGCCGCCATGTTCCATGGTCTGGTCGAAGATGACGCGGGTGATCTCGCCGACATGGGCCTTGAGGATGGGAGTGTCAGCATCTGCCGGCTCGCATACGGAATAGTGGAGATTGCCGTCGCCAACATGGCCAAAGATGACGAATTCGGCCGTCGGGACGATGTCGAGTACGGCGGCATTGCAGCTTTCGATGAAGGCGGGAATGCGGCTGACGGGAACGGCAATGTCCTGGTTGATCGCCGTGCCATAGGCGCGCTTGGAGAGGGGGATCGTCTCGCGGACCAGCCAGAAGGACTGGGCCTGCGCCTTGCTGCTGGCGACGACGCCGTCTTTCACGAGATCCTGTTCGAAGGCGGCGGCCAGCGCCTTTTCGAGTGAGGCGCGGGCATGGGCCTCGTCCACCATGGAGATTTCCATCAGGACGCGCCATGGCAGTGGGGATGGCAACGGATCGCGCGTGCCGGGCACATCGGCCATTACCATGTCGATGGCGCCCGCCGGAATGATCTCGAAACTGGTGACTGTGTCTCCGGCATGCTGACGGACAAGCGCAAGAAGCGCAACGACATCATCGGCGCTGTCACAGCAGACCCAGGCGCTGGCGCGCTGGACCTGGGGGAAGAGTTTCAGCGTGGCCGCCGTGATGAGGCCGAGCGTACCTTCAGCCCCGGCGAAGAGATGTCTCAGGTCGTAACCTGTATTGTTTTTGCGCAGGCCGGACAGGCCATCCCAGACCTCGCCCGACGGCATGACCACTTCGAGCCCTAGTATCAGGTCGCGCATCATGCCATAGCGCAGCACGGCCACACCGCCGGCATTGGTGGAGATGAGGCCGCCGATCGTGGCGGTGCCTTCCGAGCCGAGGGAGAGCGGGAACAGACGCCCCGCCTGCTCGGCGGCGGCCTGGGCGGTCACCAGCGGCGCTCCGGCCTCGATGACGAGCGAGTTGTTGAACGGGTCGATGGAGCGAACCGAATTCATGCGGCCCATGGAGACGACGATCTCGCCATGAGGCGTGCCGCCATCAACAAGGCCGGTATTGCCGCCCTGGGGAGTCATCGCGACGCGTTGTTGCGCGCAGAGCTTTACCAGCGCGGCCGCCTCCTGCGTGCTGGCCGGGCGGGCAAGGAAAGGCGTCTCGCCCGTGAAGGTGCCGCGCCAGGGGGTGGCAACTGCGCTGAGGCGTTCGGGATCGTCACTCCAGCCCTTGGGGCCGAGCAGGTCCTTGGCGGCGGTTAGGAAGGCGGCGGGGATCTGGGTCATGATCTGATCTTACGCATGTGACTGGCGATGGCGATACTGTCTTCGAAGGCGGAGAGGGCGGCGATGACGCCGTCGCGGGCGGATTGAGGCTTGTTCTGGCTGAGCTTGGTGATGCCTTCGAAGCGGCTGGGGGCGAGGGAGAAGGCGCGGATGCCGGGAAGCATGGCCTCGAAGCGGCCGGGCGTCATTTTCGCGCGTGTCCATGTCGGTTTGGGGGAGAGACCCGCCTCGAACAGGGCGGACAGATCGTCGAGCAGCCTTGTGGCACCCGCATCATCCAGATGCGTGACGGGGCCTTCGGCCTCGACTGAGAGGTAGTTCCATGTGCCGACCTGATCGTCCTGACCGTACCAGTCCGGCGACACATAGGCGTGGTCGCCGGTGAAAACGATGAGCGCATTGCTTCCCGCCATCAGGGCAGACGTGGCTGCATTTGCAGCGGAAAGGTGGAAGCGCAGCACGGGGTTTCCATCCGTTTCGTCGAGCAGCACTGGCGCGTGGGCGGCGTGAATACGTCTGCCGTCAGTGGTGCAGACCAGCGCAAAAGGATGGGCGCGGGCTCGCGTAATCAGCGTGGCGGTGTCGGTTTCGAGAAAAGGGCGGGCAGGGTGCATGAGCGTTGTTTAACAGAGGGGGTGGGAGAGGGGCGGTGAAAAGGTCAGTCGCGATGCGCGGCGCGGGCGAGCCGGTCATTGATCGCTTCGCCAAGCCCGGTCTGGGGAATGGGGGCCACGGCGATGCGCTCATACCGGAAATCCAGATCACGCAGCATGGCGAACAGGTTGGCCGCCGCTTCGGCAAGGTCGCCGGACGGGGAGAGATTGTCCTTGCGGGGGCAATGATCGCCAAAGCCGAGATAGCCTTCGCCGGACATGGGCGTCGCGGCGTTGAGGCGCAGGCTGGCACGCGGGGCATAGTGGCTCTTGAGCTGGCCGGGCGCATTGATGCTGGCATTAGTTTCCAGGCGGGTAAGGGGCTGGCCGAGAAACGCTTCCAGGTCATCGGTAGCAATCGCGCCTGCCCGCAGGAGGACGGGTGCCTCACCAGCAAAGGAGACGATTGTGGATTCCAGTCCGCGGGCGCATGGCCCGCCATCAAGGATCATGGCGACGCGGCCCGCGAGGTCTGCGCGGACATGTTCGGCCGTGGTCGGGCTGACATGGCCAGACCGGTTGGCCGAGGGGGCAACGAGAGGGTCGCCGAATTTTTCCAGCAGGGCCTGTGCCACCGGATGGGCCGGACGGCGCAGCGCGATCGTGTCCAGCCCGGCGCGGGCGAGGTCGCAGACCTTGCCGGTTTGTGCGACAGGCAGGACGAGCGTGAGCGGGCCCGGCCAGAAGTGTTCCGCAGTCTTGCGGGCGAGGGGACTGAACACCGCTTCGCGCTCGGCGATTTGCTGCGAGGCGACGTGTGCGATGAGCGGGTTGAAGCGCGGGCGGCCCTTGGCTTCGTACAGGCCTGCAACGGCGTCGGCATTCGTGCCGTCACAGGCGAGGCCATAGACGGTTTCCGTGGGCATGGCGACGAGGCCGCCCATGCGCAGGATGTCTGCAGCACGGGCGAGCGATTCCTGGGTCGGGGGCAGCACGCTTGCGGTCATTGGCGCGCCCATAGCACTGCCCTGCCTTGCGCGGAACCTATTTGCGGGTTGCCTCGCCTGTCACGGTGACGGTGACGTCATCGCTGACCCATTCGGCATTGGGATCGGAGATCTGGCCGATCTTCAGGGCCTTGCGATCAAACCGGGCTTCGCCATTGAGCGTGGCGACGTCGCCCTTGATGTCCAGCGTGAAGGTGAGCGGCGTGGTGACCGTGTCGTTCTTGAGGCGCATGGAGGCCGTGGCGGTGTAGCCCGTCTCGGCTTTCGCGAAGTCGGTCAGGCGGACCGTTGCGACGGGATGATGCGAAACGTCGAACCATTCAGGCGCGCGCAGGCTGTCATTATACAATTTCTTGCCGGTTGTGGCCGTGCCGGTCTGTATCTTGACCCGCACATCGGATGTTTCGACAGCATCCGGGAAGAAGGCGACGTCTGCGGTCCAGTCCTTGAAGGTGCCTGAGAATGTATTGCCGTCATGCATGCCCGAGAAACGAATCTCGGATTTGGAATAATCGACCGTCCAGTTGGGTTCGGGCGCTGTCTCGCTGGTGGCGACAGCTGTTTCCTGTTCAAGCGGGGGCGGGGCAGCCTTGTCCGACGTGCTGGATTGCGCCAGGACGGGGCCTGCTGCAATCAGGGCGAACAGGAGCGCGGCGCCACCAAAGGCGATGAAGAATCCGCGCGCCGGTGCGGCGGGTGGCTGGGTCTTGCCAAACAGGCCGGGGATCATGCGTTTCAGGACACCCTCCTCAGACGAGAATTCATGCTTCAGCGCGCCAGCCACATGGAGGGCGAGCAGGGCGATGATAACCCATGCGCCTTTCGAATGCAGCGTTTCGATAATCACATGCGCCAGTTCATTACCGCGCAGACCGGACAGGAATGGCAGGTTCGGCCAGCTGACCGCGCCGAAAAGGACCGTCGGAACCTGGAATTTCGATATCGAGACAAGGATCCAGCCAAAGAGCGGCATCAGGATCATCAGAGCATAGAGGCCGAGATGCACATAGTGCGACGCGATTTTCTCAAGGGGCTTCATCTCGGCCGGAAGGGCCGGCGGTGGGTTGAGCATCCGCCACAGGACCCGCGCCACCGTGAGGAGCAGGATTGTGATCCCGATCGACTTGTGCAGCTGGTAGCGGGTTTCATTCTCGTCCATGTTCCAGCCAAGCCAGATCATGAAGATGATGAGCGCTGCGATAGCCCAGTGAAGGGCTATCGCAACGGCCGTATAGCGAGACGAGCTATGCTTGAACATGTGTTGTTATTCCAGCTGCCTATTCCGCGTCCGTTGGCGCGTCGGCTGGTGCGACCACTTCGCCGAATTCAGCTTCGATGATCACTTCGACTTCGTCACCGACATAGGGCGTGCCAGCGGTAAGGCCGAAATCGGACCGTGTCAGCGTGGTGGTGGCCGAGAAGCCGATATTGTCTGCTTCCGGGGCCCATGGGAACTGTGCGACGCCATTGTATTTCACGTCGAGCGTGACCGGCTTTGTCACGCCGAGGAATGTCAGGTCGCCGGTGACTGTGCCGGTATCCGGGCCGGTCTTGGTGATGGCGGTCGAGGTGAAGGTGATTTCGGGGAACGCGCCCGCATTGAAGTAATCTCCGCTCTGGCCGAGGTGTTCGTTCCAGCTTTCGAAGCCGCTGTCGGCGTGGCCGGCCTTGTAGTCGCCGCTATAGTCGGTTTCGACCGATGCCGGGTCGATTCGTGCTGTGAGTGATGTGGCGGCCGCGTCGTCTGGGTTGAAAACCAGCGTCGCGTCGAAATTCGTGAATCGGGCGGTATAGTTGGACAGTCCAAGGTGCTTGACGCGCCAGATCAGCGAGGCGTGGGTCGGATCGAGCTTGTAGGTTGCCGCTTTGCCGTATGTGACCTCCACGGCGGCGTCAGCCGGGGCTGCTTCGGGCGCGGCAGCGGGTACCGCCGGCGCAGCCTCGGCTGAGCTGGCGGGTGCGGTCGGGGCGCCGCACGCGACGAGTGCGAGCGCGGAAGCGGATGCTAGGATAAGGCGCATGATGGTAACTCCTGGGAATTGGGTTGCGGATAGGCACTTCAGGTCTGTACTTGGACCATGGCCGCTGGCGCTGTTACTGCTTATCCCGAATAACAACTATTCACAATCCGGAGACCGGCCAGATGCCCTATGATGCCCCCCTTGATGAAATGGCTTTCACGCTTGAGGCTGTTGCGGGTTTGAAGCGTCTGGAAGGCCTTGCGGGTCTTGAGGCCTATGATCCTGAACTGGTCATGCCGATCCTGGAAGAGGCCGGCAAGCTGGCGCGGGACGTGCTGGCACCGCTAAACCAGAGCGGCGATTCGCAAGGCGTGGTGCTGACTGAGGACGGCGTGAAGGCCGCGCCGGGCTTTGCCGAGGCGTATGCGGCGTTCCGCGATGGCGGCTGGATGGGGCTGACGGCGCCGGAGAAATGGGGCGGTCAGGGCCTGCCCAAGGCCCTCTCGCTGGCGGTGATGGAAATGTTCCATGCGGCGAACATGGCGTTCGCCCTGTGTCCGATGCTGAGTTTCGGCGCCGTCGATGCGCTTCTGGCGCATGGCACGGATGAGCTGAAGGTGGCCTACCTGCCAAACCTGGTTGCCGGAACCTGGACGGGGACGATGAACCTGACCGAGCCGCAGGCGGGAAGCGATGTGGGTGCACTGAAGACCAAGGCCGTGCCGCAGGAAGACGGCAGCTATGCGGTCAGCGGCCAGAAAATCTATATCACATGGGGCGACCACGATGTGGCCGAGAATATCGTGCACCTCGTGCTGGCGCGCCTGCCGGATGCACCGGCGGGGTCGCGCGGCGTATCGCTGTTCCTGGTGCCGAAATTCCTGCTGAAGGATGATGGCACGCCGGGCGCGCGCAACGGGGCAAAGTGCATCGGCCTCGAGAAGAAGATGGGCATTCATGCCTCTCCGACCTGCGTGATGGAATATGACAATGCCAGAGGCTGGCTGATCGGCGAGCCGAACAAGGGCCTCGCCTGCATGTTCACGATGATGAATTCCGCCCGATTGGGTGTTGGCGTGCAGGGCGTGGCGGTGGGTGAGGCCGCTTACCAGACGGCGTTTGCGTATGCGCAGGAGCGTAAGCAGGGCAAGGTGGCGGGCGTCGACGGGCCCGCCCCGATCCTGCACCATGCGGATGTGCGCCGTTCACTGACAACGATGCGGGCCCGCGTCGCGGCGGCGCGCTCGATCTGCTATGCCTGCGCCGTGGCGGCGGACCTGGCCGAGGCCTCGCCGGATGAAGATGTGCGCGCGGCGGCGAAACTGCGCGAAGACCTGCTGACGCCGATTGCCAAGGCTTGGTCGACGGACATGGGCGTCGAGGTCGCGAGCCTGGGTGTGCAGGTGCATGGCGGCATGGGCTTCATGGACGAGACGCTGGCGGCGCAGCTCTACCGGGACTCACGGATTGCGCCGATCTATGAAGGCACGAACGGCATCCAGGCGATTGACCTGGTCGGGCGCAAGCTGAGCGGAACGAATGGGGAGTCGATGCGGGTGATGCTGGGCGAGGTCGAGGCGACGGCGGCGGCCGCGCGGGCGACGAATGATCCGCAACTCGTGCAGATTGCCGACCGGTTGCGCGCGGGTGCCGACGCCTTGCGCGAAGCGAGCGACTGGATGCTGGGGCAGATGAAGGGCCGTGAGCAGGACAAGGCGCTGGCAGGGGCGACGGCCTATCTGGAGCTGGCAGGCGATGTGATCGGCGGGCATTACCTGACGCAGGCGGCAGTGGCCGCGCGCAGCAGCGAAGGCGCTGCACGGGCCCGGCGGCTGGCGCTCGCAGGGTTTTTTGCCGAGACAGCGCTGGCAGCCGCGCCGGGCAAGGTGGCCAGCATCACCGAGGGCGGCAGCCGGTTCCTGGAGAATTCCGAAGCACTGTTCGGGATCGCCTGACCGCTTGCTGGCGCGCAGCTGCGCCGATAAGAGGGGCATCTGACCCCTGCAAGACTGGAATGCCGCACAATGGCGTGGACCAAGACCTATAGCGGCGCGGAGCCGATGCGCGTCAACAAGTGGCTGGCGACCGAGGGCGTGTGCTCGCGGCGTGAAGCTGATGCGCTGATCGAAAAGGGCCTGGTCAAGATTGACGGCAATGTATTGACCGAAGCGGGCTACCGAATCGAGGACGGCCAGACGCTGACCCTGACCGAGAAGGCGGCCCGGCGGCTGGATAATCAGCTGTCGCTGATGTTCCACAAGCCGGTGGGCATTGTGTCCGGCACGCCGGAAGCGGGCGAGATTCCCGCTGTGCGCCTGATCAATGAGGAAAGCCTGTCGGGCCGGGCACATGCCATTCCTGGGCGCAATAACCGGCTGGCCCCGCTCGGGCGACTCGACAAGGATTCGCGCGGCCTGCTCATCCTGTCGGAAGATGGTGTACTGGCCAAGGCGCTGATCGGGCCGGAAAGCAAGCTGGAGAAGGAGTATCACGTCAAGGTGCGCGGCGACGTGACGGAGGACAAGCTGAAGCAGTTGCGTCACGGCCTTGAGCTGGACGGGCGGCAGCTGCGACCGGCAAGCGTGACGGTGATCAAGGGCAATGAGCTGAAATTCATCCTGCGCGAAGGGCGTAACCGCCAGATCCGGCGGATGTGCGACCTGGTCGACCTGCGCGTGATTGACCTGGTACGGACCCGGATCGGGCCGCTGTCGCTGGCGGGCCTGCCTGAGGGCAAGTGGCGCCCGATCAGTGCGCGCGAGCGGGATGAACTGTTGCGCTGGGAAGCGCAGGGCTTTTCAGCGGAACCGGCGGCGCCTGTCGTGGTTGAGCGCAAGCGCCCGCTGCCCGCGGGCAAACGCCCGACCGGACCGGGCAAGAAGCCGGCCGGCAAACCGCGCGGCGACAGCTCGCCAGCCAAGCTGAAGCCGGCTGAAACCAAGTTCAAGCGCACCAAACTGGCCCCGCGCAAGCGGACGCCGATCAAATAGGCACTGACCCGGCGTGATGGCTCGACGGGCCCGAGCGGTGGCATATGCTGGCTTATGGACGGATTCCAGACACCCAAACCCAAGCGCCCCAAGCTCGACTATCCCCATGGCGACACCATACCGGGACTGGGCGAGACTATCGCGGTGGCGCCGGGGATCGAATGGGTCAGCATGCCGCTGCCCTTCTCGCTCAAATTCATCAATCTCTGGCTGATTGATGATGGCGACGGCTGGACGATTGTGGACACCGGAATGCCGCTGAAGGAAACGCGGGATGCGTGGAAGCGCCTGCTGGATGCGCGCGTCACGCCGAACAAGCCGCTGAAGCGGGTACTGGTGACGCATATGCACCCCGACCATGTCGGGTGCGCAGGCTGGCTGTGCTACAAGTATGGCGCTGAACTGTGGATGAGCCGGCTGGAATACATCACCTGCCGGATGCTGGTGTCGGATACCGGACGTGAAGCACCCAGGACTGGGATCGACTTTTACCGGCGCGCAGGCTGGGACGATGCCCAGATCGACAATTACAAGGAGCGGTTTGGCGGTTTCGGGCGCGGTGTTAGCCAAATGCCCGATGCGTTCGAGCGCCTCTCGGATGGCGATACTTTCCGAATGGGCGGGCAGAACTGGGAAGTGATCACCGGAAACGGCCATTCACCGGAGCATTCATGCCTGTATTGCCCGGACCTGAACGTGCTGATCTCGGGCGACCAGCTGTTGCCGCGCATTTCGTCCAATGTGTCGGTGCACCCGACCGAGCCGAACGCAAACCCGTTGCTGGACTGGATGGCGAGTTGCGAAAGGCTGCTGGAGCGGCTGCCGCCGGACGTGTTGGTGCTGCCAGCCCATAATGAGCCTTTCCGGGGTGCCCATGAACGCCTGCGCCATCTGATAGACGGTCATGAGACGGCCCTGTCGCGCCTGCATGGACGGCTGCAGAAGGGACCGTTGATGGTGACAGACACGTTCACCACCCTGTTCGGCCGGGCGATCAAGCCGGATGAAGTGGGCATGGCGACCGGCGAGGCCATTGCCCACCTGAACTGCATGATTCATCGCGGCGACGTCACGTCAGCCGTGGGCGAGGACGGAATCGCGCGCTACCGGCTGGTCTGAATACCTGCCAGTTTGCCAGACAGTATGGGCCTTTTGCAGCGGCAAGGCGGATTTCAGCTTCGCAACTGAAGCGGCTTTCGTCTAAGAAGTCGGCTGACAACAGGCAGATCAGGTGAGGCCGCGATGGCACGAGATGGCGACAAGGCCGACAAGCACGAGGATGAAGACCTGACCTTCGCCGAAAAGGTGAAGCGTGAGCTGAAGGAATGGGGCGTGACGCTGGCCGTCTTCGTCCCGATCTTCATGATCTTCTCGGGCCTGTTTTACGAGCAGCGTGTCATTCCATCCGAGAGCATGGTGCCGACGCTGGAAGTGGGCGACCGGGTGGCCGTGGCGAAATTTGCCTATGGTTATGACCGGTATTCCCTGCCTTTCAGCCTTGGACGTTACCTGCCCATACCGGAGGGGCGCATTTTTGCGCGTGACCCCAAATTCGGTGATGTGGTTGTCTTCGAGCACACGCATACAGGCCGGGTGATGATCAAGCGGATCATGGGCCTGCCGGGCGATTCCATCCAGATGGTCGGGGAACAGGTGATCCGCAACGGCGCACCCGTCGACAGCGAGTTCATTCGGACGCTTCGCTACAAGCCGCACACCGAAAGCCGCAGCGTCACGGCATATGAGTGGCGCGAGACCGCGCCGGACGGTGCGACCTGGCTGACCCATCGCCAGGAAAAGGGTGACCGGGGGGACAATACTGTCCTGTTTGAAGTGCCTGAGGGTCACCTGTTCCTGATGGGCGATAACCGGGACAACTCGCTCGATAGCCGCTTCCTGTCCGGCCATTGTCCGCCGATTGACGGCGTCGTGGCGCGGGTCGGCTGCCCGCTCAGCGTCGAGTCTGACCGGGCTTCCGTAGGCTTTGTGCCGCTCGATCACCTGATCGGGCGGGCCGAAACAGTGATCATGACAATGCACCGTTGCAAGCTGGAGGAAGACCAGCCCTGCAAGAAGCGCGTATGGCGCGGTCTGTAAGCCATATACCACAACAGGTTGCGGTATGAGCGGGCGATTGACGCCTTGCCGCATGCGGCCAACACCGCTAGTGGCATTTCCTGAACCGGGCTCGCCGAGCCCTGTGTGCGTTTGAAGACAGGCTTTATGGCGATGCCCGACACGACATCGACAGGATCCCGGCGCGGCCCGATTGTGGTCTCGCGGCATGGGCGGCCCGTACTCGACCGGACAGCTGGCCCGCGTCTCGGCTGGCGCGACTACAAGGACTGGTGGGACCGCTACGAGGAAAGTCCGCTGCGCGATGACCAGGAAGCGCCCGAGGCGCTGAAGGCAATCGTGGCGGATGCAACGGTTGTGTTTGCGTCAGCGCGTATCCGGGCACAGGAAACAGCCCAGCGCGCCGCGCCGCACCTGGGTGCGATCCATGATCCTGTCTTCAACGAGGCGCCTTTGCCGCCGCCGCGCCTCATGGGTGTGCGATACTTGCCGAAGACCTGGAATATTCTGGCGCGGGCTGCATGGCTGAGCGGGCATTCGCTTGATGGCGAAAGCGTCTCGCAGGCACGCCTTCGCGCTGCGCTGGCGGCCGAAAAGCTGCACCGGGCATCCGAGGGCGAAAAGGTTTATCTGGCGGCGCATGGCTGGTTCAACCGGATGCTGCGGCCCGAGATCAAGAAGCTCGGCTGGCGATGCGTGCATGATGGCGGTGACAGCTACTGGAGCCACCGCATCTACGAATACACCGGCAAGTAACCGCTTAGAGGTTGTGGACGTCCGGCGTGCGCTCTAGTGTCGTTGCGAACGAACACGGGCGAACCATGATGGCTGATGCAAAAGAAAAGCCGGTCGACAAGATGAGCTTTGAAGAAGCGCTCGGCGAGCTGGAAGGCATCGTCAAGCAGCTGGAAGCGGGCGAAGTCGAGCTGGAAAAGTCGATCACGATCTATGAGCGTGGCGCCGCGCTGAAGGCCCATTGCGAGTCGCGACTGAAGTCTGCGGAACTGAAAGTGGAGCAGATCGTCCAGGGCGTCGGGGGTGTTACGACCGAGCCGGCTGGCTTTGAATAGGGCCGATGATCCCATGGACGACGACGCCGACTTCGAGCTGCGCCTGAAGGAGGTTGCCGACAAGGTTACGGTGGCGCTTGACCAGTTGATCCCGCCTGCCAGCGGCCCCGAAGCGAACCTGATGCGCGCGATGCGCCACGCGGCACTCGCCAATGGCAAACGCATGCGTCCGTTCTTCCTGCTGGAAACCGGCGCCATGTTCGATGCGCCCGAGAAAAGCCTGCTGCGTGCGGCTGCCGCACTGGAATGCGTGCACACGTATTCGATGGTGCATGACGACCTGCCCTGCATGGATGATGACGATTTCCGGCGGGGCCAGCCGACGGTCCACAAGGCTTTCAACGAGGCGACTGCCGTACTGGCTGGCGATGCGCTGCTGACCCTGGCCTTCAAGATACTGGCGTCCAGCGAAACGCATGATGATGCAAGCGTGCGCACCATGCTGATCGAGCGGCTGGCCGATGCGGCAGGCGCACGGGGCATGGTCGGCGGCCAGATGATCGACATGCTGGAAGAGGACAGCCCACGCGACCTCAACACGATTACGCGTATGCAGCGCCTGAAGACGGGTGCACTGATTTCATATGCGACAGAGGCGGCCGGGCTGATCGGCGGGGCGCGCGAGACGGAACGCAATGCACTGGCCGGCTTTTCAAATGATCTGGGACTGGCCTACCAGATCGCCGACGACCTGCTGGATGCCACCGGCGAAGAAGCCGAGGTCGGCAAGCCGCTGCGGACCGACGAAGGGGCCGGAAAAGCCAATTTCGTCACGCTTCTGGGGGTCGACGGTGCCAGGCAACGTGTGCGGCTTCTCGCCGCTCAATCGAAGGAACACCTCGCAATCTTCCGCAATCGTGCCGATATTCTGCTGCAATCGGTCGATTTTGTATTGGATAGAACCCGTTAAACAGGGCGAGTCATAGATATAACAGAACGCGACCCGATGTCTGACGGTACGCAACTATTCAAGGGTCCATGAGAAGATGACCGAACACAGCCCGAACCGGCTACTGGATGCGATCAATTCGCCCGACGACCTGAAAGGTCGTTCGCGTGCCGAATTGAAACAGATCGCGCAGGAAGTCCGTGAGGAAGTCATCGATGTCGTGTCCGTGACGGGCGGCCATCTCGGATCCGGGCTGGGCGTGGTTGAACTAACCGTGGCCATTCACGCCGTCTTTGATGCGCCTGACGACAAGCTGATCCTGGACGTGGGCCATCAGTGCTATCCGCACAAGATCCTCACCGGACGCCGCGACCAGATGCGCACCCTGCGCCAGGGCGGTGGCCTGTCCGGCTTCACCAAGCGTGACGAGAGCGAATTCGATCCGTTCGGCGCAGCGCACGCATCGACGTCGATTTCGGCCGGTTTCGGCTTTGCCAAGGCGCGTGACCTGCAAGGCAAGGACAATAATGTCATCTGCCTGATCGGCGATGGCGCGATGACGGCCGGCATGGCCTATGAAGCGATGAACAATGCGGGCGCCGACAAGTCGCGCCTGATCGTCATCCTGAACGACAATGACATGTCGATCGCCCCGCCGGTCGGGGCGATGAGCAATTACCTGTCCAAGCTGGTATCGTCACGGCCCTATCGCGGCCTGCGGCGGATCGCCAAGAAAGTGATCAGCCCGATTGGCCTGGAATCGCCTGCGCGCCGCGCCGAGGAATATCTGCGCGGATTCGCCATGGGCGGAACGATGTTCGAGGAACTGGGCTTCTACTATGTGGGCCCGATTGACGGACACGATCTCGATACGCTGATCCCGATCCTGGAAAACGTGAAGGCCATGCGCGAGGGCCCGATCCTGATCCATGCCGTGACGCAGAAGGGCAAAGGCTACTCGCATGCCGAGAATTCTGCCGACAAGTATCACGGCGTATCGAAGTTCTCGGTCATCACGGGCGAGCAAGCCAAGGCCAAGCCCAAGGCGCCTGCCTACCAGAAAGTGTTCGGCCAGACGCTCACCCGGCTTGCCGAGACGGATGACAAGATCTGTGTGATTACCGCAGCGATGCCTTCAGGCACGAGCACCGATATATTCGAAGCCGCGTTTCCGGACCGGAGCTTTGATGTCGGCATTGCCGAACAGCATGCAGTCACGTTCGCGGCGGGGCTTGCAGCCGACGGCATGCGGCCTTTCGCGGCGATCTATTCGACCTTCCTGCAGCGTGGCTATGACCAGGTCGTGCACGATGTGGCGATCCAGCGGCTGCCGGTCCGCTTTGCGATTGACCGAGCGGGGCTGGTCGGCGCCGACGGGCCCACGCATGCAGGCAGTTTCGACATTGGCTATCTTGGCGCACTGCCGGGCATGGTGTGCATGGCAGCCTCCGACGAACTGGAACTGGCGCGCATGGTGGTGACCGCCGCGCAGATTGATGACCGGCCAAGCGCCTTTCGTTATCCACGCGGCGAAGGCATTGGCGTCGAGATTCCCGAGTCGATTGCGCCCCTGGAAATCGGTAAGGGCCGTATCCTGCGCGAGGGCACCACGATTGCGTTGCTGTCCTATGGCACGCGCCTGCAAGAGGCGCTGAAGGCGGCCGAGATGCTCTCGGCGCAGGGCCTGTCCGTTACGGTGGCGGATGCGCGTTTTGCCAAGCCGCTGGATGCCGATCTTGTCGAGCGCCTGGCGAAGGAACACGAAGTGCTGATCACGCTTGAAGAGGGAGCGACCGGCGGATTTGGCAGCTTCGTTCTGGAGCATCTCGCAAAGGTCGGCGCGCTGGACCGGGGATTGAAGATTCGCCCCATGACGCTGCCGGACGTGTTCCAGAACCAGGATACGCCCCAGGCCATGTATGAAGAGGCTGGATTGACGGCCCGGCACATTGCGGCCCGCGCCATCGAAGCGCTGGGACGCGGAGATATCGCTGAAATAGACCGTCTCGCCAGCGCATGACGGAAATGCAATTTGTTCGGCACGGCAGACCCGGAGTAGTGTCTGCCGCATGACAAAACAATTAAACCTTTGGCTGGCCTTCATCATGGCGGCGTTCCTTGCGGCCTGCGCCACGGCCCCTGCAAGTATGGGCCCCGCCTTCGAGACAGCGATGGTTGAGGCCAGGAGCAACAGCAATCCCTACGCCGCCGATGACACGCTGTCTGGACTGTTGGAGAATACGAACCTGAGCGAGGACCAGCGCGCCCGCGCGCTGTATGCGCGTGGCAGCTTGCGCCGACAGGCGGGCGATGACCGCCGGGGTGCTGTCGAGGATTTTGACGCGATGCTGAAATTGGCGCCTGAGCACGCGCTCGCACCCAATGCCAGGGAAGAACTGGCTTTCGCTCAGACCGATGTCGAGACGATTGAAGTGGGCCTGTCGCGGCCCCTGAACCTGTCGCAGTGGTTCAACAGCATGTGGGTGCTTGGCGAGCATGCTGAAGCGGCGGAACGATACCGCACGTCGGGCCTGAGTCCGAACGAAGCCGAACTTGCCAAGCTTGTCGCGGCTGGCTTTGTTTGTGAAGACAGGAACGGCGCGGCGCCTGTCCACACGATGGGCGACATGCGACCTGACCTTGAGAACAAGCACTGGTGTGGTGCGCCGGGGGTTTGACGTTGGGCACATTGCAAGAAACACACTTTCTTCACAAATCCGCCCTGTCTCCGCACATGTTCAGCGGCTAGGGGTGGATCGCTGACATATTTCCCCACACCCTGATGGAGTCCAAACAGATGATCCGCACCCCTCTTTTCCTTGCTGCCTCAGCCGTCCTGCTGGCCGCATGTGCCTCTGCCCCGGAAACACCAGGGATTCCGGGCGGCAGCGATACGACGTCCGCCGCAGCCATTCCGGATTCTGCTTTTGAACTGGCCATGCAGACGGTCGAAGGACTGGTTGAAGCGGGCAATACCCAGGCGGCGCTTGACCGCCTGACCCAATTGCTGGGCAGCCCGGCGCTGACACGGGATGAATACGCCGAAGCCCTGTTCCGCCGCGGCGAGATCCGGTTTGGTCCGCACGGCTATGATGCAATCGGTGCCGTTGAGGACTTCGAGGAAATCACGGATTCATATGGCGATACGGACTGGTACACGGCAGCCCTGCCAATGCTGGATTCTGCGCGCGGCAAGGTGACGACCCTTGAAGCCCAGCTGTCGCAACCCGAGACGAGCCGGCTTCAGAAGTTCAACTTCATGATGGAGCTGGGCATGCATCAGGACGCCATCGATCTGATGATCGCCAATGACCTTTTGCCTGACAATGATGCGCTGATTGCGATGTACGATATCGGCTATCTCTGCGAGGGCGAGGAACTTACCGGGCGGGCCTATGACGCCGTGGAGCAGGACGGTACGCCGCGTACGCTGCGATTCTGCGATTTCGGAAAATAGGTCGTTTGCGACAACCTGCCTCCAAATGCCCCGTTGCTTTGGCAATGGGGTATTTTTTTGCCTGAATACGCCCGTTTCCAACACAAGGGCACTTTAAACCCCTCATGGGGCGTGGTTTCTGTAGGTCAGCAAAAAACACCGGAGGAAACCGAATGCCCGCAGAGACAGCCACACCTGCCTGGCCCGTCATATCGATTGCTGATGCCAATGCTGCCCTTGCGGCCCCCGGCTCTCCGCTGGAACTGGTCGATGGTGAAGTGAATGGCGTCAAATTGAAAATTTACGCCAACGCGCCGCCGACAATCCGGTCGATCCTGGAAATGGCGGCGGCCACATGGCCGGAACGCGACTACATCGTCTACGAGAGCGAGCGGGTGACGTTCAAGGCGATGATGCTGGCGGTGCAGAATTTCGCGGCCGTCCTGCGCGACACTTACGGAATCGGGAAGGGTGACCGCGTTGCGATAATCATGCGCAACTATCCGCAATGGCCGGTGGCGTTCTTTGCCGCGTCCAGCCTGGGGGCAATTGCAACGCCGATGAATTCCTGGTGGACGGGTGAGGAACTTGAATACGGCCTTTCATTTGCCGGTGTGAAGCTGGCCGTTGTCGACGGGCAGATTTTTGAACGCCTGCGGGACCACCTCAAGGACTTGCCGGAGCTGGAGCACGTCGTCGTCGCCCGGGACAAGGGCGAGGAACACAATGATCCGCGCGTCGCCAGTCTTGAACAATATATCGGTGAGGCCAACAGCTGGGCCAGCCTGAAGGAAATTGGCCTGCCGGACGTGGAACTGCTGCCGGATGATGACGCCACGATCATGTACACGTCAGGAACGACCGGGAAGCCGAAAGGCGCGTTGGCGTCGCACCGGGCTGTCATCTCCAACATGTTCAACTCGTCGACCTGCCAGGCGCGCATGCTGCTGCGCCGGGGCGAAGCCATTCCTGAGCCCGACCCCAATGAGCAGGGCGCGACGCTGCTGGCGATTCCGTTCTTCCACGCGACGGGGGCGTTCGCGATCCTGATACCGTCCATGATGCGCGGCGACAAGATTGTCTCCATGTACAAATGGGATGCCGGTGAAGCCCTGCCAATCATCGAGCGGGAAAAGGTCACGTCCGTAGGCGGAGTGCCGGCAATTGCCTGGCAACTGCTGGAGCATCCCGAACGAGACCAGTATGACCTGTCCTCGATCAAGGCGATTTCCTATGGGGGCGCGCCGTCTGCGCCGGAACTCGTTTCCACGATCAAAAAGCGATTCCCGGATGCGGCCCCCGGCAATGGCTGGGGCATGACGGAAACCTGCGCGACAGCGACGCTGAACATTGGCGAGGATTACGTGAACCGGCCGGACAGTGCCGGAGCGCCGCCCAACGCGGTCGAGCTGAAAGTGTGTGACCCGGACGGCAACGCGCTGCCGCAGGGCGAAGTGGGCGAGCTGTGGTGCAAGAGCCCGTCGAACTGCAAACGCTACTGGAATCGGCCGGAAGCAACTGCAGAGACGTTTCGCGATGGCTGGGTCGTGACGGGCGACCTTGCTCGCATCGATGAGGAAGGCTTCCTGTTCCTGGTCGACCGGGCCAAGGACATGCTGATCCGCGGCGGCGAGAACATCTATTGTATCGAGGTGGAGAGTGCGCTGTACGACCATCCGGCCGTGATGGATGCCGCGGTTGTCGGCATCCCGCACAAGGTGCTGGGTGAGGAAGTTGGCGCCGTTGTCCAGCTGAAGCCTGGCAAGACGGTATCACAGGACGAGCTGCGCGCGCATGTCGCGAACCTGCTTGCGGCGTTCAAGGTGCCCGTTGAAATCCAGTTCCAGGACGAGCCGCTGCCGCGGAACGCGAACGGCAAGATTCTGAAGCCGGAACTGCGCGCGAGGTTTACGGCCCGAACATGAGCGAGACGCCCGCCAAACCGGTCGCCCTGGAGACCCGGGAGACCGGCGACCATGGGCGGCGCTTTTCGCCCTCGGTGGCGCGCAATCGCGAGCCCATTCGTGACGTGTTCGCGGCGCATGTGGCGACAACGGGACGTGTGCTGGAGGTAGCATCGGGAACGGGCGAACATGGCGCCTTCCTGACCGATGCATTTGATGGTCTCAACTGGACTTATTCCGATATCGACCCTGCCAGCCTCGACAGCCAGCGGGCCTGGGTGAGTGCGGCCGGACATGACCGGCTGAAAGGCCCGCTCGTTCTGGATGCGAGCATGGCTGACTGGGGCGTAGCAGAATCGGTGCGGCCATGGGATGTGCTGGTTTCGATCAACATGATCCATATTGCGCCGATGGCAGCCGTTGAAGGCCTGTTTGCAGGGGCAGGTCGACTGTTGCGTCCGGGTGGCCGGTTGTTCCTGTACGGACCCTATGGCAGGGAAGGCATCATGGCGCCGTCCAACGCACGCTTCAGCGAAGACCTGAAACAACGCAATCCCGCATGGGGCGTGCGCGATCTGGACCAGGAAGTTCTGCCGCTGGCCTCGCTCGCCAGCCTCGTCTTGCTGGACGTGGTCGTGATGCCGGCAAACAACCTGTCTGTCATTTTCGAGCGGGCATGAGAGAAAAAGTTCAGGTGGACTTTCATGCGCCGCCGTTCGAGAAAGGCGCATGAAACAGATTTTGAGCGTTGCCTTCGTGGCGCTGCTGGCGGCCTGCCAGACGGCGCCGGTTGATACACCCATCGCGGACAGCCCGATTCCGGTGCCGCAAGCTGAAACAGCCCCTGATGCACCTGCGCCGATACCTGGGCACCAATGGCTTTATGGCTCCGCCGAATCCAGTGTGTCGATGCGCCAGACCTGGGCGAGCATCGCAGGATTCGTCGAGGCGAAAGCCGCGAGTGGTCCCAGCCATGGTGTTGTGCTGGCACCGGGTAGCACGCCGGAGCAGCCTTCATTCCTGCCCTGCGAAGGCAAGCCACTGGCCGCCGTGTTCGACGCGGATGAGACCCTGATCTGGAATCTTGGCTCAATGGGCTATTTCACTCGGGCCGGGATCGGGTTCGATCCGGGCGTATGGGATGACTGGGAAAGGACGGGCGCTGGCAAGACCGCGCCTGTCCCGGGCGCATTGGCCGGACTTGACCGTATTCGCGCGGCTGGCGTGACGGTGATTGTCAACACAAACCGGGCGTCTGTGAATGCGGCAGGGACTGTGGATACGCTGAGTGCGGCAGGGATTGGCGATTTCACGCATGGTGAAACGCTGTTTCTGCGTGGTGATGCGCCGGATGGATCCGACAAGGATGGCCGCCGGGCGATGATCGCAGACAAGTATTGCGCAATTGCGCTGGTCGGTGACCAGTTGGGCGATATTGCCGACCCGTTCAATGACAAGACACTGAGCGTGGCCGAACGCCGGGCATTGACGGAGGCTCCATCTGTTGCGGGTCTGTGGGGCAATGGCTGGTTTGTCCTGCCGAACCCGGTCTATGGGCCATCCATTCGCGGCGGATTCGACGAAGTGTTCCCGCCGGAAACGCACTGGGAGCCGACACCAGAGGGCGAAGCAGACGTGATCAACTAGGGCTGGTCGTCGCCGCTGAACTGTTCGGTCCACGCGGCGACCTGCTCGTCCTCTATCTTCTGGAACAGGACGTCTGGCGGCGTGATGGCATGGCCGCGCGGCAGGGCGTCAAGCAGGGCTGCGTAGTCGGTGCTTTCGCCGAACTTCAGAGTGCGGTTTTCTTCGGGTATTCCCAGCGCATCAAGAATTTTTTCGCCCGTTTCCGGGATGACCGGCAAGGCAAGAATGCCGAACAGGGCAGCGAGGTTCAGGCCTGCGCGCACGCCGACTGCGGCGGCATCGACATCATTCTTGTACTTCACCCAGGGTTCGGCCTTGGTCAGGTATTCGTTGCCAGCGGCCCAGATCGCGCGCGTTTCCGCGGCCGCCTTGCGGAATTCCATGTCTTCGTAATAGCCGAGAAGGCGAGGCAGGCGTTCGGTGAGGTCCGCCACCATCCAGGCTTCCGCTTCGCCCGGCTCGCCGGTTTCCGGCACTTTTCCGTCGAACTTGCTGGCGGCGTACTTGGTGATCCGGTTGACGAAATTGCCAAGCACGTTGGCAAGGTCTGAGTTGACCGCCGCCTGGAAGCCTTCCCATGTGAAGGCCGCGTCGGAGCCTTCCGGCGAGTTGGCGATCAGATACCAGCGCCAATAGTCGGCCGGGAGCAGTTCCAGCGCCTGGTCCATGAACACGCCGCGCTTGTTGCTGGTGGAGAACTTGCCGCCATACCAGGTGACCCAGTTGAAGGCCTTTAGCTTGTCGACCGTTTTCCACGGCTCACCGCTGCCGAGCAGGGAAACAGGGAAGCTGACCGTGTGGAAGGCGACATTGTCCTTACCCATGAACTGGACGTATTCGGTGTCGTCAGCGCCCTTGTCGGTGCGCCAGAGGGCTTCCCAGTCTCCACCGGTCGCCTCAGCCCATTCCTGGGTTGCCGCGATGTATCCGATGGGCGCGTCGAACCAGACGTAGAAGACCTTGTCTTCGTAGCCGGGTCGCACCGCACCGTCCACGTCCAGCACTTTGACGCCCCATGAGAGGTCGCGCGTGATGGCGCGGGCGATCAGGCCTTCGTCGAGCCATTTATTGGCGATCGACACGGCGAGGCTGGGCCAGTTGGCGCCCTTGGTATTGACCCATTGGCGAATGGCGTCCTGGGATTTCTCCTGCAGCAGATAGAGGTGGTTGGTGTCACGGATCTCGATATCCTTGCCGCCTGAGACCGAGGAATAGGGCGCGATCAGGTCGACGGGATCAAGCAGGCGACCGCAATTGTCGCACTGGTCGCCGCGCGCCTTTTCAAAGCCGCAATGGGGGCAGGTGCCTTCGACATAGCGGTCGGGCAGGAATCGGCCGTCATCGACTGAATAGACCTGTTTCGAGGTGCGTTCCTCGATCAGGCCGCGCGCCTCAAGTGCCTGCGCGAAATGCTGTGTCAGGGCGTGATTGGCCGGGCGCGAGGAGCGTCCGAACCAGTCGAAGGACAGGTTGAAGCCTTCGCCCGCCCTGCGCTGGATGGCGTATTGCTCGTCGCAATATTGCTGAACCGGGATCTGCATGGCCTGAGCGGCCAGCTCGGCCGGCGTGCCGTGCTCGTCCGTGGCGCATATATAGGTCACGTCATGGCCCTGCAGGCGCATGACGCGTGCATAGACATCGGCAGGCAGCATGGATCCGGCCAGGTTACCGAGGTGCTTGATGCCGTTGATATAGGGCAGTGCGGAGGTGATCAGGATGCGCCGGGGTCGCGTCATGGGGGTGTTTTCTTTCCGGTTAAGGCATTTTGAGGCATGATTCGGGCCGGTCGCCCGCTGGAACGGGACTTTTAGGCGGGGTGGACCGGAAAAGAAAGAAACTTGGGAGGAATAAACATGCCAAGACTCAGTGGAGTGAACCTGCTGGGCGTGCTGCTGGCCGCCATAGTGATGTTCTTCGTCGGATTCGTTTTCTACGGAATGCTGTTTTCCGAGCAGTGGATGGCTGCACGCGGCTATACGGCAGACATGGCGGCGGATGCCAATCCGGTCTGGATGGCCGGAGGTTTCCTGATCGAACTCGTGCTGGCCTTCGGGCTTGGCTGGGTACTGAAACTGAAGGGTGCAAAGGGGCTCAGTGCCTGTGTCTCAACCGCCCTGATGCTGGCCGTGGTCGTGGTTTTGCCGGTCTCATCCTATGAATATGTCTATGGTTTTTACCATTCCCTGCCCGGCCTTTTGGTCGATTGGGGGCATATGCTGGTCGGCATGGGCCTTGCCGGGGCTGTTCTGTCGTTTTTCGACTAGAATAGCACCCAAAGAAAAGCCCCGGCCGGTCTTGAACCGGTCCGGGGCAGTGAGTTGGATGGAGGGGAGCGGTGAAGCAACCTCCATCCAGCCATCAGGGAGGTCTGTTACAGGCCGTAGCCGGGCTCTGCCGTCAGCACGACGTCAACGCGTCGGGCGAGGGTGGCTTTGCGGCCGGCCGCAGCCGTTGTCACGGTCACTGGCGTGATGTCCGTTTCGACATCGCTGGCACGAATGCCGCGTGCGTTGAAGGCATTGAGGACTGCGGCTGCGCGGGCCTCTGAAATATGGGTTAGGCCTTCATCGGTATGGGCTTCCTCGGAAACGACTTCAGCCTTGATTTCGGTCACGGCGCATCCGGCCAGCTGGTCGCTGGCGGCATTCACCGCGCGCATCGAATAGGATGACAGCATAGTCTCATAGGCCGGGAAATAGATCGAAAGCGAGACGTCTTCGCAGCTCTTGGTGACAGGAATCGTGGCCGGTGTGGTCGGCGGGGGAGGCGGGACCTGGGCGAAAGCCGGTATCTGCATCAGGGCGGCGACACTCAAGCCGGAAAGGGCGATCATCGAGCGTTTCATGGGATATTCCTTCATGCACTTATCGTTATTGGTATCGGATCTACGCATGAATTGGGGCTGAAACGTGCAGGCAGCGTGGCGATTGGGGCCGTTGCAAGGTGATTGCAAGAAATCGTGAATCTGGCGGAGCGTGAAACTTTCGAAAGGCTGTATCGGGGCCATTGTATTTTTATGCTGCGCCGCAACATATGATGCATAGACAATCGTGCCATCTATACGAGCCTGAAGACAGGCAAGCGCATATACCTGAGGCCGGTGCGGCCGCAGGACGGTCTGCGCATACGCGAAAGCATTGCCAATCTTTCGGATGAATCGCGCTATTTCCGCTTCTTTTCCGGCATGAAGAAAGTGCCTGATTCGGTCCTTGAGCGGCTGGTCGCGGTTGACGGCGTGGATCACCTCGCCTGGGCAGCGCTGGATCTCGCCAAGCACGACCTGCCTGCTGTCGGCGTTGTAAGGGCTGTCCGCATGCCCGGAACGCAAAAGGCAGAACTCGCCATTGCCACACTCGACGCCTATCACAATACGGGCCTGGCGCGCATCCTGATGGCCACGATCGGATGTGATTGTGCCGACGCGGGCATCGACACGCTCGAGGCCAATGTTCTGGCCGAGAACAGGAAGGCTCGCAGCCTGTTCAAAGTGCTCGGCGGGACCTGCATCCAGTCGGACGGCGCCTATATGACCTATTCATTCAATGTCGCGCTCATGAACACGCTTATTACGGCAATGGACGGGCTGGACGGACGCCGCGATGTGTTCGCCGCGTTCGACCGCTTTGCCGCCTATCAGCCGCGACTGGCTGGCTAGAAGCCGGTCACTGGAAACCCCTCTTGCGTCCCGGCGCTGATCGAAGTAGTCACACGCCTCCAGCCGCCGGTTTAGCTCAGCTGGTAGAGCATCTGATTTGTAATCAGAGGGTCGGGAGTTCGAGTCTCTCAACCGGCACCACTAAACACTAGTAAAACCAAGGTCATAGGTGACGGGGTGATTTGGCCCTGTCCTGTCCTTGGGCGACGTGTCCACACTATGTCAACGAAAGGCGCGCCGCGCGCGCGCGATTCCGGGCACAGGGCGAGGAAATGCGAAGGAGAAAGGGAAAGGAGAAGAAGGCGCAGGCACTGGACGCGGTGAGGGCGTCAGACCGGCGCGCGGCTTCTTCCGGTTCCAGCCGTAGCGTGACGCGCTCCTAGGCGGGCAGCGGAAGAGGGAAAAAAGGTTTTCCGTTGGCGTGCCCCCTGTTGCTTACCTGTCGGTGAGTGACCCAGACTGTCAATGTTTTGGCCGATCCGGCATTTCGAGGGCGTGGATATGGGGGGCATGTCCGGCAGCATATATCCAGCCTTTGTGAGTCGGTTCCCGTGCGTTTCGTCCCCGCACCCATCGCACTTGCAATGGCTGGGGCGTTCGGGAGGGGGCAGGATGGTGGATAGTGGGCGGAGGGTTCGATTTTCGGCAATAGCCGGGGACGCGCGCGCGGCGCGCCGGGAATTGAGATTGCCCTGGAATTACCTCGACAGGGGTAACACCTAAAATCACCGCATCAATACCCACGGCTTTGCCGTGCCTTCGGTAAAGGTATTGACCCGGCGACTTTAGGCGTCCGGTGGCTGCTCATGGGTTTTGGTGCAAGCACCAAACCCAAGGGTTTGAATGTTGAGACACGCGTGGACGGCTAGTTCACTGAGCGCCTAACATGCCCCATGTGGGTCCGGGTGCATCGACCAACTGAACACGGTCGCCTCCGGAGAGTTTTAACATGGCGCGGACAAGCACGCGGGCCTGTTCGGTACTGGCCAGATCGTGCTTTGAGATCGTGAAGCGACCACCGCCAGAACCATCGTGAAGTTGCAAAACTTGGTCACTAAAATAGTCGACCTTGCGATCCAACAGACGCAATGCGGACCAAGCGAAGGCGGGAACTGGCTGTCTACCGCTGGCAACCATCGAGGCCATGTGCGGCGTGCAGATATTGCCGGACCCTTCGGAAAGAATATCAGCTAGCTCCGCGTGCGACATGCGTAGATGCTCCACGCAAGCGCCAAAAGGGGTGAGAGTGCTCATTGGAGGTTTCCTTTCGATTGAGCAAGTTTGCGTTCCGTCTTCGCCGGGTGGTCACGGAACATGGTGAGGATTTCCTGGCTGGCTTTCTGCGTGAAAGCTGCAAGGTCGACGAATTCGATTTTGCGGGTTGCCGCTAGTGCGATGAGGCATCCGGCGATTTGAGATTTGAGCATCTGTTCGCGTTCCGCATCACTCAGCTCTTTGATCGCGGTTTCTGAGGCGAAGCTTTTCATCTCGAAAAGGTGGCCCTGAAGTTCAGAGCGGACACGGTTCCACAATGGATGGTCTGGCCATCTGGACCGGTTCGTATCTAGCGAAGGCTGGGTGTAACGTATGTCCGTAAGCAGACCATCCATGATGGCAGGTAGTTTCTCCTGAAGCTGCCACCATGAGGCCACGTTCCAATCTTCCTTGAGGTGTCGCTTGTAGGCGCGTAGCTCGACGCGCCATATCTGGCTTGCCTCGCGGTCGTTGAGGTCGATTGCGGGCAGTCCTTGCTTTTCCCGCGCCTTATTCCAGACGACTGGCCAGTGCGTATTGCCTTTGGCAAGGACTTCGGCGCGCTTGTCATAGACGATGATTTGCCGACCGGGATTTTTGCCGACTGTAACGGATTGAGTGCGGCCCGTGCGGCCGGCCTCCTTGTATTCGCTAATCTCGCCATGCAGCATCCGAACGGCGCGGGGATGCATGACGAAGTTGTCAGCCACGAGCGTGAAACCCGGCATGATGAAGTCCAGGGCGAAATCAACACGGGCGATGCTTTCCTGCCCCTGACGGAGCGCCATCCCGAGGCGTTGAAGCTTTTCCTCGATGCGGGTTTTCACCCGAGCTAGCCCTGCAAGCGCACACTGCACTGCCGAGACGGATACACGAACGCCCCAAGGGTCATTCGTGCTGGGCTGTTTCAGGAACCAGATCTCACCGGCTGAGCCAGTATCGCACCTGAACGCATATCCACCCCGTGCGCCGGTTGACGCGACGTTGAAATCGACGCCATCCAGCGACACCATCACAGGGTAGCCAGTTTCCTTAGCCTGCTGCTTCGCATTGAGCAGTTTGGGCATGAATTTGGCGGGAAAGTGGACAGCATAAGCGAGGTCGAGTGCATCGAATCCTTTATGCAATAATTCCACTTTTGAGCCTCCTTTCGCCTAACAAGCGAAAGGTGAATGTTTTCAAGCGACTCACCGATGTTGATGTATGCGTAGGGGGGGGTGTTACAGGGAACCCCCCCTGTGACGTGCTCCGAAGAGCGCGCGCGACTGCGCCGTGCCGCTGTCGCGACACGCCGTTTCGCGCCCGTTCTAGCGTTCCCGGCATGGCTGGACCTCCTGGGAGATCAACCACTCCGCGATGCTGTCGCTGGTGTAGAAAATTTGGCGTCCGACCTGAATGTAATTCGGCCCGAGACCTTCATTGCGCCACCGCCAGAGAGTCCTAGGGTGCACATTAAGATAAGCTGCCGCTTCCTTTGCGGTCAGTAGATCAAATTGTTTGATGGACATTTGGTTTTCCTAACAGGAAGCACCTGCGACCCTTGGAGAGTCGAAGGTGCTTGTTTAGGCTAAACCCCTGAAAATTGCCGGTGAACTTCCACTCGAATAATCATGCTTTGTTCTTCAATGTCAATGAATTTTTCAATTACGTATCTGGAGCGCCATTCGTTGCTGTTGATGCCCTTTCCATGACTCTGGCGACCGCCTCTGACGCCTCGCTGAGTGGCGCATCGAACAGATGCGCATACCGAGCTGTGGTTTGTGTCTGGCTGTGTCCAAGCAACGCGCCGATGACCGGCAGGGACTGACCTTGGGAAACTGCGAGACTCGCAAAGGTGTGACGCAAATCGTGAAGACGTACTTCATCGATATCAGCCGCCTTAAGTGCTCCAGACCATGTCTTGCGCACTTCGCGCAGGGCTTCGCCATCGATGGAGGGAAACACCAGGTCGCCCTCTACGGCCTTCCTGCGGCACGTCAGGAGGGTTGTGACGGCAGTCGACACGGGAACACGGTGAATGCGCCGCTGCTTGGTCGACGAGGCGGGTTTTGTCCAGATGCGAAAATCCGGGTCGAACTGGTCCCATTTGGCACTCAACGCCTCACCACGACGACAGCCGGTAAACATCATCAGTTTGATGGCGTCGGCTGAGTCCTTGCGGGGGTGCGCATCCAAAGCTTCTAAGAGGCGTCCGATTTCTGCCAGGCTGAGAAACCGGGCGCGTTTCTTTTCCTGATTGAGTTTGATACCCTTTGTCGGGTTGCGGTCAATCCAGCCCCAAGTGATCGAAAGATTGAGCGCCCGACGCAATGCAGCAATGGCGCGGTTGGCGCTGGTCGGAGTCCGCACAGATGCTTTGCGATGGATCGCGGAGCAATCGTCATACGAGACATCCTTCACCCGTTTGGTGCCAATCTCAGGCAGGATAAGCTTGCTGAAGTACCGACGCACCTCGACCTGAGACGCCGCAGACAGACCGGGTAGGCTCTCACGTTCATAGCGCTCCCACATCTGCCTGACAGTCGGAGCCTTGCGCGCCTGCTCGCGCTCATCGAGCGGATCGGTCCCGACATCCACCATGCGCTTGAGTTCGGCAGCGCGCCTCCTGGCTGCGGTGACAGGCCAGTCTGGGTGGTGCCCTATGGTGCACCGCCTCTGGCGTCCGTGAATGCGATACGTCAGAATGAATGAGCGGTGACCCGCTGCGGTGACACAGATGCCGAAGCCTCTGATGTCATCGTCGTAGTAAATGCGGTTTCCTTTTGGCGGTGCATCCAGCGTTTTCAACGAGCGTTCCGAAATCCTGTGTGTCCTCGTTGTGTCCACACTCCGGTGTGTTTCTAGTGTCATCGAGCGTCATCCTGCGTTCTGCACTGTCGCGATTTATCCATTTCGTAACAGAAGGTTACGCAGAAAACCGTTTTCATTCAAGGTGTTGCGCGGTGTCAAAATTCCAATTTGTAATCAGAGGGTCGGGAGTTCGAGTCTCTCAACCGGCACC
>TARA_R110000850_G_scaffold15328_15_pt1 | contig 33204 bp, 36 predicted proteins | sample TARA_R110000850 | Tara Oceans TARA_R110000850 (sample SAMEA4397586) | marine metagenome | biome: Polar Biome; feature: [SRF] surface water layer (ENVO:00010504); material: water (ENVO:00002006), including particulate matter (ENVO:01000060) such as... | depth 5 m
CAAATACTAACTCAACATTATCTTCAGTGATAACAATCCACCGCAGCTCTCGCATGTTTACAAGATCCGCGCTAGGAAGTACTAGCTGTGGTTTTTCAATTGGCGTTGATGTTACTTCAATTGGGTTTAGTGTAGAGCAACTACTAATTAATAGTATCGCCAGACCACAAAGCAGGACATTCGCTGTTAAACGTTTTCGCACTTGTTGCATTCTTTTCTGCCTCTGTTAATTCTGCTCCGCTTAGGAGTTCAAAGCAACGATTAGCTTTCTTTGTTGCGTTGTTTACAATTCTTTCTATTAGTCCGGGTTTCTTTTCTGCCAAGAACCCTATGTTATGTTCTGATAGCTTGTCTGCTAATATTCCATTCTGCGCACGTATATCTTGAAAGTCTTTATTGATTAGTGTTAGTGTTTCTGCCTGCTTTATAGAGTCTTCCTGCATTACTTGAATAGTTGTTTCGTTTATCTTAACAGCCATGTCTAGTTTTGCATTATTCTCTGTTAGCGTTTTAATAGTCGCTTGCGAGTCTTTATAATACCAATAGCCCATGCCGCATGTAATACACATAAAGCATACTAGTCCTGCAGAAACTTTCCAACCTAATGCCATAATATTAGCCTAATAATTTTTTGTACGTGTTTGGTCCAGCAATCCCGTCTGCAACTAACCCGTTGAGTTTTTGCCACTCTTTAAGTGCGCGATCTGTTCCAGGACCAAAGTCGCCGTCAGCAGTAATGCCGAGAGCCTTTTGTATTAATTTAACAGCAAGTCCTGTGCTGCCCATTTTAGCAGTTGTTAGTTCTGCATCCATCTCACCGTTAAATACAGCTAGTGCTCTATTCCAGCGATTTTCGCGATCCTTTAGACCGTGGTGGCCACCGTTAATGCGCTTTGTAAGGCCTTTGACATTGCCTGCATCACAGTATTCGTTAAGATTATTTTCCTTCCAGAACCAACAAGCTGATGCGATGGCACCTTCTTTTGTGCCTATATAATCAACTACATCGTCGACAGTCATGTCAATTGATTCTGCAAATGCTGTGTAGTTATTACGGCCAGTAAGTTGAATAATCCCGCGACCACGAAAATTAAACCCGTCGTTACTAGCTCTATCGCCGTTGCCCATTCTATTTGCGTAAACCACGTTTGCAATTTTTGAAGGCTTGTTGCTGTATTCGGAAGCATCGCGCCCTGCTCTGCGAAAGTACTTTGGAAATATTACGTCTAATCTGGCTGCTGAGTAGTTAAGATTCTCTTCAGTAATTTTGTAGTTACTGCTTTCGTGCCCAGTTTGCGATATAAATCCAGCAACCCTGTTTGGTGTATTGATTTCGTATTTAGGCAATACTTTGTTAAGGGCACCTGCCCACTCTTCTACATTCTTGATGCCTGGCATCATTGCACTTACTTGTCTAGCTGTTAGTTCCATTATTACCTCATTATCCTTTCTACCACAACAGCACTGCCATTGTTCTCAATAGTGAACTTGTTACCGTACTTTGAAATATTATAATCGCCAATGTACTTAGTGAGGAAAATAATCTCCCCCCAATCATTAACGTTAAAATTTTCATTTATAGTTGCCCGCACTTCTTCGGTATCGCCGAAGTCTATTACGCGAAAGCTAAGTGTTTCGGCGTAAATCTTTTTAATGTGTAGCATGTCGTCGATCATATGTACTTCGTCTAAGAAAGAACGACTAAAGAAGTCTTTAAAGTTATTCATTGTAGACTCGGTTGTCATTGATGCGTATGCGTCTGAATCAACAGGAACTGTATCTTCTAAATTCTCTTGTGTAACTTCTTTACTTTTAAACTGTTTGTGATAACGAAAGCGCACATCATCTAATGCAGCAAGCTTTTCTAGGCCGTCAACAAGCTCAAGTATTTGCTCAACTACTGCTTTGTCTCTTTCTAGTTCAACGTATACGCGATACCGCCCATTAGACTGTTCGCCTGTTGTAGCGTCGGCATCTAACACATAATCAAAGCCACTTTCAAAAAAGTGTACAAGATCTTGTGCTGGCTCATTATCGCGCACTTCAAATGAAAGCGTTACAATGTCTTTATCGTCTCCCATCTTAGAACGATATGTATCTATCTCAAATACATCGTGTACTAAGTTTTTTAGGTCGCCTGCTCTAAGTCCCATTATATTGATACCCCTGGCTCTTCAACACCGCCTGCTTCACTACCTAAGTCATCCATTGCCGGAACTTCTGCTTCTAAGTCCGCAGGCTGGTCTTCACTTGTAGTGCTTTCAGCAGCTTGTAATTCGTAATCTATAACATCTTTGTAACCGTTGTAAATATCTTGTATTAGCTTCTTAGGCATCATAATCTCAACGATCCATACAGCTCGTTTGTCTAGCTTGCCTTTCTTTGTGCCAGGGCGAAAATCATCTGGCGATTTAATAACACGCGGCTCAAGCATATATGACTTAATATACTTAACTTTACAATCATAATCTAATAATCGTTTGCCGCCTGCAGGATCAGGCATCTTGTCCTCGTCCCACATAAATCCGCATGTTACCCAATAGCGTTCAATCTTAGGTCCCATCGCGAGCTCGCCAATGTCCCAGTTTTTGTAAACGTATAAATCCATCTCGTCTAACACACGCTCAAAGTCTTTTAAGATTTGAAACGAATTAGGGTTTTCTGTAATGTGTTTAATGTTCTGTAATATATCTAATATGTCTTGCATTTGAGTTTCCTGCTATAATACTATACTTATTTATCGTATATCTATTCTTCAGTACGCGGTTAATCAAAATGCGCACAACGGTAAATACTTATGCAAGCGTACTACATGCTTGCCAAACAATGATCCGTAAGGAGGATTACATGGGTGCAAAAAGGAAAGCTAGTCGTAACGACAAGTATACAAACGTAGTAGACATCAGTGCTCCAAAGAAAACTGAAGTTAAAATCATTCCAAGAAGCATACACCAAGAACAATACGTTCTCAAATTATTAGACCCACAAACAAGCATAACATTCGGTATCGGTCCTGCAGGAACGGGCAAAACCATGTTGGCTGTACAGGCCGGAGTTAAGAAATTTAAGGATGGAGTTGTTGATCGCATAATTGTTACAAGACCTGCGTGCAGTGTTGACGAAGATCTAGGGTTCTTACCTGGTACACTAGAGCAGAAAATGGCACCATGGACACGGCCAATTTTTGATGTATTGAGAGAATATTTCAATGCGTTTGAAATTGAAAGCATGATACAAGAAGGAGTTATTGAAATTGCTCCACTTGCGTATATGCGAGGTCGTACATTCAAAAACGCATTCATTATTGCAGACGAGATGCAAAATACAACTGTAGGCCAAATGAAGATGCTACTTACCCGTATTGGTGAAGGCTCTGAAATGGCAATTACTGGCGATTTAGCACAAGCTGATTACGGTAAAAACAATGGATTAGTTGATTTTATGCGTCTTATAGAAGAGCGTAAATTAAGTTACATTGATATTGTACAGTTTGAGCGCGGCGATGTAGAGCGCCACGCTGTTGTTAAAGAAGTATTAGCAATTTACGGCGAAGAATAACAAAGCTATAACTAAGGGACTTTAATTAGTCCCTTATTTTAGAATGTCAACAATAGCTTGTGCAAGCCTGCGGAACCACGCTTCGTTGTGCCCGCGCGTAGTTTGCGCCGCTGATCCAATACGAATTCCGCTTGTTTCTACAAAACTGCGAGGATCGTTAGGAATGCCATTCTTATTTACAGTAATGCCATTTTCTTCTAGCAAGTCTGCGGCTGCTCTTCCACTATACTTACTATCGCTCAAGTCCATTAAAATAATGTGACTATCAGTGCCATCTGTTTGCACTTTAAATCCCTTGTCAACAAACACTTCGCACATCGCTTGTGCATTGCGTACAACCTGTGCAGCATAATCTTTAAACTCTGGCTCACTTGCTTCAATAAAACACTGTGCCTTAGCTGCTATAATGTGCATCAATGGTCCGCCTTGTGTGCCAGGAAAGATAGCACTATTAATGCGTTTGGAATAATCTTCATTGTTCCAAAGAATAATACCACCGCGTGGCCCGCGTAGTGTTTTGTGTGTAGTAGAAGTAACCACATCTGCATAAGGTATAGGGCTAGGATACGCATCACCAGCAACAAGACCGCTGTAATGCGCCATGTCAACTAGCAAGTATGCACCTACTGTATCAGCAATTTCTCTAAACTTTTCCCAGTCAATTACACGAGGATAAGCACTAGCCCCTGCAATAATCATCGCTGGTCGTACTTCAAGTGCTTGTTCCATTATATTATTGTAGTCTAACAAGCCGTTAGCATCTACACCGTACGTATGTGCTTCGTAAATCTTGCCTGAAATATTAGGAGGACTGCCGTGTGATAAATGTCCGCCACTTGCTAAGTCCATACCGAGTATCTTATCACCTGGTTTTAGAAATGCTTGATATACTGCTGTGTTAGCATTAGCTCCACAGTGTGGTTGCACGTTAGCAAACTTTGCCCCGTATAGCTCACATAGCGTATCAATAGCAAGTTGTTCAATATCGTCCATATTATCGCAACCGTTGTAGTAACGCTTGCCCGGATACCCTTCTGCATATTTGTTAGTAAAGATGCTACCAGCAAGTTCCATAACTGCATCACTAGCAAAGTTTTCACTTGCAATAAGCTCTATTGTACATCTTTGTCTAGTTTCTTCTTTTGACAAAATATTTTTAATTCTACTGTCCATAATTTCCTTATACAGCCATTTTGGCTTTTATAGCTTCGTGAGGATCATAATCATTGAGTACAAAGTCTTCGGGCTTGTACTTGAGTAGATCCTCTAGTGTTGTGAATTTAGGCATACTGAGTGTAGGCGCATCCTTAGGACTGCGGCTAAGTTGCTCTTTTACCTGCTCAGTATGATTGTTATAAATGTGACAATCGCCGCCGGTCCAAATAAACTCGCCAACATTAAGCCCAACTATCTGTGCAATCATATGTGTTAGTAAGCTGTAGCTTGCGATATTAAACGGGACTCCCAAGAACATATCCGCACTTCTCTGATACAAATGGCAGTGCAACCTGCCGCCTGCAACAAAAAACTGAAACAAACAATGACAAGGAGGCAACGCCATTTTGTCAAGCTCTCCAACATTCCATGCAGATACAATATGTCGCCGACCGTATGGGTCGCTCATTAAACTATCAATAACACCTGCAATCTGATCAACTGTGTCTGCTACATCTGTATCTGCATTCCACGAACGCCACTGTGCTCCATAAACAGGACCAAGCTGTTTGTGCATAACGTTATTATCATACCCAAGAGCCTTGCCTTGCGAATCTGCGTTAGCAGTCCATATAGTGTTCCTACACTCAATATGTATACGATCTTTACCGTAATGTATCTCAGCAAGTCTACGCTCGTCTGTACTGCCTTCTAGCATCCATAATAGTTCGCTTACAACAGAACGAAATGCTAATTTTTTAGTAGTTACTGCCGGAAAGCTTTCGCTAAGATCAAATCGTAGCTGCTGCGCAAATAGCGCTTTTGTACCAACCCCAGTGCGATCCCCGCGTGTTACTCCGTTATCGAGTATATCTTTCATTAAGTCTAAGTAGTTTTTCATTTATAATCCTGTAATGTTTCGCATATCTATGATACGATAAACGGCCCTGCGATGTCTTATTTTACGTAAATGGAGTCGCTTGAGCTTAATTCTACATGCGCTGTGTACTTTCTTACGACGTAGATTTCTTTTAGACCGCATTGTATATCCCTTAGCAGTTAGATATTTTTAACCCATATTTGAGCTATTAAGTCAGAATGTTTTTGTAACTGAACAGTTCTGTCAATATCATTGCTCATGTATTTCGTAACAGTGTCCATCTTAAGAACAGTGTCGGCTTCATACACACCCGGAATTCGTGTTAGATAAAACTCATCTAAGTACGGCATTGCATTGTGTATTAACTCTGCTCCGCCGATTACCCAAATAATTAACCCGGGATATCTGTCTTGTATGATCTGCAATTTTTCTTTCAGCGTATCGCCTTCTTGTAAAACTTCAGCACCTTGAAATAGCGATGGGTTTTGCTTAGATAATACTATATTGATACGTCGCGGTAACGGCTTAAACATTCCTAACCCATTCCATGTACCTGAACCCATTACAACAACGTGTCCCATAGTATTTTCTTTAAACCATCTAAAGTCTTCTTTAATAGAAGGCCACGGTAGCTCGCCTTTATTGCCAACTCCAAACAACGAGTCACATGCCATTATACCTTTAATCATAAATTGCCTAAGCGGATAAGAACCGCAGCTAAGTTAATTTCAGGATCAACAACCAATGTATGATCTACTAATCCTTGTTTGATAATAAGCACTGCTTTATCTTGCGTAGCATCTTCGCCGAATATTTCAATGTTATCATACAGCCAACGATAAACACTTTCCATTTCTTCAGGTCTTACACGACCGCAAAGTAGTTTACGCGCTTCTTTAATCTTGCCAGCTTTAAACAACTCTACCATTTCGATCATCCAGTCAGCGTCCCCAGTGTCTCCTTCATTAGGAGCAAGTAGCGTGCCGTCCTGGCTATTCATCTGCACCATGTTAATACATTTACGCAAGTCTGGATAAGTTGCACGCACGTATGTATCTAGTGTGTCTAGTTCGGGAGTAATGCCTTCTGCAATAAGTATCTCTGCTACGCGGGTAGTAAACTCAGTTTTGTCTACTTTTGCGATATGAAAGCCTTGGCAGCGTGAATGTATTGCAGGAATAATTCTGTTAGGGTAGTTACACGTTAGCACAAATCTTGCTGTGCTGTGATACTCTTCCATAACTCCGCGTAATGCTGCTTGTGCGTTTGGCGATAAGTAATCAGCCTCATCAAGCAGCACAACCTTAAAGTCTCCCCACGGCATCATTGATACAAAGTTAACAATGGTTGTCTTAATATCTTCAACACTGTTAGTTCGCGATGCGTTAATCTCTTTTAAGTCTCCAGGATCAATGCCTAGCTCATTAAACAATAGTTTTGCAAGTGTTGTTTTACCAATACCTGCGTGTCCACTAAGCAGTAAGTGCGGAATGGATTTATCTTTAATCCAGGTCTCTATTTGCTTGCGCTGTGCATCGTCGCGAAATACATAACCTTTAACTGTATTTGGCCGGTATTTTTCTACCCAGAGGGTTTTTATTCCCATTTATGTTCTACTCCATCTAATATTAGTTTTACGTTATACCCTTCTTGCAGGCATTGATTTAGTTTTGCTTTATTTTTCATCTCTAGATCTTCGTCCTTTCCGTGCTTGTTCCAAGTCCACAAAGACTTTATTTCGTATACAGTGTTATCTATTAAGAAATCACTTATGTATAGTCTCTTCTGATCGTTGTAAATATACCAAACATTTGGTCCTCTGCTTACGGCTTTTTGCAACCATTCTATCCCGTGTTTGTCTTCAAGCTCTTGCAAAAAATTGTATTCATACGATCCTTGATAGTTTAATTTAGAATCTTTATACTCAATAAGAGGGCACCTTAAATTGTTATCCCAAGGATTATTGTTCCAATGCTCTTGCATAGTAACAGCAAGTCGCTCGTAATGACCGCTTTTTCTTCTTGTTTCGCCGCCTTTAATTTGTGAGGATTTAGTTATACCTAGCCTAGTTCGTGTTGCTAATGATTTTTGAGTACGTGCTTCGTGTATGTCCATTTCAGAAAAATTTTTGCGCTTCTTTGGACAAGAGTTGTGCGATGTAGCACAACATAGCTTGCCGTATTTGAATTGGTATTGTGCTATTTGTCCGCATCCGTAGTTACAAAGGCTTTCTGTAGTAATTTTTGTTGCTATTGGTTTTCTATACTCTGGCATAATATATACTCCTGTTTGAAGTATTTATGCTTAGAGACTATTTTTCTGTCCACAGTCTGTCCAAAGGCTCTTTACTGCCATTTATGTTCTACTCCGTTTAATGTTAATTTTGCAATATTTACTTTATTCTTCTATTCTTTCTTTATATTCTGGACTATCTGGCACGGTATACGGAAACGTAACAGCAACACGACTATCATAGCTTGTAAAGTAACATTTAGATTTCTCGCCAGTTTCTTCGTCTGTGTGCCAGTCATAAAAAACAATGCCGTCGATATTATATGCAGTACCGTCGATAGAATCTTTGAAGATAGTTGAGCAACGTATATTTTGCCACATCTCACCGTCTACCACTTCACACCACTCGTCGTCATTGCCAGTGAGCGGAGACAACGGCTTCCATGCTAATATATCTTTTAAGATATCTAGCGAATAACTTGCAGATGCTCCACTATGTCCAGCTCTACCAAATTCCTCTACCATACGCAATATATGATTGCGCATCTCAAAGTCTATGCCTTCGCCTAACAGGTCGTCGTCGGTCATGCCAATAAGATCTAATTCTTTCTTTGCGTGTTCTATTAAACTCATTTATCTTCTTCTTTGTGTAATTTAAACGTGCCTCTAATATCTTCACAACACGACTGGCGCCAAACATGTTCAGACATTGACGACATCCCGCCGTCGCCGTCGTCAAGTAAGTCAACACACCGTTGGGCTACTATCTTTGCAAACAGCACTATTACCTCTGGGTCGCATCGTTGGTCTTTAAATCCATACTCAGCATCATCCCACATTTCCTTTATGAAATCGTATTTCATTTATCATCCTCTTCAAACATATATTTTTATATGTCTCGATGGTTATCTTGGCTGCAAGTAGGGCAGTGCCAAAAAGTAATCGAGCAAACCTTCTTTTCAATTTTACCGGAGTGTCTGCACCATAACGTGAAAATACTAAAAAATATCTTTTTCATTTCTTAATGCCTAATTCTTTGTAAGCCATTTGCACACCTTTAGCTTGGAAGTAAGCATCCGCTAGTGCATTGTGCAATCCTGTTTGTCCTAGTACCTTACGCGGGTCTTTATCGCATAAAGAAAACAATGTACGACTGTCTTTAACTTGCCAAAAGTTCCACGGAATAGGTTCGCCAACTTGACGACAAGCATCTTCAATAATAGTCATATCAAAGCCGTACCCATGTCCCCAAACAGTACTAGACCCCCACACCCACTTACGTAACCGCACCATGGCTTCTTGCAACGGAATACGATCATGCTCGCTAAAAGCTTCGTCTTGTGCTGCTTGGTCTTGTTTGCCCCACCATTCAATAGTACTGTCAGACGAGATACGCCCTAAACGATCTTGATCGTCTAAGTCAATGCGCATATAGATTTGGTCATCTGGGTCTTTATCTGAATAAGGATCAAACTTGATCCCGCCAAGGGTAAGAATTGTACATCTAGGACTGGTATCAAGAGTCTCTAAATCGATCATTGCTTGCATTTTGTTCTCCGTTGTGATAAGTATTGCAAAAGACCGGTACACAAGTCTCTGCAAGTTTTAATTTTGTTAGTTTTTAGTTACTGCTTGCACTCGTTAATAACCTTTTGAATAGGCCCGGCTGCCGCATCTAAGTGTATACGTTGGGTAAATGTTTCGGTGCTACTTGATACGCGCATTATTAACTTATTTTTACTAACTAAGTTATCTAAAAATTCTTTACTAGGATTTATATTATAAACTCCGTTACCGCCATGTATAGCGTACCATTCCTCGGTTACTAAGTCTTCCCCGTTAAATCGATACAGAACAGTAGTATTGTGTCCTGCTAAGTTTATAAATCGTCCGAACGTTACTAAACTATAAAGCTCTGTATTGTTACTACAGACTACCTCAAAAGAGACCCGCTTGCCGTTCGCGTTATAATCAGGGTTAGAGATGATTAAAAAAGCACCCGAGTGGATGTCCCCAGTTAACTCATCTGTGTGGTGTTTATAATTCCAAGTATCATTCAATGCGCCCATCGCAGATGCACTCAGTACTATTGTTGCTATTGTTGCTATTGTTGCCAATAATCTATTCATGTTTGTTCTCCGTTAGTTTTAAGTTTTAAGTATTGTAACACAGTTATTAGGGATTGTCAACTGCTTTCATTTTGAATATCGTTCCTGTTTGAGCAGTCGCTGTCGGTCGCCCAGCGACAATATATCTCCATCCGCGCTGCTGCCACCTTTCTTACCGTCGGGTGTCTGACTGATAAAAAATTAGGTTGTTCGCTAACGTATTCTCTGTAAGAAAGTCCAAGTAATGTCGCTGTAGTAACATAACGATCAAATTGTCCGCGTTCGTAATACTTTTTTAGTATGAGATTTTTTTCACGAATTTCTGCTTCCCATGCAGTTGGCCTCGCTAAAGTCTTTGGCGAGTCAACGTACAGCTCCCAATCTTCTTCTGTTACTATTGATTTAATACTATGCTCCTGTCAGGCGGCGGCACAGCAACGTGCGGCGCATAATAATAACCGGCACAAAAGGACGCACCTTGCCTAGCCGTTGCATATTCTCTATAAGAAAGACCAAGTAGAGCTGCTGTAGTAACATAGCGATCAAATTGCTCTCTCGCAAAGTACTTTTCTAAGATTGGATTTTCTCTGCGAATTTTATTTTCCCATTGATGCGGCCGCAACACAACACGAATAGCATTATTGTATAGCTCTTGATCTTCGTCAGTTGTTAATATGCTATTATGTCTCATCTTCCACTCTGTTAAACGAACCCATATAATGTAGGTTGAATGTGTCTGTGTCCATTACAGCTGGGTACATTGAGCAAAGGTCAAGGGTCGGATGCCAATTGTTAGTGGCATGATCCGAAATATACTGTTTGTAAGAAAGTCCAAGTAGAGCTGCTGTAGTAACAAAGAGATCAATTTGATCTCTTGCAAAGTACTTTTCTAAAATTGGATGTTCTTTACGCGCATTTTCTTCCCATGTCCGGGGACTAATTGCCCCCGGACAATTGTAGTATAACGTCCAGTCTTCAAAGGTCGTTAGCATCACGGTTCTCGCTAGAGTGAACGTTAAATTTCCCACCCGGGTACCTTGATTCTAACTTGTGTACATTTTCGTTAATTACTTCATTTGGGTCTAAATTTAACGCGCTACACGCATTAACCCAGTACCAAATTATATCGCCTAACTCACGCTTCATATGATGCTGCGTAGCTTCATCTAACGGCTTGCCTTGGAAAGCACATTTCTTAACTAGCTCTCCAAACTCTCCGCCTTCACTAGCAAGTCCTGCTGCACCTGTTAGTAATAACGATATGTTTGCTTCTTTGTTTAATTCGCGCAACCGTTCTATAAGCACTTCAACATCGTTAGATGCATCAGAGGTAACTTCTTTTACAAAGCCTTGGTACTTTACTAAACTAACTTCTGTCATCTACATAACTCCTATGCTATCGTTTACTGGTTCCACATCGGACCACAACATTACTGATTCTAATTCAACTACACGTAATTCAGTTACGCGACCGTCTTCTAACTCAACTTCAAAGCCTCTTGACCAACGACCGTGCTTAACATACACCCAGTCGCCTACATTGTACTCTTCGGTGTTAAGCGGTCCTTTAGAATAAACTTTACCCCAACGCGGACGAATGCCTACGTTTTTGCCGTCATCTTTTAAAATGACAACGCCTGCTTCGGTTACTCGCTCCCCGAAGTCCATGTCTTGTACAAGCACGCCGTCCTGGTGTGCTCTTAGTTTTTCTTTAATCGGTTTCATTTAGTCTGCCTGTGTAAAGTTGCCATCGTCGTCTTCAGTCCACGTAGGGTCTACTGCTTTAGCGGCAGTTTTCTTACGTGTTGTAGTTTTCTTAGGAGCAACCACTGGAGCTGGCTCTACCCAATCATCTTCTTCAACTACCTTTGCTGTTCTTGGAGTAACTTCGTCCGGAACAGTATTCACTTGATTATTGTAATTGTCACGCATAGCGTCTTCACGCTTGCGGATAATTTTCCCACCTGCACCTAATTCGTCACCACGAGCGTTGACTCTAGCAGTTCCGCCTGTTACTGCCGGCGTTAATTCGTTTTTCTTTCTAAGCATATCCATATCGACTTGCTTACCTTGCATACTGCGATGGACTTTTCGTCCAGTTTGTTTCATTGGCATAATATATCTCCTATTATAAAGCTACTTATCTAAGGAACTCTCTCCAGTCCAGGTCATACTGAATTGGATTAATTTTGTGTATTCCTATAATAAACAGCACCATTGAGGCAACAGAACTGCCACGTCCTACTCCCCATACTATTTTCTCTTCGCGCATAAAATCAACAAGATAAACTAGAAAGCGTAGTAACGGGATTAACTCGCGTTCTTCAAACTCGTTCATTTCTTCGTTTATACGATCTGTGTACTCTGGATACCGTTCGATACATAAAGCACGAATGTCAATGTCTTTGTATTTGTCTGGCATAAACCATTGCGATTGTAATGCTTGATCAAACTCTTCAATGCTTGCATTTGAGTCGCGGTGGATTTGTAAGCCATCAAGGCCTAATTCTTCTGTTACTTCATTAAACTTTTTAGCTTCCGGACTATCTTCTAGAAACATATTCTTTACTGCATCGAGCTTATCTTGATACAGGGCAGAGATTACATCATCGCTAGAAAAGTACGGAACACCGAACTTATCAATCTTCATGTATGTATTTTAACTTACTTTTATTAATCCGTCAAGTCCGTCTTCATCTGAATCTTTGGACTTTTGCATTGCTCTGTCACGTCTTAGAATTTCTTCATCTTCATAGACGTTTAGGGTATTGACTACTTGCAGTTGAACATCTGGGTTCGATGTCTGGAAATAACGCTTGCGCAGACCCATGAGCTTTTCGTGCAGCTCATGGTCTGTTAAACTTGAAAGGTCTCCTACTAAGGGATTAAACATTAACTAAATGTACCAACGTATTTAAGATATACTTCACCTGCGGTTTCGTTTTTCCAAACATCTATAATGTACTTATTGCTACTACCGTCGTCGACGCTAAAAGTGGCCGGAAAGTTCTCGTCTTTAAGAATTGTAGCATCACCGGAGATAAACGTTAATGTATACGGCCCTGTGCCGCCTAATCCTTCAAACTCTACTCTCATCTTAGCATGGTTCGCTTCGGTTCTAGTAGGCCATTCGTTAAAGTTGATTTCTACGTCTTGGTCGACTATTAACTTTTGGTAATGTCCGCCTATAAAGCTAATGTCAATAGTCGCTCCGGCAGTAGTACCTTTTAACAGATATTCTTGGGTAGAAGCAAATAAATTGCAATCAATTAAATCATTCCCTGCAAAGTTATTATTTTCGTCTCTTTTAGCTGTGCCAGATTGTAACACTGTAATTTCAGAGCCTGCTGACGCTAAACTCTGTTTAATAACGCTAAAATTATCACGAAAGCCCTGTGTATCATTATCAATACCAGCTACCGGAAATCCTGCGTCAATTGTTTCACTTTCTATTTCGCTTGCCATGTTGTTGTTTCCTCTATGTTATATTTATATATTGAACTGGTAGTTTTCAAAAACAATGAATCGTTCGCCCACTGTATCAGTTGTACTATCAATTATGTAGCGATCTACTTCAAGGCTAAGTGTCTTAAAGTCAAAATCACTACGCTCTATGTTAATTTTAATTTGTGCCGAATTGCCCGGTTTTGTGTAGCAAATTGGAAGTGCTAGTACATATCCAATTTCTTGTATCATATTGCCCTGTGTTGTTCTCATCCAAAGCGGTAAAAAGTTACGTTCGCTATCGCCTACCTCAGCAATGCGTGCTCGCATATTGGCAACAGAAGTAATGTGACGAGTTACATCAGATACATTGCCAACGCGAACTGCATTATTGTCTGTTGTAATTGTGTTCAGGCCGCCTCGACGAGCAATCGCATATGGGTCGCTGTCAGTGTAGGCAGTAACGTTAACAACATTGCCGGCTGCGTCTCTTACATCAAGATCGCCTACTGTAATATTATTATCAGAAGCACCTGCAATGTGATAAAGCTGTTCGATCGCAACCCGCACGCCGTCGATATACATTTCAGGCAGTCCGCTCCCGTCCGGAAACTGATCATTTTTACGAGCGTATGTATTGCTATCAACGGTAATCTTGCTTTTGTTTTGTATAGCGTAACTTTCTCGAGCATTGCCTTTGCTTGCTAACGGCGCGTATTTGTCAATAACATCGACGTAGACTACTTCATATATGACTTCGTTAGTGCCAGGATTAATAGCGACGGCTGTTTTTAAATCGCCTAATCTAAAGCGTAGTCGCTTGTGATTCTTTGTTGCTGCTGCGACATATTCGTCGATGGTCTTTGTTTCGATTCCTGCATACGCAAGCATTTTAATTTCGTTCTGTATTCCGAAGTCAGGATCGTTTGGACGATATATTGCCCCCGGCGGAAAGATATCCGGGTTGCCCGTCAACTGCGTAAAACTATCACGTTGCGCAAGCGGCAACAATGGCCTAAAGAACAAGTTACTGTACAATAGATCATTTGGATCAAATATATCAATAGTAAAACTGCGGGTAGTTGCACTAAAGTTAAACCGGTCTCTTGCTTCTACTGTAAACATAAACGAGCGATCAAACGTAGTATCAGTTGGTGAAAAACTATCCCACACCGTCGCGCCGCCATCAAAGATAGTTAGGCCCGGAGTGGATTCTTCTTCAAACTGATTGACCTTGCCAATAATTTCGCCATCAAACGATAACGTTAGCCCAGGCGGTAACTTTCCGCCTACTACACGATATAATAATTTACTCGGAGCAGTTGTAGTTGCAATAACAGCAAAGGTGCTTAAAAAGTTTGCATTGATAGTGCCTAAATACGGGCCGGTTGTCCATGTAATCTTTGACTCGACATCGCCGAGCATTGTTAATGTAAATGCACGATCTTTAAACGGTTGCGTTGTGTCGCTGCCGCTTGATACTGTAACAATGGCACCAAAAGACGAATCTTTAAATGCACCGATTCCTATGTCGCCGTCTTGTGTTAATTGGCGCTGCAATAATATATCAAATACAATACGATCAAAGAATGCAATTAACGAAGAATTTATAGTTGTTCCGGGATTGCTAGGAGCAAATACAGATTGAATAAATGTGCTGTTTCTGTTTTGTGCTGTTGATACTACTGTAAGCAATAATAGATTGTCTACAGTTATTTCGTGTGTAGAAGTTGGCCAAATACGTTGAATAGTATCGCTTACATCTTCGCCTGGAATAACTGCTAGGCCAGCTGCTCCCGCATCTGCTTGTATCCCGGTACCGTCGCTGTACTGAATGCTCCACGTTGTATACGGGGTAATACTATCAACTATGTACACTTCTGTTTCTAGAAATCGTATTTCGCGACCTACTAGTCTTTTTTTCTGTGCTTCTGATAATTCGTTAACGTATACAAATCCTTGCCCGACCGCCGCTGTTTCTCTCACAGTAACACGAAACGATGCCTTTAAATTTGTTCCCAGTGTAATAAGATCATAGTCAGCATTTGTTCCGTTAACTGAAGAAATAGTATAGTTGTTGCCGTCGATATTAACTGACTGTCCTACAAGCGCTGTAAGATCGTCAACACCGTCAGCATTTGACCTTGATAGGTTATTAACTCTAATCTGTCTAAAACCGTTCTTAACGTCTCGCTGTGCTAGTGCAACTATGTTAGCCTGACTAACTTCGCCAGTAAATCTACGTGCGCGAACAGTGAAGTTATAGTCTTTAGTTACTGTTTGTTGGTACGGCACGCGGCCGTACACTTCGCCGCTAACAGTGTCTAATGTCATGCCTGCCGGAATTGTGCTTAATGATCCGTCTTCGTTAGTTGCTAATAATTCGTACCGTATAACACCCTGAGTTGTATTCAAATCAAGTGTATCTAAAAATAGTGTAAGATAGTTGTCGGCCCGTTTAAATCCAAGTGCCGACGAAGTAAGCCAAATTGGTGTGCGTATTTGTGTATTATCAGCAGTAAATAATCCGGTCGCTGCTTGCATAACAGTATTGTCGGCGCGTAAAAAATCGTCACCTACAACATAGATACGGAATGTGCGCTTAACTTCTGTATCACCGTCACTTGCTGTAACAGTAAATTCGTAGAATCTATTTAGTTTACGCGGCGAGCGCGTAGGAATCTTGTCGTCGTAAAATCCTGAATCATAAAAGAAACTATCGTACCCGCTTGCGCTTAATACACTAAAGTCGTATGGGTAAGCATCATACCCATTTGAGTCAAACTCGCCTGTCCCTGCTGCTTTATCAAGTGCAAGTATAGGATCAACAATGCCGCTGATTCGTCCGCTCTGTGTAAGCGATAAGCCCGGAGGAAGTAATCCGCTGTCGTCGGCGATAAAGAATTGGACTTCGTCGCCTGCTGGCAAATCTTCATCAATGGCTTGCAGTTGGAAGTCAACGGGCGAGCTATCGATAATAAAGAAAAGTCCGTTTGCTCCGACTGGAAGTAAGTCTTCTTCGGTTATCCAAACAGGTGCGTCCGGGCCTTGTACAAGAATACTGTATGTACGATCTTCAAATATTCCTTCAACAGTAACTCCTCGCACAACAAATTTATAGAGTTTGTCGCGCGCTACCTGAAACGGTGTTCCTACTAATGCGTTATTTTCTAACCGCATTCCTAAAGGATACTGTCCGCTTATAAGCGTAACTGTAGCATCTTGTTCAGCGGTAGTAAGAGGAAGTGCAACAATTGTTGTTAATCTTTCCCCGAGTGTTGCTAAAGTTGAGCCCGATGGTTGATTCCAAATGTCTGACATGCTATATCCTTTTTATTATACAATCATCAAAGGATTATATTCCGCCTTGATCAACTTCAAGTGCCGCTGGTGATAAGATAGTTCCGAACTCTATATCAAGTGATAAAAGAAGAAACTCAATTGAGCTAGTTACGTTTAATACAATATTGCCAAAGTCAAACCCGTTTACTGTTGCGCTAATAGTTCGTACATCAATGCCGTATACAAGGCCGTCTAAACTTCCCTGAAAGTTATTTGCTTGGATAATATCAGCATCTAATATGCTATTCTGACTAGCTTGTAATGTAGCTCCGAGTACCGGACTTATATCGTCTGCTAATTCAACCAACCCTTCGTTGGTAATTGTTAGTGTGCTACCTGTAATGGCGGTGCTAATACCGTCGCCGCCGTCAATAGTAAATGTACTACTGTTGCTGATTGTTCCGCTGCCTGTATCGCCTATAATTGTCGATGTTTGATCAACTGCGCTAAATATAATTCCTGTTGCTGTAGACGATATCATCATACGATCGCCTTGAACCACTTCTTTAAACTGTAAGTCGGTTGCAACACTCTGTGCAAATACCCCCTCGCCCGTTCCGCCTAAGTTAGTAACCGTAGTTGATTCGCCCGACCGTAAGTCAAGTTGCTCAAGTGCGTTATTAACTTTTATAAACGCTGTACGTAGATCGTCGCCCGTTCCGTCGTTTGCGATCCTGCCTAAACCTATTAATTCAACTGCCATAATGTTCTCCTACTGTATTTATTACAGGCCCGCTATCCGAGCCTGGTAATCAGCAAAGTCCGTTGCTGCTGCTGTTTCTGCCTTTAAACTAGCAATGCTAACATACCCGGGGACGATGTTATTAACACCGTCAACTAGTAACGTGCTATCGTCGCCAAACACAGACCCGTTAATGTCTGTGTTCATAGTGCCGGATTCTAGCACTACTAGCCGCCCGTCAACTTCTGTAAAGTTGTTGTTTATTTTAGTAAATGCAGTACGTAACGGGTCACCGTTACCTGCATTAACACTGCTGCCCAAATTAATTGATTCTATAGCCATTATGCTCTCCCTACCGCTATTTCAATAACTGCTCTATCGCCGCTATTATCTTCCATTGCCTTACCAAGCATACGTCCCGGTAATGCGTTATTATCAGCGCACGCATATCCTGGTATTGGGCTACTAACAAGTATGTCGCCTTTCTGTATTCTGCCAACTACCTTACACGGAGCACGCCCTACTAGCGCAATGGCCGGAGCAAACTCTGCATCAAGATGACTATTCATTGTATACGCCGGGTCTGTTGATACCACCCCAAGCACACGTGAATCGCCTTTCTTGTTAGTAACAGTAATCTCTTTCTCTCCACCTAACACAACTACTGTGCCGGGCTCGTATTCGGCATCGGCTTCATATCGTTCGGCCAAATCTGCGTATCTTGCTGTAGCGGCAGTACCTTCAAACGTTGTTGCATGAACTGTATTGTATTTAAACGATGCAGAGCCAATGTTATAAATGTTGTTAGCATCCGGAATAACACCAAATCTATCAAACTTAAACGGCATTAACGTAGTAGAACTACCTGCGTTAGCTACATTAATCCCAATCTCACCTGCTGTTGTTATACCAGTGCTTGCTCCAATAGCAATACCTGTTGATGCTGCACCTCGCTCGCCCGGAGCTTCGATAAAGCTCGAATACATCCAAGTTGCCGCAGCTCTACTTTTACCTGTAAGTGCTGAGGTTTGCTGTAGTATTGATTCAGTAACAGCTCCACTAGTTGCTCCAATATCAATACTGCCTGGCATATTTACAGTTGGGTCAGTAGCTCCGATCGCTGTAAAGATTGTGCCCTGTGCCGGAGTTCGCATGTTAAGCTGTGTGCCCGACAATGACAAGATTTGATAGCCGTCGTTACCACCAAGCTTTAAGCTGTCTACACGAATTGAACCGTCGCTTTGTGTAACAAGAACGCTGTCCGGTCCTGACCCAGTTGTAGCTGTTACTGCGTATGGTTGAACTGTGCCTCCGCTAATATTACCAAGTATTCTATTATTAACAATAGTAGCAAGCTTAGGAAGAGCAATTCCGGCATCTGTAATCTCAATCCATCCGTCTGTTGCGGTGAATGTGTCTGAATTGAAGCTTGCAACACCCAAATCAGCTTGCGTAATGCTTGTAGCGTTAGCGCGTGTAGTTGCAGCGTTAAGAGCTAACTTACTTTGTAGTATTCCTGCAGATGCGTTAATTTCGCTGTTAATTATACTATCAGCAGTAAGCACAAGATCAACATCTGCAACACCGTCAGTGCGCGTAATTACAGATGTTACACTTGATCCTGCAGCAAAATCAGCATTAGCAACCTCGTCTGCAGGATCACGCAATACGGCAGCGCTCATTGAAGCACCGTCGTCTATTGTGTCGCCTTGTGATAACGGAGTGCCTGTTTCGGTGTAAGTAACTATACTAATGTTTCCGTACAATATGTCGCCTAATTGAACATCGACTTGTATAACTGTGCCGGTTGCAGTGCCGCCGTTAGTAAACGCTTGCCCTGGCGCAATTGTGCCTGAAATATTATTAACAAATACTCTCTTAGCACCTGTTGACACTACTAATTGTCCCGCTACTGACTCATTCTTAAATACATCTCGCATTTTTTCAAACGAGTCGCGTGCTGTAATGCCGATGTCAGTGTATACTTTAGTAGCTGCGTCGGTTGGGTTACTTGGCGATAGTAAGTTTGTAACTGTAAAGTTTGAAGCATTTAGGTTACTATCCATAACGCCGCCGCTAGCAGCAAGTGCTCCGGGCCCAATCTGATCTGGTACAGGCACTCCGTTATCGTCAAACCCTAAGCGCCTGCCTATATATCCTCGTATTGCACTTTGTACCGGAACAATGTCTGTAGCGTTTTCAAACAACCCAGTGTCTGTTGAAAATTCACTAACAACAACACCTCGTTTAAATCCAAGACCGTCTAAGTTCGAAAGTGCAATCTGTGCTGCAAACGTAACTGTTCCAGTACCTTGGTCAACTGTAAAGAATCTACCAACACGGAACTTACCGTCCTGATCAGTTGATACGTAAAACACTCGCCCTTTACCAATTTCTTGTACCTCTTTAGACTGGTCTGGTGCGCGCGGAAGTCCAAGTAGTACGTTTGGATAGTTAGATGAATTAAATCCGCCTGTGCCGATGTCTAAGAAATCGTGTCCTGTTGCCCGCGCTGTTGAGATTCTAACAGTAATAGTTGCATCGGCGGTTGCTTGAATACCGCATCGTAATGTGATCTGATTCAGTCCTCCAACAACCGGAGCGTTTAACCCGCTTGGATCACTAGCTTGGTTAACAATCTCGTCAACATCTGAAATCTCAACAGTTGCGTATGTAGTACGATCAACGTAGTTGTTAATTTGGTGAACTTTGCCTTCCCATGAAAAGATAAGTATGCCTGCGTTAATGCGCTCAATTTCTTTTAGCTCGCTGATCACGTTAATAGCAATAATTGTATCAGCTGCTGTTCCTCCCATTGTGCCGCCGCCGCCACGCACATCGGCGTTCACTGCTTCGAACGCATTTACTCCGAGTCTAACATAGTCAAATGTCGAGTCAAACCCTACAAGTGACTGGCCTGCTGGTAACTGCTCGCCTGTAGATTCTGTACTGCCAAAGGAGATCGAACGATATGTAGTTGTCTCGTCTTCCTCAAACAATATAGCTGTGGACGGACGAATAATTAAATTTGCAGTTTGAGTAACATCATCAAACACAAACACCTGATTTTGGCGTAAGTTAAATAGTTCGTTTGTAAGCACTTCTTCAACTAATCCAACTTCGAATCCAGAAGTTACTGAAGTAACTGTTGTTAGTGATAACCGATACACTTGGCCGCTTTTGATAGGCGTACTATCATTTGCAGGAACTGTTCCCGCAACCGATACACTAGTAACACTTCCGATTACATCAGCTGTTATTGTTAGCGTTGCATCGTTAGCAGGCGTAGCACCGCCTAATTCGGTACCAAGAATAGTATATGTGTCGCTTGTTACGTAAGTGGCGCCTGCATTTGTAATATCAGCAATGTATCCGTTATCAATAGTCTTTTGAATATTAACTACAAGCCCAGATCCGCCTACACCAACATATGACGACAGTGCAGGATTAATTATTCCTTCAACGTAAACTCCTCCAATTGTAGCAGCGTTAACTACTTCGTATCGAGCAAAAAGTCCACTTGCATGTAATATGTCCATTTCTCCCCGATTTTGAGGATTGCTACTGAGGTCATAAACATACACGCTTACGGCTTCGGCTTCGTTTAAAAAGTCTCTTTGCGTGACCTGTGTCGGAGTGACGCCGCCGAATCCGGTTAACGAGTTAGTAGTATTAAATACCCCTGTAACTCCTTTAAGAAGTAATAAGTTAGATTCTTGATCTAACACTACTGTACCTTCAGCTAGTGTTACTGTTTGATGTACTATGTCGCCTGCTGTGACTGATACTACTGCATTAAGAAGAAGTGTAACCTCTGCTTCAATTGATTTTGCAGGCTGTACCATGTTGTCGCGCAATAAAACAGCGTCTGGGATTTCGTTTGGATCAGCTCCTTCTGCAACAAGGCCGTATTCGCCGTAAGCATTAGACCCGTTCAGTGATCTAATTTCGGAACCGTTTTTAGAAAAGTATGCTGCCCAACAGTAATATGTAAACTGCGATACCATTTCTGATAAGCCGCCGTTAGCACAAACTAGGCCATAACCCAAATCGTTTATCTGCGTAAAGTCATTACCAAGCATTGATCTGTTACCAGCCGTTTGCATAGTAACATCTATCGGAAAGCTATCAAGATCAACGCCTGTTGGCAATATTGAAGTAACTCCTGTAAAACCAGTTCCTGTGTTTGACGAACGATCTAGTAATAATGTTGCTGTGCCGGTTACTTGGTCATACGATGTAACTGCGTTAACCTGGAAGCGACGACCATCAACATAGAACGGAGCAGGTGTCTGTGGTCTACGTACAAATAATCCTGTTCCTGCTGCCGACGATACGTTAAGTGTAAAGTCATCATCTTTACTATCAACAATTATCGGAACGTTAGCACAAAACGCATCAACATACATGCCGCCGCGGAACGCTTGTCGTCCTACGCTCTGCGAGAAGGACGAACCAACTTGGCAATACGGTGATTTAGTTAGCACTTGTCCGTCCGGGTCAAGTACCATCATGAAGCCACCGTGTCCTTGAACGGTTACGTTAGCAACACGAGTAGCATCGTTCATCAACATAACATCTAAGTCTCTGTTATGTCTTGGAGGGTTGTAACTAGCATCAAATGCGTAAGCTACACAGTCAATTAATGCGTTAAAGTTTGTTGGCGCGCTTGCTGCTGGCACATAGTCAGTATCAATAATTTGATCAACTGTTCCTAGCTTTGCGCCAAACGCTGTATTGGCTAAAACTGACGTAGCGATTGTTTTAATGTATAATATGCCGTCTTCGGTTTCAGCTGACTGTGCTCCGACAACCGTCGCTGCTGCTTTATAAAAGTATGATCCCTGCGCCTTTAATGTTTCTTGACGACCGCTTTTAATTAAGTCAGATACTACTGAGTCGATAATTAAGCCAACGTCTCTGCGACAAGTTTCTTTACCGTATGTTAGCATAGGATATGTAGCGTCAATGTATTCAACTACTTCTTCAGCAATAAACGCACGGTTACGAGTTAGTATTCCTGCCGCGTCGTTAAACCCGCCCGGGTTAGATACACCAAAATTTGACACATTTAACTCGCTTGATGGATCATACAAATAATGTCTACCAAACCATCCATCTTGCACAGATGTTAACGGGTTAATGTAAGCAATACCGCTTGCTGGTAAATTAGCATCGCCGACTCCTGTTACTGAACTAGAATCTCCTGTTAATCCGTCAAACTCTAAGTCACGGTAAAAGTACGTGTTAGCCCAACGTGATTGTGATACACGGTCTCTAGGCTTAATAATAACTCGTCTAAAGTCATCACCTACAATAGAAGTTTGCGCCGGCACTTTAATTGGATAATCTTCCAAATATGTGCCTGTTTCAACTTTAATTGTGATGTTATTCTGTGCAATAGAGTTACCAAACTCTAGCTGCTCGCCTAGTATAAACTCAAACGGGTCAACTAGTTCAATAAGAAGTCTGTCACTGATAGCTGTTGTCGAAGTCGACGGATCTGTTTCTGGATAGTAGTTAACAATCTTACCTACTGCACCGGAACTCTTACCGCGTACAAGTTTACCTGGAAGTAAATCAGTGTTATTTGGATCACCTTGGTCAACATTTCCGTTACCGCCGTTAAATATATCAACTTGATAAAGGAACCCGTCTACTACAACAGGAGCTTCTAGCGGTCCGTTGTTGATAATATTTTCAATAATAGTAAACTTAGCAGCTACCGCAGACAGTCCAGTGCCATTAACAACCTCCCCACCATCAATAGTCTGAGTAATGAGGCCGTCGCCTGTTTGTAACGAAGTAACTACAATATTTTGTAGTACATCGGATGTCACGCTTGCTGTAAAAGTAAGTGCAGCAAGTGTTTCAGTTAGCTGTGTACTGATTGCTGTCAGTCCTGACGAATTATTGTAATATCGCAGTCCCGCTGCCCGGCTTAAATTGTTTGCATTGTTGCCTGACAATACATCAAGTACAATACCGTCAAGGATAAGTCCTGTATCTCTGCGGCATATTGATTCGTTGTAAAATAAGTTTGGAAAATTTACTGCCAAATAAGCAATAGTTTCTTCAATTATAAATTCTCTATTTGATGTTACTAAGTTCTGTACCGATTCGCGACCTGCAACAATTTGCGACAGGCCGACGCTAGTAGTGTATGATTCTTGTAACGTCTCGTCAAATGTAACTGTTTGTAAATACGGGCCAGTTGTAATCGGCGCAGAAATAATAATCTTTTCTGCCTCTTGACATGCTCTGTTAATACTACGGAAAGCTGTTTGTTGTGAACGCCCGTGTAGTTGTATTGGAGTATTTGCTAGAAGATCATTACCTTTTAGGTTAACGTAAAATACATTTTCTGCATAGTAAGAGTTTTGGTCAACATAAAAGCGCGTTGCTGCTTGTAGCCCATCAATCCCGCCGGGAGCAGGCACACCTGCAAGCTCGCCCGGATGATCGTTTAAGTACAACGGGCCGTCCATTTGGTCGCCTTGTCGGCGCACTGTGCTATTACGAGGCAATGCTTCGGTTTGGTTCCAAAACCCAAATGCGTTTGCATCGTAGTCGTCACTTAACAATGTCTGTGTACCAGTGCCGCCAACTGCTGTAATTTTATTTGTATTTGCGCGAGCGTCTATCGCGGTAGGATATAAAGCAATATTGCTTATGCTAAATCGTCTAATATAATATGTAGTATCAGATACAAGGTCTGTTGCATCTGTGCCTGTGCTAGAATAAGTATACGCTGCTCCTGTAGAAGCGCGTGATAGCCCGTGTGTTGACACAACTGCGTAACCGGTGCCAATTTCAAAATTGCTTATTGAGAGTGTGTATTCTGTTGCATCTGCGGGCTCGTTTCGTACGTTAGCAGTTTCGCCTGCCGATCCGCGTGCTAAATATTTCTCATCAATATATTTAATATCTGGGACAAGATCTTGTGCTTCAATCGAGCCGCCGTGTACAGTTGTAAAGTCAATTGCCGCAGCTTCGCCTGTAGCAACGTTGCCGATTGGCTGAGACGATGCATTAAATGGGCCGCCTGCTGCTGGAGAATTATCACTAACAACAGCAATTTTACGGACATTAACAACGATTCTACCATCTTCGGAGAAGTCGAAGCTTATTGTATCATCCTCAGGATCGCCGGACAATGTTCCGTTGGAAACTAACTCGCGGAATACTAGTCCTGTGTTTGTTTGGTTAACAGTAGGTATTTGGTTTTCTGCGTTTACATATCCTTCTGGTGTATCGCTAAGGCTAGCAAAGTTAATTGTGCCTTCAATGCCAAACGCTGCGTACAATTCTGTAAAGTTTTCGTTAGTTTTGCGAAACGACTCGCGTATTGCATCACCCGTGCCGTCGTTGCCTTCAACACCGATGTCGATAATTTGCCTTGCCATATTAAACTCCTAAATGGTTCTAGCTGTATTTATGTGGATAGTCTACAAGCCGAATGTAAATACAGTATGTATATAAATCAGCGTATAGAAAAAAAGAAACACGTTCGTAAAAGCAAGAATGGCAGCGAACACGAGTACACCCGTGAGACTACTATCGTACAATTAAAGTGTGATAGCTGTGGGAATGTATTTGAAAGACCGCGAAGTAAGATAGATCCGAAAAGACTATCTAATAATTATTTTCACGTGTGTGATAAATGTGATGCTAAGAGGTTTGCACAGAAGAGAGGAACAGAAAAGCGCGTTCAATGGGATTTGAAAGCGTCTTCATCGTTATCTGTTGGAAAGCGCTAATAGTCTGTTAGACAGTGATTGCACCATTGACCGGGTTGTCTGATTCTCATTATCCTGGCGGTTGACTTTTTTCTGAAGTGCTTCTACTAGTGTGCGTTGTGTTCTAAGTTGCTGCTCTAGCGCGTCGACATACTTTTTAGTAGGCACTTCTTTGTTAAGTCCGTCTTCACCTAATAGAGAATAATGGTCTGCACCGTGGCCACGAAGGCCGCCTGCAACTCTGTTAGGATTCGCCGCGCTGTCTACTGGCGCTTTGCTTGTGTTAGCGGGCGTGTACATGCGTTTTAAATGTTTGTTAGTGTTCATGCTTATATTTATCTCCAATGCTGTATACACCACGCATCTGCGCATGTATGGGGGTTAGGTTCTCCGTGAAAAACGGCTATTGATGTGTCGGGCAATACCGCAGGCTCGCCAATTTCTTCAAAGTTTCTTCGACTGTTAGTTACTACTACTTTTGACCCTTTACGCATTTCCCACTTGTAACTTTGTATATACGAGTCTGGCCAAAACTGATATTTATTGTTTTTAGTTTGGGCAAAGATCCAGTCCTGGTCGCCGTGAAACTTGCGACTGTTTCTAACTGGGTCATTTATAAAATTATCGTAAACGTGTCTATGCTGTCCTGTTTCAATACGGAAGATTGACGAATTCATTTTAATTAAGTTTGGACTATTTCTGCGATTAAAGTCTCGTATAATACAAAACTCTGTTGGCTTGTATGTAAACAGCCAATCAATGTTGCGAAAGATAATAATATCTAAGTCTAAAAATACTATCGTGCCTTTAATCCCTAGTTCAGGGTTAAAGAACATAGGCTTATACCACCATCCTTGTACAGGCATTTTGGGTAAAGGCTCAATTCTTATCTCAGGATTAATACCTTTTGAGTCTTCAGTAAAGCACACAAATTCGTGCTCTACTGTCAAGTACCTGCTTACCATGTTGTAAAGCACGTTAACGTATTCAGCTGAATATTTGTTACCGTGCTTCAAACACGCAATATAGTTCATTATCCTTCGTATATCGCACTGTTCGCATCGTGTTCAAATACTTCAGCACTAACAAGCCTTACGTCCTGACCTGCAGGATAACGGCCGCCACCACTTTTAAACTCTTCTAAAAGCTCCGCCATCTTATCATAAGCTAATTTAGCAAACGCTTCACAACCAACGTGCGGAACAATGCGTAAATCGCAAAGGCCCATATCGTTGTAGCCGCCGCCTATCGCATTTAATGCTCTTAATATGTGAATCTGGGGATCATCTGCTGCAACCAATAACGTATGATCGAACATAGAATCTGCCCATTCTTTAAACGGCTTTAATGATCCAAAATCTAGAACCCAGTTCCTGCTGTCAAGTGTTTCGCTTGCAAATATTAGTTTGATACCAATCGAGTACCCGTGCAATGTTGAGCAATGCGAATGCGTTGCGCGCCATTGTCTAAAACAGCACGATAACCCTCTATCAGTGCCGTATTTCTTTGTTGAATAATAAGTCATTTTGTCTCCTAAAGTTATGTGCGCAGAATGTTTAGCGAGGGATGAGCAACGGAGACCTCGTTTGTATACTATACTTATTAAACACAAACTTGTCAAGTGAAATATTTGGCTATTTTTTGTCTGTCTTTCGACGTCTAAGCCCTTCAAGATGTTCTGCTTTAAGGTCTTTAGTCTTAATAGCAATTAGTGCCTTTGTTTCAGACAACTCTTTAGTAACACTTAATAGCTGACCTTTAACTTCGCGCAGATTTTTATAGATATTAGTAACCGCATACAGCAGCCACCACCAAAATGTACATATCACAGTGCCGACCAGTCCCACGATGAGAATTAAATACCAATCATGCCATGCGTTCGGAGCAATAGCCAACACTAGTAATGTTATTAACAAAGCAACTTGCGGAACAACTCGGCCGACCCATAGCCAAAAAGTATACGACGATATATTTGCACAGTATTTACCCAATGCTTTCACTACTTTACTTGTCCGAATAGTATACACGATTCCGAAAATCCTTACATTGTTAAATTATTTTTATAGTAATATTTATGCTATGACTTTTAAAAGAATTGTATCCACATTTACCCGTCCGTTTAACTTTGTGTCAATTGTCTTAATGTCGTCCATAAACGTGCGGAGTTTAACCTTGCCACATGCTTTAAACTCCCTCAACTGATCATCAGGCTTACGCATTGTCTTTTGAATGCTTTCTGTTTCTTTAAAGCCAATGATAGATGTGCCTTTTACACTTAGTCCCGAGCCTTCTCGACCTTGTCCTGTAGGATCAATGTTAGCAGCAACGTACTTGCCGATCTTGCGTGTCTTAGTATTAAACACCCAAATTTCTGTAGCACCTACAATAGTTTGCGGGTTGACAGAAACAAGCTTATACTTGTCGTCCTTTGGCTTGTATTTTAATTTAGACACTACCTTGTCAGCACTCCGAACAGTCGGCTTACGTGTTTTGCGTGTTGCCTTAGACTCTTCAATAATCATGTCAAGCGCACCGATAAGACTCTCTAATGCTGTAATAATTTTACGGATATCTGCTTTCTTAAGATGCTCGTATCCTTCTTTAAGCTGTTCGACATGCTCAAGCTCTGCCGGATCTTTAATAGATTTCATTTTAGAAGGCGTTGGAATATTTGCAACCTCACGCATTTCTAACAAATGTGCTTCGTGGAATGCTACCATCTTACGTGCGTGTGCTTGCGTAACACCCATCTTACCAAAGTGCGACTTAAAGTTAAACCCATTTGGGTCAAACTTCTTAGAATTTATAATAAATCCCTCGAGCCATTCGTCGATTTCTTCGTTTGCAGCAATGGACTGATCAATGATACGATCTTGAATAGTCGGGGCAGATGTCGAAGCTTCTTTCTTATCTTCAGCTTTCTTTTCTTTTAATATTACGTTGCCTAATGGTATAAGCGATGCTATCTCATCATGAATATATGCAGATGCAGGCCTCGGCGATGTTTCTCCAGTGCCGGCTAAGCTAATCCAGTATGCGTTCCATTCTTTATGTACATCTGGCATGCCAGTTAACAAGCACTTGGCTAGTGAACACACAACAGGAGTTATGTTGCCTGTTGCTACTGCTTTAACTGCATCAATGTCAGCTTTCTTATAGCCGTCTTCTTTCATCCAGACATGCAATTGCTTTACAAGGTCTGCTATTTTATAATTTTGATAATAAAACGTAGTAGCGTGTCGACGCTGTACGTGGAATTTAGCCGGACTCCATTTTTCCCAACCGGTCCAATCAAAATCTCCAGCCTTTGTTCCGCGTTTTGTGCGCGGCGCGCCACGTACTGTTTTCTTTCTAGGGGCTTTAACAGCCATGTAGTATTCTCCTGTGTGCCAACGTTTTTATATATGTATCATTGTTGAGCCATTTAATAAATCAGGCCAACATATTGTTGCGTATGTGTATTGTTTGGGAGGTAATTTCCATACTATTACTAATGCGTAGCTAAGAGTTAGACATTCTTCATACAGACTAAAAAGACAGTCGTTGCTTTTTTCTTGTAAAAACTTGTAGCAGTCTTTGTCAAATACTTCTATAATCTCCTTTCCTAAAATACGATCAAATAAAATGCTGCCAGCGTCTTTGTCTCGTAAGAACTCTCTAGAAACAGGAACAGAATATTCATCAAATAAAAACTTATGTTTAAAAAACTCATCTCTCATTAACTAGCGCCTTCATTGTTTCGTACTTCTCCCACATCTTTTGTAATGTCGGATTCTGTTCTCGCAGCTTTTTATCAAGCGCTTCGTTTCTGCTCATTTCCGATACTTTCGTGTTATAAAATATTTCTAACGGCGTTAGCTTCGGCGAATAAGGGTTATTCGGGTTTGACGGACTTCCTACATAAAAGCTACTGGTATTATCATGCCACTCTTCGATCATTTGCAAGAACACTTCGGCATGTTCGGGGTGTAAATCAATCTGCACCGAGTGTATTGTTTCTACGGTTGCGTCTAATGTCTGGCTCGCACGGTCAGTGAAATACGGCTCAGTTTTATAATACCTGCGCCGGCCTTGCTCGATTTTCGCGTTGTATTTTTCAGTAAGGATCTGGTAACCAGCCTTACAGTTTTTGTTTATCCCCATTGTCTCTAAAAGTTTTGAATCTCGGGAATCTGAGACTGTATGTCCCGTCTTGGTTCTGTGTGACTGCATCTGCTCTAACCTCTACTAAACTGCCTATTACTTTGTCTGGATTGTCGTAAATTTCTTGGCGTAGTGAATCTGAAAAGCCAGAGCCTACGCTGACAACAATATCTATACCGTCGTCTATGCCGGCACACAATAATGCACCCATCATTCCTTTGTACTTACCTGTACCTTCGTCAATGCGAATTACGGTTAGAGTAACTTCTATAAACGGTTTTAGTTTAAGCCATGCAGCACTACGCTTACATATATACGGGGCATCAGGGTCTTTAATCATAACGCCTTCGTACCCGCCTTCTACAGCCGCTCTATTAAGCTCTACATAGCGCGTTTGCCCTGCAGGAGTATCTAAGTCTATCTCTTCATAGGAAAGCACGTCTACGTGCTGTAAGACTGCTTTGTTCGTGTCTACCCACGCTTGTACCATCTGACTACGTTCAGTCTGCGTCTTATTCCACCCGCCGTTAAGAAAGTCTTCTAACGGTAAAAAGTCAAACAAGTGTAACACTGCATCGCCTGCATTAACGTTTGATTTGCGTTGTACTTGTTTCATTAAGTCTTGAAAGTTATCAGACATAACTTCGCCGTCTAGTACTAGATCAAATGGCGGAGGACTTTCTTTAACTACTTGTTGGATTTCACTAACAATGTGGCCAAAGTTTTCAAATAAGCGACCGTTGCGACTATACATCTCAACACGCCCGTCTGTACGTACAATAGTAGGGGACCGCACGCCGTCTAGTTTAACTTCGATTAGTTTTTTGCCTATGAGCTTTTTTTCGTGCTTTGTAGAATCGTGTGCAAGTTGACACTCAAATAGCTTAATAGCGTATTCTGGTCGTTCTGCTTTCTTTGCTGCTTTGTTAATTGAGCTTTCAGAAAATCCAGCACGCATATCTTTGATTAAAATACGACGATAAAAGCCGTTCCATTGTTCTTGTGTAGCAACACTCATTGATAGTTCAATAGCGTCTCTAGCTGCGTGACCAGTTAGCTCTCTATTGCGTAACTTGTCAGCTAGGTCTTTAAATGCAGCCCAAGGTAACCCCTGTCCGCCTAGAACTTTTCTTTCTGGAACTTTCTTAACGCCGAATGTAATTAGCTTATCGTATGTAAGTGTTAAGCCTTCAAAAAACTCGTCTAGATTTTGCTCCATAGCGCTAACGAGAATGTCTATCTTTTCGTTCTTACTTGGAGTGTCTGCGATTTGACTGATGATGTCTTGTGGTTGTGATCTCATGTATTTTCCCTGTGTTACTTATATGTATAGTAACACAAGGAAAATGAGTTGTCAACCTGAAGTTAGATTTTCTACAAATACTTCTGCTTCCCAGTCTCCTAGGAATTGTGTCCAATCTTGGTTCGGAATAGTAATAGGAAACTTTCTACGTGCCTTTACTAAGTCCCAGTAGTCCGGAACAAACGGTGCGAACTTTGGTTTCCACTCGCCTTGCGGTAAAGCGTGGCCTTTTCTGCTGTTACATTTAGAACAAGCTGTCACTAGGTTTTCCCAAGTGTGCGGTCCGCCATGTTTTTTTGGATAAACGTGATCAAATGTAACTTCTTTAAGTCCTAGCTTGCGCTCGCAGTATGCACACATGCCATGGTCTCGATAGAAGATTGTTTCTCTTCTAAGTTTAACCTTTAAGCTTTTAGGATTGCTTTGGCTGTTACGTGCAATAACTGACGGCCAATTCATGTTCGCATTTGGAGTAAGAATTTGACGATCATATTCTGCTACTGTATGGCATGTCCCGTTGATAACGCGAGTTACTGCGTCTTCTGACGGAATTGATTCCAGTGGAAATATTGATATTGGCATGTAGTTAGCGTTAAGCACTAATGTACGAAGGCCCAGTAATGATGATGTCATGTTCTTCTCCTTTCCTTTAGGGGTTACTAATACTTGTATTTATGTGCTATGTTAATTAACAGTGTAACAGTGAATAACATACGTTAACTACTGTTAATTTTAAATATCTTTTGTATAACGAAAAAGGCGATGCCTTTTGACATCGCCTTTTTGTTAGTTCCGTTGCTGTTACACAACAATACTTAAGGGTTAGTCGTTATGACGATTAGTTTGACTAATTCCGGTGCTTGCACCAATAGCGCGTACACTTTGCGTAGCTGAGCGCGTACCTACATTAACCTGGGTACCAGTTGCATAAGTCGGGGCACTGTTACTCGACTTAATGCTTGATGCTGTGTTATATTGTTCGCCGCCGGTTCGAGCATTCAACTGAGTTACTCCAGCCGACGCACCTAATGCAGTAACATTTTGCGTAGCTGAGCGCGTGCCTACATTAACCTGGGTACCCAGGCTTGCCACGGCACCGCGGTTATCTGTACTAAGATGCTCAACAACATTGACTTGCGAGTCTTCATGGTGGTTCTTCTTGTTAATCTGTGTAACAAATGCTCCGGCGCCAGACGATGTAACAGTTTGACTAGTATTGCGTGCGCCGACGTTAATCTGTGCACCAACTGCTACCGCGGCACCGCGGTTATCTGCACTAATGCCTGTAGCTGTGTTTTTTTGGTTATTGTCCGAATCAATGTTAGTTTGCGTAACGGCAGTCTGCGCACCAAATGCACCAACATTCTGTTCAGTGTTCTTTACGCCTAGATTAAGTTGAAACCCAGCAGCACCAGTAGGGCCGTCATTAACTGATTTGCTTGTATAAGCAGTATTATACTGGTTATCTTCACCGTCTTTGTTTACTTGCTCAATCGATGTCGACGCACCAAGTGCAGTAACACCTTGACTAGCTGTCTTTACAACGACATTAGCCGGTGCCTTGACGTTAATCTGTGTGCCAACAGCAATTTTAGCCCCATTGTTGTACGCAGTAATGGTGGTAGTTTTGTTAACTTGGTCGATGGTTGCAAAAGCAATGCTAGATGACATGCCGATTGCAAGAGCAAGTGTAGTAGATAATAATTTATTCATATTGTGTTTTCCGTTAAAAGTTAAGTTAAGTTATGTTAATGATTAGTTAGTTGCAAAGTGAGCAGGCTGGGCCTGCTCTTCACTCTTTAATTCAGCTGCTTTAATCATAGCAACCTGGTCTTCATCAAGAACGCCTTCGACGTTATCAATCAATTCGCGACACTCTGTCATTTCATCTTTGTATAAATCTGAAAGTAATTCGAAAGCGCCTAGTTTCAACATGTTACGAGTTGCAAATCCAACTGCTTCACGCTGTTGTTCACCGATATTCATAGTTACTAAGGTGTTACCAAAGAATCTACCAATGCCAATTCCGTAATCAGTTGCAACAATCTGCTTATTAAGCGAAGTGCTTGCAACAATCATAGAAGTTACTGTGTCAGTTAAGAACAAGTCCATGCCAACTGCCATACGATACTGGCGAGCTTTACCGCCAACGCCGTCGATGCTAAACTCAACACCGCCGCCTGGGATAAAATCCAATGTGTTAATTGATCCAGTTGCGTGAGCATCTGTTCCGACCCAGCCAAGTTTACGGCCAACTTTCATTTCTAGTTCCATTACCGCAGTGTTACGACGGTTGGCAACATGTTTAGGCTGTGCTTTAACAAACGAAGACTGCATGATGTCGCCTGCTGCCTGAGTCATGTAATAGCCGTTGCCGTCTGAACTAAACTTGCCAGTAGCATCGGCAATCTCGCCTACTGCAAGAGTAAACTTGCCGCGGTTGCCCAATACGTCTCTAGCACACATAAGCACCTCATCGTAAACGGTAGTAACGTCAACAACCGTAGCCGGTCCGCTTAACATTTTCATGTCTTCGCCAATCGGAGTAACCGCTGTACATGCGCCTAAACCTAGCGTAGCTGTAATAACAGCAATTGTAGAATATAATTTATTCATTA
>TARA_R110000850_G_scaffold218852_2_pt1 | contig 33202 bp, 32 predicted proteins | sample TARA_R110000850 | Tara Oceans TARA_R110000850 (sample SAMEA4397586) | marine metagenome | biome: Polar Biome; feature: [SRF] surface water layer (ENVO:00010504); material: water (ENVO:00002006), including particulate matter (ENVO:01000060) such as... | depth 5 m
CAAAATTAAAAAAATTAAAAAAATTAAGAACGGTCAACTCTAATCAGGGAAATCTCTCTTTTCTCTTTTGGAATTTGGTACTTGGAATTTGGTTAAATATTTGGTGCTTGTCTTAATACTTAATACTACCTTGAACATTAAACCTTGAATCCCGCCGTAAAACTATACCACAGAGAGACACAGAGGAGACACAGAGATTCACAGAGAAATTCTTCATCTAACTTCCACCTTTGGAATTTGGAATTTGGTGCTTGGATTTTGGTGCTTGGATTTTGGTGCTTGTCATTAGTCTTAAGCCATACGTCCTCTAGTCTTAAGTCTTAATACTTAATACTTTGTACTTAATACTTTGTACTTAATACTTTGTACTTAATACTATTTCGTCTTCACCAGCAATTCCCGGATATCGACATCCAGTACTTTGGAGATCGCAAAGAGCACATCCAGTGGCGGCTGGGTATTGTTGTTGCAATAATTGGTAACCACCACATAACTCTTGTCAATCTGATCTGAAAGCCAGGTTTGGGTCCTGCCCTGCTCTTTTAATACTTCTTTGATCCTGTTTAATTCCAATCTCTTTTTAGCCATTAGTCTGTGTTTTTTACCTGAATTGCCCCATCTCCTCCCGGGGATTTCTTGAATGTGTTAAATTATAATATAAAAAAGTATTGTAAAATATCATATTTTAATATATATTTGTATTATTATACAATATATATAATTATATACAACCCTGTAAAGAACTCTTAAACAAGTTCCTATGAAAACAAAAACCACCCCTAAAACCCCGGAAATAAAAAGGAATCAAAGCAGCAAACAAGGCTCCTTGCTTAAAACCAAAGATTCTTTATTGAAAAAAATCATCGCTTACCTGCGATTGCACCATCACCTGAATGCTGCTTTTCTTATTAGTAAACAGACAGTCAGCACAGAACGTCAGCTTCATTTTCCACCGATGAAAAAGGCTCCGGTGCGTCAATTTACCTATACGCTGTTCATCATCACCGAAAAGAGAACACCTCTCAACCCTGCAGAGTTGATGGATGCGTTGTACAACCATACCCAAAAACAAGCCAAGGTGTATCTTATTTCTTTTACTGAAAAAGCTGTTAGAGACAAAATGACTTTTGGAAGTAACTTTTTAAAAAGTATTTTTAATAGTGTACGCTGTATTTTTAGTGTTAATTTGTGGTGGGAGCGTTATAAGTCTTATAAAGTGAACCATCACCCTATGGTCATTGACAGGATAAATGTTCATTGGGAAACGCGGTTTCAAAGGGCAAACTACCTCCACAACCTTACCGTTTATAATGAATCAGACCAGGATCCCGCAGCATATTTTGAAATACTTCAAAAAGTTATCCAGCAAACCTGCCTGGGATTGATTTACGTTTTTTGGGAGTACAAGCCATCTTATACTGCCTTGCCTTACCTGCTGCATCTTTGCAGTCATTTTGCTGATTTTCCATCTCAAATATTTAACACACATACCTATGAAAACCACCATATTCTGCAACAACTTTGTCATGCAGACCATCTCATGAAATTCAGGATTCACACATACCTGTCCTTAAAGCAAACCGATAAAGCTTGGCAAAAATGCAATGAATTCCTTAAAATGTCTGAAAGCCTTGCCGAGCAGCGACTCCAATTTCTTGATATGGAAAGCCTTGAACACGTTCGCCGGGTGAAAACAAAAAGGCAATCCCTGCCGGTGCAATAAAATTGTGGCCCGCAATTGCCTGACTAATGATGGCTGATTTGCAGATTCGCAGATTTGCAAATTCGCTGATTTGCAATCCGGTCATCGGTCACCCGTCATCCGTCTGACTTCATTTCTTCGCCGGTTCGCTATCGCTCGTGTCTTTGTACTTAATACTATCCCCCTCCACCTGCCTTTACCATGCCTTTATCATGGCTTAACCATGCTTTACATGTAGCCTTTTTGTTGCATTCGCATTGAGGAAACGTTGCCTTCGCGTTGCCTTTTACCCCCTCGAACCATACATTAACCCACCACGAACATCGCATTAACCCACCACGAACATCGCATTAACCCACCATGAACATCGCATTACCCCGACTTGAACATTGCATTATTACGGTATTTTTTTGGTTATTTTGTGGTGGAAAGCTAATGAAATTTTTAAATGTATTTACACGTTTGCCGGGCTGCACCCACCTTCGCTGAAGCTACGGTGGACACAGCTCGCAAAGACTCCATGCTCAATACTATTTTGTTATAGTCGGGACCCGTTAAAGCAAGAACGCTATGAACCGGGGGTCATTGCGATTCGCCGCTTCGTCATACGCTGTCGCAGAAGCTATAGCGTAGGCGCCCTGAAGCTTTGAAGCGACGAAGCGGTTGATAGTAGGATGAAGCAGGGATAAAGCTATGCTGCGTCGTTATTCCCTCGAGTTTAAGTCGTACTTACCCCGCTTTTAGGGACTTTTCTCGAGTTAGTTACGACTCAGTGATGACTTAGTTACGATTTAGCATAGCTTTATCTATGTAGTATCTATGCTCCATCTGACACTATGACCCGTCCTTGACCCGTCCCTTAAATTTATGTCCGAAAGCTATACCACAGAGAGCCACAGAGAAGACACAGAGGCACACAGAGAAATACTCCTTCTAAGGTAAACTTTGTCCTACGTCGTACGTCCTGAAGTCTTACGTCAACTGAGCCAACCTTCAGTAAACTTTCCGCCTTGCTCCCACATCCAAAAACAGCGGCACATCGACTTATTCGCAGGAACTGGAGGTTTTATTGACCTCTTTTTTTTTACTCTTTTCTACAAATCTAAAAACCCGCTTATACCTAGTGTTTTAAGGGTTCACCGTACCACCGCTTCAACTGTTGATAAAGCCACTAAATAAAACATAAAAACTTGTATATCAATCTATTAAATGTTTATTTTAACAAAACATCATGAACGCCTGATTGCTAGTATGTTGAAAACTTTGTTGACAACGTTTCCAAAAATCCCTTTCAAAATCAATTGTGATTTATCAATTTTACAATTCCCAACCATGAATATAATTTATTACATACTTCACAATAGTATGCTATGTGAAATATGACTTTATTAATCATTTAATACAATGCCTGTGAATTGAAGTAAATCAAACAGCAGGGGGATTGATTTGGCAAAGACGGAATCCAAACGCAACTACAAGGTAGTTCGCCCCACAGCAAATAAAAAAGCAGCCGTCACTTAAATTTTATTACAAAATGAATAAGTTAATTATCAAATCGAGGAAGAACCCTCAGGACATGCTAGCGCCTGAGAAGTTCTATGTCCAAACGAAAAAGGACGGCCTCACAGATCTCGAAAGACTGGCATATTTGATCTCTAACCAATCCACCGTTCGGGAACCGGATTGTCTGGCCGTATTGAGTGCTTTAGTACACAATATGATGGACGAGATGGCGCAGGGCCGCGTGGTGCAGTTAGGTATTCTCGGGAACTTCCAGGTAGGAGTAAAATCTGAAGGAAGTGAAACCCTTGAAGAAGTGAACCTTTCTAATGTGAAGAGTGCTCACATTAATTACCGGCCCGGCAGAAGGGTGAAGGATGCGCTTAAAGTGATGAAGTTTAAATTGATAGAAGGCTAGACACTTGCTATTATTTAAGCTTCTCATTTGTAGGTTCCGTTTTTAAGTAAACGGAACCTATTTTTTTACCCCCATTTTCTCTTCCAAAGACCAAAAAATGCCCTATTCTTTCTCAAAAAACACCAAGACTTTTTCCAAAAACAAACCGTCTTTTTTAAAAAACACTAAGTGTTTTCATGAAAACTCCCTATTGTTTTAAAAAGCACCGGATAGCTTTACTGTTGAGCATCAAAAAAGAAATTTCATGAAAGATATGTAAGAAAAGTATGTGGGAAATTTTATATTTTCTCGATTAACTGCATAAAAAAAGCTCAAAAAATACTGGCGGCTAGACACTTGCTTTCTTTTTTGAGCTGTCCCATTTATAGGTTCCAGACCGATAATGGATTTTTATGTACTCAAATATAAGGCTTAGTTTAAAATTTTAAACAAAAAATATATATAAATAATAAAATTTTTATACTTTTCACGAGAGCACAATAAGTTGATTTACAGTATTTTAAATTTTATCAACACTAATTTGTTAATCTCGCCGGCGGAAAATGGAAAATTTTAACATCATAAAAAAGCACAAACGCATATAAACGAATAAAAACGATTACAAACGATTTAAACAAACGTATATAAACAAATCAATAAAATAAAAAATTCCTACAAACGAAATCAAAGGTGTGCATTTCGTCGATTGATGATTTCAAAACGTGGGTTTTTGATTTAGGCACTACTTCGCTATTCAGTATTCTGCGGTTCGATATTCAAACTATCTTACGTCCTAAGTCGTGCAGTCCTACGTCAAAAAACACTGCTCATTGACAACCCTCTCCGGATTCCCAACATCTGTTGATTACCCGCTAAGGTTTTAAGGTTCACTTTTAATCCTTAAATTTTGTATATTTGAAATAACACACTTATAAAAAATGGACACAACTGCTATACGCAAAAAACTACACCGGCTGATTGAGGATGCGGCAGATGAAAAGCTTGTTGCTCTTTTAGAGGCGTTTAGTGCTGTTGAAACAGGGCAAATGCCCTGGTGGAAAGATCCGGAAACCATAAAAGAACCGGATGACAGATTAAAAAGCTATGTTGCCGAGCAAGGCCCCACTTATACACTTTCAAATATGATTCTTGATAAATATTTTGGCTATTTAAAAAACCTTGACACAAAGGCTAAAAAAAGTTTAATTCAAAGGCTCACCCAGTCACTTGAAAATAAGTCCTCAAAGGCATTTGACTTGAATTCCCTTTTTGGGGCCTGGGAAGATGAGCAAAGCTCAGACGAGATCATTGCTATTATAAAAAATGCCCGGGTAAATAATACCACACTTGAAAGTTTTGAATGAATTATTTATTAGACACTAATATCTGTATCCATTTTTTCAGAGGAAAGTTTAATCTCATTGATACATTTCAACAAGTTAAACTTGAAAATTGTGCTATATCTGAAATTACGCTTGCAGAGCTTATGTTTGGAGCAGAAAACAGCTCAAATCCTCCAAAAAACCGAGCTATTGTTAATCAGTTCGCTACACAGGTTAAGATACTTCCAATCTTTAATGCTATAGATTTTTATGCAAAAGAAAAGGTTCGTTTACGCAAAAAAGGTGAAATGATTAGCGATTTTGATTTATTGATTGGAACTACTGCCGTTTCAAACGGTTTGATTATGATCACAGAAAACAGTAAGGAATTTAAGAGAATTACTGCTATTCAACTTGAGAATTGGATAAAGAGGTAATTCAAAGGTCAACCCTATTTAGGACGCTACACACTCCTCACATTTCACCACTCACCTCTAACCTCTCAAAGGTTATACCACAGAGAGCCACAGAGAAGACACAGAGGTACACAGGGAAATTCTCCTTCTAACTTCGTAGTTATAACTTTGAAATTTTTTGTGTCAAGTCTATCGTCTCATGTCTAACATCTCATGTCTCATCACACCTCCCTTCCCGGATTCCCCACCACAGTCACCCCATCAGGAACGTCCTTGATGATAACAGCACCGGCACCGATGGTACACCACTTCCCTATGGTGATTCCCGGAATGACACAGGCTCCAATCCCGATATGGGAGCCCTCTCCTACCGTAACTTCTCCTGCCAAAGCGGCATTGGGTGAAATGTGTACATAATTGCCCAGCACACAATCGTGCTCTACCACGGCACCCGTATTGATAATACAGTGTTTCCCCACACGGCTGTCGGCATTGACCACAGCATTGGGCATCACCACCGTGCCTTCTTCCATGATGGATGTCAACGCAATGACTGCTGTGGGATGGATTATTGCCGGTGTAATATTGGATGGGTAGGTTGCAGCGAGTTGTTTGCGGGTTTTGTTGTTCCCCACGGCAATAAGCATAGGGGTAGTATCCATCTCTTCCGGAGCGTGAACGGGATAGTTTAATAACGATGTAATCGAACGGTCATCATCCAGCAACAACCCCACCTCATATCCTGCCGATTCCACCACACTAATAACAGACTTAGCATGCCCGCTGGCGCCGTATATATTTATTTTTTTATCCATATCAATTCCCTTTAAACCGTTCTGTGGTAGCCTGTCCCTCGGTATTGATGCCCTCAGAAACAAATACTTTTTTCAAGGTTAAAAATAAGATTTTTAAATCTAAGGTAAAACTTTGATGGTTGACATACCACACATCCAATGCAAATTTCTGTTGCCAGCTGATAGCGTTACGCCCATTCACCTGCGCCCATCCGGTAATCCCGGGCTTGACATCGTGGCGTTTGCGCTGCTCATCATTGTACAGCGGCAGATACTCCGGCAACAAAGGCCGCGGACCTACAAAACTCATATCGCCTTTTACTACGTTTAATAATTGCGGCAGTTCGTCCAGAGAGGTTTTGCGCACAAACTTCCCCACGGCGGTCAGGCGTTTCGCATCGGGCAACAGGTTTCCCTGCGCGTCCCGGGCATCGGTCATGGTTTTAAACTTGACAATGTTGAAAATACGTCCGTATTTCCCGGGGCGTGACTGTATAAAGAAGGGTTTGCCGTTGTTGGCAAAGGTGAGGGCAAGCGTAATAAGCACGAACACAGGACTCAGCAACAGCAAGGCAATGGCTGCGCACAGGTGGTCGAGGAAGGGTTTTATGATTGACTGGTACATGGTAGGTTCAAAGGTAGTACTTTTTGAGAAAGTTAGGGACTGATGGGGTGGGATTGCTTCGCAGCCGTTGCCAAAGGCAACGCTGCTCGCAATGACTCCCTTTTCAATGTGGTTTCGGCTTGCCGGAATTCGTTAAAGCAAAAACCTTCTGGACATGGGGGTCATTGCGAGCATCCGCCGAAGGCGGCTGCGACGCAATCCCATCGGGTAAGGACAAGCGTCATAAACCCTCCTTTTGCCGCGCTTCGCTCGCAATGACGGTGCTTCTATTCCAATTCATCATACAAATCCCTCCACTCCGGATTCATTCCCTCTATCAGGGCTATTTTCTTCGCCCGGCTCCCGGCCTTCAGCTGTTTCTCAAAGGCAATCGCCTCCAGCATCGTGGGGAAATAGCGGTAGAACACCAGCTTGTCACAATTGTATCGCGCAGAAAACGAATTTTTATACCGCTTGGTCTTGTGTTTCTCCATACGGATTTTTATTCCGGAAGTGACACCGGTGTATAGCACTTTCTTATGGGTGTTGGTGGTTATGTATGTACAGGGTTGTTTCAATTTTGTTTTTTTAATCGTCATTGCGATCCGCCAGAGGCGGAGAAGCAAACGGGCGTTTCATAGGTCAAAAATAATAAAAAGTCATTGCGAGCGTAGCGAAGCAAATGAAATTAGGGAAAACATCTATGAGGTTGCCGCGCTTCGCTCGCAACGACCCCAATGTTAAGACCAATTGTTATTAAACTGATTCGTTAAAGCAAAAACTTTCTGAACAAAGAGTCATTGCGAGCTTTTTTGCCGAAGGCAAAAAGCGCGGCAATCTCAACAGGTAAGGACAATCGTCATTAAGATTCCCCATCCAACCCCCGATACTCCTCCAACAAAGCCTCCCACACCACACGCTGCTCATACCGCTCACAAATCATCGGGCGGGAGTTTTGTTGTAAATGGTTATAGAGGTGGGTGTCTTTTAAAAGCTGCTGCATGGTTTCATACAGGGCCTCTGTGTTTTTGACGGGGATAATCAGGCCGTTCTTCCCTTCTTCGATGATTTCATTACAGCCATTAATATCGGTGACAATGGCTGGCAGACCCATGGCACCGGCTTGCATCACCACATTGGGAAAGCCCTCGCGGTAACTGGGGAATGCCAGGGCATGGCTGATGGCCAGGTAAGGACGTACGTCTTTTTGAAAACCTACGGTGAGGATGTGGGGGTTGTTTTCGATTTCGTGCAGGGTTTCGCGTTTGAGAGGGTCGAGTTCAGATTCCAGGGGTCCCACTAAAAGTAGTTTGGGAGTCCCGTCACTCCGAACCCCAACTGTGTTGGGGTGAAGGAGTCCCCTAAATGCAGTAACCAATTCATTAATCCCCTTATCCCCCACGAGACGCCCTACAAATACAAAGACAAAGGCGTCTTTGGATATGCCAAGTTGTTTACGCAGTGTTGCTTTTTGTGCTTCAGGTGTTTGCTCCGGGCTAAAGTGAGCGGTATCAATACCGTTGGAACTGCCGTTACGAATCACCTTTAGCTTCCCCCCAACTGCGTTGGGGGTCGCTATGACATTTTTATTTTTAATATAACCTTGCTGTATAATAATATCATACAGCCCTGTGGAATTGGGATAGACCTTTGTGGCGCAGGTATATGTGAACTTTTCAACGGTATCGAGGAGTGTGCGTTTGGCGCCGGTGGCTTCCAGTAAGGGCAAGCCGGCTACGGTATGCAGACGGTGCGGTACCCCGGCGAGTTTGGCAGCCAGCATGCCCACGGTTCCGGCTTTCGGGGTATGGGTATGCACGATATGTGGTTTTTCTTTTTTAAAGAGCTTGTAGAGCTGCCATACGGCTTTCAGGTCTTGTAAGGGCGTTATAGACCGTGTCATAGGAATTAAACGGGTAGGAACCCCTTCACGCCTTCCCACTTCTTCCAACTCCTCCTCCGGCCCGGCAGAGACTGCCAGTACATCATAATGCTCCTTCATAAACCGCAACTGCCCCTCCAGCAATTTGTTTAAGGAGATGGGGACGGTGGTGATGCGAATGAGTTTTTTCATAATTACTATTAATCAGGTTTCGTCATTGCGAACCCGCCTGGTCCCTGAGCCTGTCGAAGGGAGGCGGGTGAAGCAACCTAACAACCCCAATACCAAAAACGGCTGTATCATGACCTTAGTCCGTGCAAAGATACCCAAATTTGCATAGCGTTGCACATACAAAAGACCCGCAACCAGGGCAAAGACCAGAACGATTTTAAACAGGGTATCGGTTTGTATGCGTTTCCAATAGCGAATAAATACATACAAAACAAAAAGGTGAAGCAGTATCAAAAAGAGATTCTCCACACTGAGCACCCACTGAAACACATTTTGTGCATCGACAAACAAAGGCCGAAAGTAAAACGAAAACAACTTCATGGGATAGCTGTACTCCAACATAGGCACATAGGAACCCGAATCCCGGAACGACAGTATGGAACCCTCGTTAAAACGCAGCAACCGCCCCCAGTGCATGCTCTTGATTTGGGAGAGCTGCAGGAACAGGAGATACCCGGCTGTTAAGACCACAAGCACACCACCCGTGATGGCAAATTTAACAACAGGTCTCCATTTTTTTACCCACAACAATACCACCGCTACGGCAAACAACAACATCATCCCCACATGGGGACGTAGCAAAAACAAAAAAACAAACGCCACCCATAAGGAAAGCGAACGGTAACGTTCCTCAAAGATTTTCAACAAAATGGTGGCAATGGCCAGAAAACATAAAGCCTCTTTGGTGATGCCGGCGGTCCAGAAATGTATATTGGGCAAAAAGAAAAAGAAGGGTAATACATTGATGCCCATACACTGCACCTCTTCCCCTACCCATTTTTTACACAAGCGGAACAATTGCAGTATCCCTAAAAAACCAATACAGCCATACAGCAAAAACCCAAACCAAAAGGGCAAGTTTAACAGCACCGCAAAGGGGTAATTTAAAAACAACATAAGGTCAGTACCAATGCCTAAATGATCAAACCAGTTTGTAGATAATGCTGAAGCATTTTGAAACCAGTAACGGTTGGCATCACTACTGTTTGATAGGGTATAAACATAAAATAAAGCAGTAAAGCCTAAATGATAAACAAAAAGGATAAAAACGAATAATTTTTTATTTAACCAAATTTGCAAGTATTTGTCTTTATTTATATGACCAAGGTTAATTTCATATTGCTATTTTACATTCTTAAAAAAATATTGGTATAAATAGCCGGTAAATGTTGGATGGTAATAAAGATTGCTTACAGCATTCTCTTTTTTATAGGGTTCCAATTGGTTCTCTTTGATATTTTGCAATGCTTCCTTCATCATGTTTATGGCTGTGCCATACTGATGGTAAGGATAGGTTATAAAATTATCCTTTTTACCAGGAAATATTACAGCTTGCTTAAGGATTGAACCGGTATCGATACCGGGATCCACTAGATGAATGGTTACTCCGCAGTTTTCTTTATCTTTATTCACCAATGCCCAGTAGCCTCCATGAACACCACGATATTGAGGGGTAATCCCCACATGGCTGTTTATAAAGACCGCATCAACACATTGTAGGATTTTTTTGCTTATAATACGTGTACCATTAACAAGTACTACATCCGGCTGCAAGGTTTGCAGTGCTTCCATACACGATATGTCATTCACAGAAGGAAGGTGTTTAATCTTAGCCGCGGGTATATCTGCTGAGGAAAGCCTGTAAAGTTTTTTTAATGCAGTTATTCTTTTTTTGGATACTACCCTTAGTACTTTTGAGATTATGAGTTGAAACAATAATTGATTCATCACTTTAAAAAAACCAAGCCTTTTGATTCTTCTCTTCACCAGTTGTTTTGCAGGAACACCATCTTCTATCAAAACCTTCTCAATGGGGAAATAGGGTTGTAGCCCATTGTACATAAATGTGGTGCTTTCTCCTTTTCCTGCTAATAAAACGATTTTCATTTTTGTGCTGTTAACTGTTCAGACAATCCTTGCATTGTAATAGACCCAAAACCATATTTTTTATTCAAATAAGTATAATGTTCCAGAATTGAATCTAACATATTTACATTCTGTTCTGTATTCCTTCCAAAATTGTGGGGATGCCACCAGAGATGATATACCAAATTATTTTTTGCTGCGTGGGTCATCGCCTTTTTGATTCGGTTTAACTTTAAGCCTTCTAAAAAGGATAATTTTTTATTGTACGGTCTTAAAAACCTGCTGGAAGGAATATTATACGGAAAACTTTTTTTTATATGGTCATAGGAATAACAATGATAACCCGTGATATTAATATAAGCATCCAGTAAACGTAAAGCCCTTCGAAAAGGGGTTTGATCTTCTCCACTTCCTGATTGATAAATAAAATGCTCTTCATTTCCGCGGTATGATGTAATACCAAAATCTTTGCAAACCTTAAGATAGTCTCGATTATACTGATTCCTGGGGAAAACAATGCTTTTTATCGTTACATCCATTTGCTTGGCAACGGTTGTAGCAGCTTTCAAGTCTGTTTTAAACTGTTCCAATGTTTGTCCGGGCTCTAAGCAATAATAGTGGCAATAGGTATGCGTAGCAAGCTCGTGCAGTGTATCTTCTTTAATTTTTCTTGTCAATTCATAACCAAAGTAATACGGGTCCTCAAGCTCATTATTTCCCAAATAGTTTTCTATCCCGGGATAAGGAGATAAATTGGTTTCTGTATAAGTAGGCTTTAAAACCGGCATCGTCTGAAGCAAATCTTGTTTTGTTTCGTGAAACAAAAACCCAACAGTAGCATACGTAGCGCTTACTTGATGCTTTTTAAAAAGTTCCAATGTCAATGATGTTGATTCTTTCACGCCTTTAATGGCGTCTCCATAATTTTCTATAGTGCGAACGTCTCGAACGCCCCACATCAGTTCATAGTCAATGGAAATTACAAAACAACCATTCTTTAAAATCATAACTTATAACATTCTATGCTTCATATATTTGTATAAACCATTTTTGAAAACAATAAAAAGACCAGACTTTAAATGTATTATCTCTTTTACCCGAAAGATGATCTTTCACTAATGGAATGACTGTATTTAAATTAAATATATGCTGCTTTTGTAAAAAATTTGTATCAATATAACTCTCCAATTCATTTTTAAGGTCTGTTCTAAGCCAATCACCCACAGGAACACCAAAACCTTTCTTCGATTTGTCTAAGAATTTCTTTGAAAATTCCTCTCTAAATGCTTCTTTTAATATATGCTTCTTGTCCCATTGATGTATCAAATAGTTTTCCGGTAGTTGTCCTGTAAAGTTCCAAATTTCTTTATTTAAAAATGGAGCACGGCATTCTAAAGAGGTTAACATACTTGTTCTATCCACTTTAACCAGCATATCCCCTTCCAAGCTTATAAGTTTATCAATATTTCTAAAATCTGTTATTGTTGTATTGTTAGTTCCAATATTGTCTTTAAAATATGAAAATCCATTTGAATCTTTGCAGTTTTCTATTAATAAATGCTGAAGTTCATTTTCTTGAAAACCTAAAGAAATAATATTATAATAAAAATCTCCTTCATAATTAACGGCATTGATAAGTCTCTTTAATTTAAAGCGAAGCCCCCGGTCATCATCTTTTGTAGTAAGTAATTTTTGAAAACTACTACTAACAATATTATGTGCTTTCTTAGGCATTAACTGAGTGTATTTTTGATTTAATTTACCAATATAGTATTTATTATACCCTCCAAATACCTCATCACCACCATCTCCTGTTAAAGCTACTTTAACATGTTGTTTTGTTTTAAGTGCTACCACATAGCTTGCTAGAGCAGAAGAATCAGCAAAGGGTTCATCAAAATTTAAAATAATCTCACTTAGGTTTTGCGATAAATCCTTTTCCCCAACTATAAATTCGTGATGATTACTGCCAATAAGTTTAGCAACCTCCCGCGATTTATCAGTTTCATCAAAGGATTTCTTTTCAAAACCAATGGAAAAGGTATCGATGGGAGATGATTTTTGTTGTGATAAACATAATGAAACGATAGAGGAATCAACCCCACCTGATAAAAAAGTACCTAACGGTACATCAGAGATAGACCTGGATAGTACACTGTTATAAACCAGTTCCTTTGTTTTAATTACCGCCTGTTTTTTAGTTGTCAATTCATGTTTTTCAAAAGATTGTTTGATTTCATGAATAGAAAAATTAAAAGAATTACAATCAAATGCTATATAATGGTTTGCTTCTAATTTGTGAATGTTCTGATAAATAGTAAAAGGGGCCGGAATATAAGTAAGTTGGAAAAATAAGTTCAGTCCTTCTTTTGAAATTTCTGGCTTACTGTCTAAAACACTGATTATGGACTTCAACTCAGAGGCGTAATAAAAACCAGTTGTATCATTATAATAATACAATGGTTTTTCCCCGAAAAAATCCCTTGCAATAAAAACTTTACCCTGCCTTTTGTCAAATATGCTAAAAGCAAACATACCATCAAGCTTGGAAAATGAGTCTATTCCATGTTTTTCATATAGTTTTAAAATTACTTCTGTGTCAGAATTTGTTTCAAATTCACAACCCTCTTTTATAAGTTGCTCCTTAAGGGAGATATAGTTATAAATTTCTCCATTAAATACAATAACAATTTGTTTATCTTTTGAAAAAATGGGTTGTTTCCCGGTACTTAAATCAATTATGGAAAGCCGTTGCATGGCCATACCCATAGAAAAAGAATCTGATGCATCAGAAAAAAACCCATCCTCATCTGGTCCCCGATGCAAAATACACTTGTTCATGGTTGAAAGCTTGTCAAGTAAACTGTTGTTTTCTATAAAGGCTTTCTTTAAATACCCGTTTATTCCACACATTATTTATCTGTTATAATTATTTATTTTTAATTGATAGTTATATGAAAAGGCCCAAAGGATATACATTATAAACCCCGGCATAAACATGTTTTTCATTCTTATAATAATACCCAGGTTGCTTAAGGAAAGTGAAAAAATAATGGATCCTAAAATCAAAAATATCAACAAGCCTTTAAAAAGTACTGGCGCATTCATAAATGTTTTCAAGGGTTTTAACATTAATAATTTTATGGAAATCAAAAGAAGGATAAAGTTTTCAAAAGAGCTTACAATTGAAAAGTAGTTCACTATATCAAAAAATAAAGGTCTGAACAGAAAAGTTAGAATTTTTATTGGAAAGGGTAAATTTGAAATACTTACACTAGATCCAACATCATCACCTGAAAGATTTCCCGCTTGTGTTTCTGAATAACTAACAACATTTTCGACACTTACTTCTTCTAAGTTAACATATTGAACAACTGATGGAAGAATAATTAATGAGCCCCCAAACAAAAGCAACGACAAAAAAACCTTTTTATAAGCTTTAATTTTTTTCTGAAATAGATATGCAAATGCAAAAGCTACCAATAACAATAAAAGCACATGGGGCCTTACCATAAAGGCGATAAGAATACTGACTAATAATAAAGGAAGTCTTTTTGACATTTTTTGCAATGAAAAACAAAACAAACCAATAGAAAAAAACATCAATGTATCTTTACCTACAGCTGCAGACCAAAAATGAAGATTGGGCAGGAAAAAAAGTGCAGGAAATAAATAAACCCCAAGGAACTTAGTGTTATAAGGTATATATTTAATCGTTAAGACATAAAAATAATATAGTCCTAAAAATCCTATTAACCCATAAAAAAGCATGCCAACAAAGAGAGACAGATCCATTAAATTAGCAGGGATATAGTTCAAAACATACATAAATGATGTCCCCGGTCCTTCTTGTAAATACAAAAATATGTCGTTTTGAGTACTATTTTTTGCAACCCTCCAATACCCTGTTGCATCTGCTGAGTTATTTTGTAAATAAAAATAGTAAAGAATAGAAAATATCAAATGAAAGACCCAAAGCTTTTTTAAACATTTTTTGTCATAAATAGAAATTTCATTTCTATTTAAATTAATAAAAAAAAACCCTGTGAGTACTATGAGTATCGAAAAAATTATATCTAGTAACAAAAAGTAATAGGTGTTAAAATGTTATTTTAAATAAAGGGTCTGATGCTTTAAGAGTGCCTTTTCTATTGCATATTTTTTTATGGCTGCATTTTGAACTTCTAGATCATATTCCTTTTTTTCAGGCTTACTTTCATAAGAAGCGATTTTATTTGCAAGATTTTTATAATCTCCTTTTTCAAACAAGTTGATTTTTATGGGTATTATTTCATTTAATCCATTCACATCAGTACCCAAAGTAATAAGACCTGATGCCATATATTCTAAAGCAGCAATACCAAAACCTTCCCAATGAGATGATTGAATACCATAATCACAAGCTTTTAAAATATTATATACATCATTTCTAACACCTAAAAACACTACTCTTTGATTTAAATTAATATCATTGACATATTTTTTTACTTGTGGTTCCAATTTTCCTCCTCCAATTAAAACTAATTTAAAATGATCAGGTAAGAACCGTAGTGCATCAATAAGGGTTTTTTGATCCTTAGAGGAGTTAAAACTACCTATCATAATCAATAATACATCGGTTTCCTGAAATCCTAAATCAGTCTTCGGATAGGGTTTCGCACTATTTATTTCGTTGAAATCAATAAAGTTATAAATTACTGTTGTATTTTTTCCAGTACCAATCCATTTTTCCAATTCATTCCTAACAGAGTTAGAAATACAGATGATTTTGTTATACCTTGAATAAATAAATTTTTCAAAATATCGCAAATATATTTTCTCTCTTCTACTGTTATGCGTACTATGCTCTGTAAAAAAAAACTTCTCCTTTCTAAAGAAAAATGTTAGTATGGCGACTATATACAGGCTTGGAAACAAATGTACATGAACAACCTCATACTTCTTTATTAAATTAAAAAGAAACCTTATGTTTTTAATGGAATAATATGTATTTGAAGTAGTTGTGTAATAATTTGCGTTACTACCACTAAGTGAGAATAACTCATTACTGGAATCAAAGACAAAAACACCCACTTGATCACTCTCTGCCTGTTGTTTCGCCAGACTACTAACTAATTTCTCAGCACCCCCTGAGGTTAAAGAATTTATGACATGTAGTATTTTCACTATTTTATTTTTTTAAGATCGATAATCAAAATCCTTCAACTTTCAATGAAAAAAAGAGTTATATGGTATGTTATGTTATTTCCCTTTTATAAAGCCCAACTTCCTATATTCCAATATTATCCCCTTTATTAACAATCAGTTTTTTATCTGACGGTTTAATTTTTTTATTTCTAAGCTTTTCTATAAATATTTTAGAAGGTCTTTCTGCCAATAAATAAAAAACATAGCTAACTAAGACACAAATAACAACTCCTATCATCCAATAAATTGGATTGGTTATTTTTATTCCTTCATCCACTAATGATAGTTTAACTAGTAACATATGGTAAAGTTTTAAAGTAGCATAATGAGATATATATAGAGTGTAGCTCGTTGCTCCTAAAAACAGTAGAATCCTTGAGTAAATCTTATTTTTTTGAAAATTAATAATTAAGAATATTGATAAAATAGAAGCTAAAAGTGGTGTAATTTTATTGTAATCTGAAGTCATAAATTTCACAAAAACCATTATGCTTACTAAACCAATAAATATTATGTATGTTTTTAATTTATTTACTGTAACATATTTTTTAACTAAATCATAATTAAAAAACAGCCATATCCCAATTGTAAAATAAATATTATAATCAAATAAAAATTTTGTAAGAATACTACCTCCTGTTAAGGAATTCCAATTATAAAACCAACCATACAGATAAAAAAGAATGGATATTATATAGTAATATCTTCTTCTAACAATCAAAATTGGTGCTAGAATATAGAATATAACTTCATGTATTAAAGACCAAAATTGGGGTATATAGGCCCCATTATAAACATAAATTAGATTTAACAGGGTTGATTTAAGCGTTGCAAATACTGAATAGTCATTTAAATTAAATTCAGGTTGATATATTGAAAATATATAAAAAGCAAAAGCAGCCCAACATAAAGCAAGTATATAAGGTGGGTATAAGCGAATTAATCTCTTTAAATAAAATAATGGGATTTTTTGTTTCCTACTTAAAGAAAATGCTATTGAAAAACCAGAAAGAACAAAAAAGAAAACCACAAATTCAGTTCCTAATGAAGTAAATTGTAATAATGCATAATGTAATTTCGTCCATATACTCCACTCAGATATAGGTATTATTTCAGCAAGCTCTGATCCCCCCATAAATAAATTTCCTCTGCTATGATTAATAACCACATATAAAGCAGCTATTCCTCGTAAACAATCTAAGATTTTAAAATCAGGTGATGTATTGATTTTATTCATCAATATTTTTGATTAGATATTTAAATTTTTCCACATTTAATTCCACACTATAGGGTCTAACACATTCTCTACCAGTTTTAGCTTTTTCAAAAGCGATTTCTTTATCCAAAAGTATATTTAAAAGATTTCCTTGTAATTCATCAAGCTCAAATTGCTTTGCTAAATAGGCATTGTCCTCATTTAGGTATTGTCTAAAAATAACATTATCCCATGCCAACATAATACGACCTGCCGCCATCTGTTCCAGCATGGCATTGGAGGTACCCCCACCACCACCTTCAGCAGAAGCGTAGGTCAATGCCACACATACATCTATTGATTTTAAGAACTCAGGCAATTTATCATTGGAAATAACATTGTGGTATAAAATAGTGTTATTGTTTACCAGATCTTCAACTTGCGTTTTATAAGCTCCATTTTGACCAACAACATGAAACTCAAACTCATCTTTATGCTCACCCTTTTTAATCTTTTCAGCCAATTTAAAAAAATCCTCTATTCCCTTAACCTGACTTAATCTGCCAATATAAGCTATTCTAATGGGGCTGTTTAACTCAGGTTCAGGCATTGTCCACTTATCAATGTTTACTCCATTTTTTATGACGTGTACATCCAAATCGTATTGCTTATAAAAATCACGAATATCATCCCCATTACAGATTAAAACATCTGCTTTTTTTAGTTGATTAATTTCGAGCCTAAGAAATATTTTTCTTAATATTTTTGGAATTGCATAGGCTTTCTCTTGTAAGAATATACTTCTCAACCAAACAATTTTTTTGCTTTTATTGTAGCGTGTCAATCTATTGACCATAACCATTTCAAAAACTCCCATTGCAAGTACATTATTCGATATTTCCTTTACAGGCATACGTTTCAACGCTCTGAACATGGAGAAAACTTTTGGCCACCGCGACGCTTTACCTTCTAAAATATAGGGAAATAAAGTTTTTCTATCCTGAATTTTAGGATCAAGTTTTAATAATTCCTTTTTGTGATTTGAATCTTGGGAAGTTTTAAATCCATATAAATTAACACACTCAAAAATATCATCTTTCAAAAGCTCAGGTAAAAAATTATACAACCAGGTTTCTCTTCCTCCTGCATCTTTATCAAAAGTGGAAAGCATTAAAATATCTAAACTATTCTTTTTACCCATTATAATTTATAAACAAGTCCTTCTGATGATTTACTTGAGATAATTTTAGCCGGTATACCACCAATTGTATAATTACCTTCAGCAAAACTTTTATTTACCACAGCGTTTGCCCCTATAGCCACATTACTTCCTATGACTATTGGACCAAACAACTTCGCACCTGGACCTATATAACAATTATCTCCTAATGTGGGTGCATACCTCTTAGTGTCCCCCGCATTTTTAAACCCTCCTGCACCTCCAATGTTAACTCCTGTATGAATACGACAATTTTTTCCAATAATAGCATCATCATTAACAATCAATAATCCATAATGTACTATTCCCAACCCATAATCAAAAACATTTAAAGGGATACTAAAGCCCAACCTTACGCCTAATCTTCTATACCATAGGTAAGGTAAAAATCTAATAAAAATCCCATAATTTTTATTAACCAAAAACTCATTTAGTCTTAATAAGACTGTAAACCTAAATACCGGAGATAAAAAAAACTTACGAAAGAAAGAACCTCCACCTTGACAAACTCTATCATAATAGATAAATTTTTTTAAATCTTGCCAGTTAAATATTCTATTTTGGTTCATCGCTACTATGATTAATCTATTTATAAGATTTGATTTTTTTTGCTGGAACTCCTCCAATAATTGTATTATCCTCATACACACTTCTATTAACTACAGCACCTGCAGCAACAATTGTTCCTTCAGCAAGCGATACACCTGCTAAAATTGTGACGTTTGCACCAATCCATATATTGTTGTTTAATAAAACTTCTTTTTTTAAAATTGGCTGGTATTTTATTGGCTTATTTTCCAAAGTATAAGAATGTTCAGTTGTAATTATAGATGTGTTGTGACCTATAGATACATAATCTCCAATTTTTAAACCTCCCTCTGCTGAGATGAAGCAACCATGATTTATAGAAACATCATTTCCAATTTTTAAATTTTCAAACCCATGAATTATAACGTTAGAGCGCACTATTAAATTTTTACAATCATTTTTTAGTAATGAACATAGAATTTTAACTCTCATTTTATCTATTAAAGGAAAGTCCCAACCTTTTGTAAATAAATATAGCCCATATTTAATTTTTTCTTGTAATACCATACAAACTAAGAAAATACTTTTTTATACCAATCAAATGTTTTTTTAAGACCTTTATCAAAATCAAGGTATTGAAACTCAAAACCAAGGTTTTTAATTTTTAAATGACTTACTTCAAAGTCTTTTATATCCCCGGGCTTCCAGTCCTCATAGATAATATTTGAACTTGCCCCTGCATAACCCCTGATCTTATGAGCAATCTCGTTAATCGATATTTTTAAACCGGAAGCACAATTGTATGCTTCACCCTTATCTCCTTTTTTTGCAACCAATTTATTGATGTTTACTACATCCTTAACATAGGTAAATGACCTTATCTGAGTACCATCTCCAAAAATTGTAATATCCTTATTTTTAATGGCCTGTTTACAGAAAATACCAATAACGCCCCCATAGTCTCCTGAATCCTGCTTAGGACCATAAACATGATAATAGCGTAGAATGGAAGTATTCATATCGTATAAATGAGCAAAAGCCCTGACATATTTTTCCCCGGCCAGTTTACTAACACCGTAATAAGAAGTAGGGTTAACAGGATGATTTTCATCTGTTGGAAAATATTGGGCTATCCCATAAACCGAACCCGTGGAAACATGAACAAACTTTTTCACTTGTGTGTCCCTTGCCAGTTCCAATAAATTAAATGTACCGGCAGCATTTACTTCCAAATCCCTTAATGGGTCTTTTAAGCAAACTGTCATTTTTGAACAGGCCTGATGAAAAACTACATCAACATCATTAAAGTATTGAGTCAACTTTTCTTTGTCTGTAATATCACAATCCACGGCTAGTAATTTATTGCCATATTTCTCTTTTAAATCTTCGAGATTTCGTTCTTTACCTGCACTGTAATCATCAATACTGATTACCTCAAGACCATCTTCCAAAAGGGATTCCACAAGATTACTACCCACAAAACCGGCTCCTCCGGTAACGATGGCTTTTTTAAAAATTCCTTCTAAAGAATACTTATTGTTTTTTATTTCCATGATTTGTTAGATTAAATGACATAATAAAATAGAGTATATAAAAAGTTGAGTATATCCAACTTAAAGCTATTACTGTATTGATTGCCTCAGAATCCTTACCAAGGATAAACGTGATGACAACTGCAGTAAGTAATAAAAATTGACCAATAATGTTATAAAGTTGCTTTTCTTTAACGTACAACATATAACTAAGGGGAAAACTAATAAATCGTAAAAAGAAAACCGGGGAAAATATTTTAGCATATTCACCTGCAACCCGCCATTCCTCCCCAAATATGAAAGCAAATAAATCAACTGCAAAAAAATAAATTATTATAGTGGGAATTAATGCCAATAAAAAGAGCTTTTTAGCTGTATTTAAAAATAAGACTCTTGTATTACCATTTGCGTGATGGACAGTTACAATCTCCATTTTAAACACATCCTGTATTGCCCCTGCTATTAGTGTAACCGGAGCCTGTATTATTTTTTGGTTTAAAAAGAAATAACCTGCAATTACAGAGCTAAAAAAAGAATTAAAGAAAATATGTGTAATTTGATTCGCTGATATATTTATGAAAGATGCAATTACATCATATTTGGGAAAGTTTCTATATCTTTTTGCCAACGCGATTACTTTTGGTCTTTTAAAATTAAATTTATCTTCATTTTTAAAATAATAATAAACAAAATAACCTGCAGAAGCTATTTGACCTAAAATGTTCCCCCCAATTAAACCAAATGTACCCCCTTTCGCTACATACCCCACACCTAAATTAACAGTACTTGAACTCATAGTTTGTAAAACCCTGTTTTTTGAGAGCTTTGAATATTTTCTTTTCCTGTTAAACCAATAATTAAATGATTGACAAATGCCTGATAAAAATACAGTTACGGGTATTGCATAAAGCCATATTGCGATTCTTTCATTTCCTAACGCCGTTGCAATAGCATTATTAAAAAGCAATATTATCATAAAGGTAATTAGACTAACAATAAAAGAAATAACACAAGACAACCAAAGAATTTGTACAGCATCTTCATCCTTTGCGGGCAATGTAATTGCAAATTCATATCTCCCTGTAGCTACTACTGACAAAACTGAAGAAATACTTAAATACAATGCAAATACACCAAAATCATCAGGAGAATAAAGCCTGGTTAAAATAGGGCTAATAGCGAGGGGTATTGCCTGTGCTATAGCCGTCCCTGTAACCAATGTAATTACATTTTTTGCAAACTCACTCTGCGGGACAATTTTTTTAAACATTCTATACTAATTGTAAAACACCTATTTACCAAAAAATTACCTCTTTATTGTATAATTGCGTGAAAAAGGGTGTTTAGAAAGTTCTTTTGTTGCAAAAGGGTGATATTCTCCTTTTAGACCAATAGGCTCACTATTTCTGATTTCATAAACAATTTCAACTGCCTGCCGTGCTTCCTCCATTCCAAAACCATTTCCATTCAATATTTCCTGATAACTCAAAGTATGTAAATCAGTAAAACCATCACTAAATTCCAACTCTTCCCCTTCTATGGTTATGGAGCGATATGTTCGTTGTCCTTTTACCTGTACTTCTTTCGGCAACACGTCTTCATTGATGGATAAAAACCAGCGTACCCGGGCACGTTCCAGTTGTAAATATCCTGCAGCCCTGTCATGGCTATGTACATGAACCACATTTTCTTTTACTTCACCAAATATCCACGCAAGCATATCGTAAAAATGGACACCAATATTTGTAGCAATACCACCAGATTTATTTAACTCTCCCTTCCAAGATGTATAATACCAGTTCCCACGGGATGTCAAATACGTTAAGTCTACATCATATATTTTATCTGCCGGTCCATTATCAACTTTTTCTTTTAAAGCAATAATACTGGGGTGTAATCGCAATTGAAGTATGTTCCATATTCTCTTACCGGTTTGTTCCTCTACAATTTTTAGCGCATCAATATTCCACGGATTCATTACCAAGGGTTTTTCACAAATGACATCAGCATTTTCACGTAACCCAAAACGTATATGGGAATCGTGTAGATAGTTAGGCGTACAAACACTAAGGTAATCCAACTTCATTTTCTTTTCAAACTGCAATTTGGAAATATGCCTGTCAAAGCGCTCAAATTCCACAAAAAAATCAGCATTGGGAAAATAACTGTCTATTACCCCCACACTGTCAAAATTATCCATCGCAGCCACTAGGTTGTTACCGGTTTCTTTTATGGCTTTCATATGGCGTGGTGCGATATATCCTGCAGCACCTATCAATGCAAAGTTTTTCATATAATACTTTATTTAATCCTTGATACCTTGTTGTTTTCCAATTTGTATTCCTGTTTTGACTCCGGGCAAATCGCAATATGATTATCATCAAAATTTAATTTATGACCATACTCACTCACCCATCCAATTTGTTTTGCAGGGTTTCCTACTACCAGTGCATAATCAGGCACTTCTTTGGTCACAACCGCCCCCGCTCCAATAAATGCAAAGATACCAATATCATTTCCACAGACAATGGTGGCATTGGCTCCAATGGAGGCTCCTTTCTTAACGATGGTTTTTGAATACTCTCCTCTTCTGTTGACAGCACTTCTGGGATTGATGACATTTGTAAAGACCATCGAAGGTCCTAAAAAAACATCGTCTTCACAAATGACACCGGTATATATCGAGACATTGTTTTGAACTTTTACATTATTTCCCAACACCACATCAGGTGAAATAACCACATTTTGACCCACATTACACTTCAGGCCTAAACGTGCATGGGTCATAATATGTGAAAAATGCCAGATTTTTGTACCCGCTCCTATTTCACAATCAGGGTCTATAACAGCGGTTTCGTGTGCAAAATAACTCATAGATTATTGATTGGTTTCAATTAAAATTATCATTTAATTACTTATAATTTTCCATCAGCAACCCCTGTCAACACACCCTTAACATCATATACGACCGTGTTTTCCTTTTTGAGTGGATTTAAGTCCATGTTTAGAAATTCTTTGTGGGATACGCCAAGGACGATGGCGTCGAAGTCATTGGGCAATGCATTGATAATCTTGCTTCGCTCTGCTCGCAAAGACGTTCCGTTCAGGTCTAATTCGTTGTGGCATTCAAGTCCGTACTCGTTCATAACTTCATCCGGGTTTGCCAGTGGGTCAAAGATCGTTACTTTTATGCCATAGTCTTTTAAAGCGTTTACCACGTCCACGATTTTTGTGTTGCGCACATCAGGGCAGTTTTCTTTAAAGGTAATGCCCAGCATCAGCAATTCGGCTCCGTTAATGGAGATGTTCTTTTTGATCATCGTCTTGACTACTTGTGCCGCCACATACTCACCCATACTGTCATTCAAACGCCTGCCAGCCAAAATAATTTCAGGATGGTAGCCTTTTTCCTGTGCTTTTTGTGCCAGGTAGTAAGGATCTACCCCAATACAGTGCCCGCCTACCAAACCGGGAGTAAAAGGTAAAAAGTTCCATTTGGTGCCGGCAGCTTTCAATACTTCATGGGTATCAATTTCCAACAGGTTGAATATTTTTGCGAGTTCGTTGACAAAGGCAATATTGATATCCCGTTGCGAATTCTCAATAACCTTGGCAGCTTCTGCCACTTTAATAGTAGGCGCGAGATAAGTACCGGCAGTGATCACACTTTTATAGAGGTCATCGACCCTCTTTCCGGTTTCCGGAGTGGAGCCTGCCGTGACTTTGAGGATTTTATCAACGGTGTGTTCTTTGTCCCCCGGGTTGATGCGCTCGGGCGAATAGCCGGCAAAGAAATCGGTATTGAAGGTGAGTCCGCTTTCCTGTTCCAATATAGGCACACATTCTTCTTCGGTAACACCGGGATAAACAGTGGATTCATATATCACGACATCCCCTTTTTTTAGGATGCCCCCCACGGCGGCACTGGCTTTGTAAAGGGGTGTCAAATCCGGACGGTTGTTTTTATCAACGGGTGTGGGCACGGTAATGATATACACCTGTGCTTCCTGTATATCGATAAGACCTTTGGTGCAAAAGAGTCCGTTGCCGTTTAGCTCAGACTCCGGGGAGAAGCCAAAAGGGTTTCTTTTAAGAAGTACGGCTTTGAGACCTGCATCTTCCACTTCACGGGTACTGTCATGACCGTTTTGGAGTTCGTCAACGCGTTTTGCATTGATATCATAGCCCACCACGGGATATTTTGTGGCAAAGAGCCTTGCGAGGGGCAATCCCACATAACCCAGGCCAATAATGGCGATTTTAGTTCTTTCCAATTTGATTCCTTTTAAAATGAAACATCCCCAACACACGCACCATCAACTCCTTAGACGACCCAAGGACTTAGAAATGAGGTTTTGGGGAAAATATTTTGCAAAGGTAGGGTTTCTATCGACAAACGGGTTAAGTTTTCGTTAAAATGGCTTTCCATTTGCTGATTTGCGAATTTGCGGATTTGCTTATTTGCTTTAAAGGTTGGTGATTTGCGCATCTGCGAATAGGCGAATCAGCGCATTTGCGCATTTGCGCATTTGCGAATTAGCATTTCAAATGCAGTATATCAAAATTTGAAATTGGAATACAGGCTTGGGTGCTTATAATTTGGTTTGAGAGCAGTAAGCAAGTTTGCTGAAGGATAGATTAATTACTTTTGAGCATAGAAGTTACAATTTCAATATCAATGTCCAGATATTCACATACCTCATCAATAGTAACGGCCTGGTGCTTCTTCTTGCCCTTAATTTTTTTAATTTTATTGATAATATTATTGCCGGTCTTAACAGATTTCCCTGTAAGGATGGCAATATCCTTGGGGTACATACAAATCCTATGCATTCTCTTGTAATTAGAATAAACAAAAAATACTAGCGATTTTTTTACCGATATATTAACTATAAAAAAACATCCCCACGTTTTTTGTATCCTAATTGAAAACACATAGCTTTCAATTCAGCTTAGTTAATCAGGTAAAGTAAAATCATTAATTAACTTAAACATCTTGCTTAAAATTTAAAATTGGTTAATAAATATTATTTGGTTAAGTATTACAAGTATAAGAAGTTTTGTCTTTACTAATTCTAAATAAGGTGCATATTTATTAACAGGTTTATTAACAAATGAAATTCAATACGTTACCTGTCAACACGTTATGACGCCTTAAGTAAAAATTCACTTCATCCCGTATTTTTAGTTTTTTATCGACTGTTTTTACATTATTTCCTACAATTTCTCAGCTAATAATAAACCGGAAAAAACCCTGCTACTAAGCCTTTTTTAATTTTAACATTCAGCCTTCTCTCACAAAACCCCCAATTCCCATCCCAGATCCATAAAATCACTCCAAAATCCCTTGATAAAATAATACCACAATCTCATGTATCAAGTTTACTGTCTCACCCCATAGATTCTCTATAGCTACTCCATAGATCCTCCATAGATACTTCATAGATACTCCATAGATAAAGCATCAGGGTTCATTATAAATGCATCACGGCAATCAACATCCTTCAATCCCACAGAACTGATAGTAAAATACCTGTTTAAGTGATGTCCAACAGATTACCCTTAGAAAAAAAGGTCGTTTTTGGAAAATAAGTCCCATTTAGGAAAAATATTCCCGTAGAGGAAATATAGTAAAAAAACAACCTTGTTGGGTATAAAAAAGCAAAACAAGACCTTTTCGGAAACCCCTGTTTGCAAGGGTTAAGACCGTTTATTACGTTTGTTGCATTATTAATTTAAAACCATTTTTATATGGCAAAACAAAAAGGCCTTTTAAAAATCGAAGGGACACTCGATGACCTGACGTTTTTTAAAACAGAAGATGGATTCGTAGTTCGCACAAAAGGCGGTGTGAGCAGAGACCGAATCCTCAGGGACCCATCCTTTATCAGGACACGGGAGAACATGACAGAGTTTGCACACTGTGCAGGCACTGGTAAAATGCTGCGCAGGGCCGCGGCCGATTTGATTCGTAACGTGAAAGACAAACGCGTTACGGGCAGATTGACCGGCACGATGGCCAGAATCAAAAACTACGACACTGTCTCGCCGCGCGGGCAGCGTAAAGTAGACATTGGTGTGACCACGCCACAAGGTCTTGCGCTCTTAAAAGGGTTCGATTTCAACACCCGATCCCAGTTGACAACAGTCATGACAAAACCCTGGTCGTTAGATACGGCCACGGGTGAAGTTGTGATTGCAAACCTCATCCCGCAAAACAATATCGTTCCGCCGGAGTATGCCACACACGTGAGCTTTACTGCAGCATTTATGATGTTGGATTTTGCAACAGGTGAGTCTCAGGTGTATCAAAGTAACGTGGTCAATCTGCCAATAGACCTGGCAGCAACCACCGTTACTTTAACACCCGATGATGTACCCACCGGTTCAGGGACCGCAATGTACTTCCTGCTCGTTGAATTCTTCCAGGAAATCAACAGTGTACAGTACACCCTGAAAAACGGTAGTTATAACGCCCTGTCAATAATACAGGCACTATAACCCGGCACATCTCCAGCCCCGAAAGACCCAAAACGAAAGTTGCGGGTCTTTCTTTTTGAAAAACAATCAAATATAAAAAAAAGTCTGAAATTCCATTCGCAAAGACTCAAAACCTAATACTATTTCGGCATAGCCGGGATCCCTTAAAGCAAAAATAGTATGGAGCAGCAAGTCATTGGTAGCTAACAACGAAGTTGGAAGCGAAGCAATCTCGTCCCCCCAATCACAATCACTATTGAACCTTGAACAAAAAAGCCCGAAACAGTATGCTTCAGGCTATATTTTTCATAAAAAGGGGGCTGTTATTTTTTAGCCCAATCAGCATGGGTGGTGTTTTTACCCAAATAGATTGTAGCGCCAATGCTGAAGTTTGCAAAGGCTGCCGTGCGTGCCTGAAAATCACGGTTGATCACTTGTCCGTTAAAATAGTAGTGCTGGTGTGCACTCACAAGGTAAGTGGCATCTACAAACACGGCCACGCGGTCTGATACTTTTACCTGTGGGGTAAGGCCCAGGGTAAAGATGGCGGTTTGCTCATTTTCATCAATGCTAGAAGGAGCCGCCGAAGCATAGCCTAAACCGGCATGGGCCAGCACTCCAAAACGGTTTGCCAACTGCATATTGTAAACACCTTCCAGGGTCACACGGTGGTAGTTCACACCGTTATCTACATTTTCTTTGTCTTCAAAGCTGTTATAACCATAGCTGAGTTTTGCACCAAAACACTCATTGAACATATAACGCACCCCGGCCTGACCGGATCTGAAATCGGTATAATCTGCACGGTCGATGTTTTCAACCAGTTGTAAAGGCATATGAAGTCCGCCCTGGACTTCGATGGAAAATCTGTTAAAATCAGTAGGTTCCTGAGCAAATAAAGTTGCAGTAAACAAAGCCACCACGGCTGTAGTAATAATTTTCATGATTTGGTTTTTTTTATTAGCGGCGGCAAATGTAAGATTTTTTTTAAATGTAACCGTCTGTAAGGAATGTTTTTGAATTTCTGTAGATTTTTCTAGCTGCTGATTTGCTTTTCTGGGTGTTGGGTGTTGGGTGACCGATGACGGGTGACGGGTTTAAAGTTCAAAGTTTCGGGCGTGCCTTCCGAATCCGCCAAAGGCTGAGAAGGGAGGTTGGCGAATCTGCGGATTTGCTTTTCTTGTTGCGAATTTGCCTATATGCGAATTTAACCAATAATTGATACAGTCATCAAATTGTTAGGTTAACATTTCAAGTTCATAAAAAAATGAGTAAATTTGTGAAGCATGGAAGAGAAAAACCTTTATATTATTGCGGGTTGCAATGGCGCAGGTAAAACTACTGCTTCATACACTATTTTACCTGAAATAATAAAGTGTAAAGAGTTTGTGAATGCTGACGAGATTGCAAAGGGTCTCTCTCCCTTTCAGCCGGAAGGATTATGATCAATAGAATCAATGAACTTCTCGAAGGAAATAAAAGTTTTGCCTTTGAAACAACGCTCTCAAGCAAAACCCACAAAAAGAAAATACTAAAAGCTAAAAAACAGGGGTACACTATAACAATCCTTTTTTTTTGGTTAAACAATATTGAACTGGCTAAGGAGCGAGTAAAAATAAGGGTTCAAGAAGGTGGCCACAATATCCCTGAAAACGTTATTGAAAGAAGGTATATAAAAGGAATCATTAATTTATTTGAAAACTATTTAAGTATAGTAGACAGTGCTTTAATTTTTGACAATTCATTTGGAAAACACGAATTGATTGCCCAAAAATTTGGAGAAGAAGATATTATAGTTTCCAATGAGGGTAAGTTTCATAAACTAAAAGAATTTTATGACAAAAAAAGAAAAACAACTTGAATTAAGAGATAAGATTCTCATGGGGCTTGAAACGGTCTATGAAAAACTTATAGAATTTAAAAAAGAGAAAAATAGTGAGCTTGTAATTATGCAAGGCGATAAAATCGTAAAAATAAAACCGCAGTAATTGCTTTTATTTAGTTTTGATGCTATTGTAAGTTCTAAATACCGGGATATCATAGTGTCTGTTTCTTTTTAGAAATATGACTTTTTTGGAATTAAAACCAAAAAAAGCTAAACTTTTTCGGAATGACTTAGGAGATAGTCATGGTGAAGGGTTTGTTATTTTTTTTTTTGATGTGAATTTGTCTATTTGCGGATTTGCGGATTAGCATATCCCCTATTTCTCAAACTTTTTATACAAACTATTCAGCATATTAGTGATTTTTTCCAATTCACTTCTCAATGCCTCATATTTTTCATCGGTAATAAGCTGTAAATCATTTGCAAGTATTAATAAATTTATAACTTCAATTGCTGAACTGAAAGCTTGATTGATGAATCGTGCTTTATCTTTTTCTGTTCCTCGTGACATTCCTTCAGCAATGTTTGCAGGAATACTTATTGATGCTCTTCTTAACTGACTCACTAAACCAAATTTTTCTTCAGCGGGAAAATCAGATGTGATATCATAGATGTTCTTTACAAATGCCCTTGCATCTTGCCAAACATCTAGTTTTTCGAAGTAGAAGGTTTTCATGTTTTATTGTTTTCAGATTTACGAATATACGCTTTTGCTGATTTGATTTGCGAATTTGCGAATCTGCGAATCTGCGGTTTTGCTTATTTGCTTTTGTTGCGAATCTGCGCATTTGCCATTTGCGAATCAGCATTTCAAATATATCATTTCAAATTTAGGATTTCAAATTTTGAAAATTGGAATTTGACTATATGCTTTTTTAAAGCGAATTTGCGAATCAGCGAATTTGCGAATCAGCCAAATTGATAGCTGAAAGCTGAAGGCTAATACAAAAACCCAAACAACCAAAGGGGGATTTTTTGTTGGGTGCCGATTTCGATATTGTCTGCGGCGATGTGAGCGTTGGGGATTTCGGTGAGTTGCCGGGGGGTTTTGTTTTGACCGCCCACTTCAAAAGTATGCGTATCATCTACCTTGAAATCGCCCTTGGAAGCATAGGCTATGCTGTGTTGTTGCCCTACCTGATTAATAAAAAAGGTTTCCCGCAGATTGCCTGTATTGACGGTCTCACCCACCAAAGCATACAAGAGGTTTGTGTTCTCAAGATAGATCTTGTCCGGTTTTTTGAGTTTGCTGATGCCATGGATATCACGATACAGGTTTTTAGTGATACATGCTTCATTAAGATATTGTAAATAGATGACCAGGGTGTTGCGGTTGATTTGAATTTTCTGGCTCAGTTTGCTCACATTAGGCATAAAAGGAACAGAGGTGGCAATGATTTGCAGCAATTGTTTTATTTTAGTTACATAAGCAATATCCATTTGGCGCACCATGGGCAGTTCAACTTCCAGGATAAAATTCATCACTTCCTCAATTTTGGAATGGTATAATTGCGGGTGTTCTAAAAAGAAGGGATAATAACCGGTTTTTAAATAGGTTGAAAAATGTTGTAAGGGTTTTATTTCTTTCAGGATTTCAGGAGCAATGTGTTGATGGTTTTTGATAACTTCCCCTAGCGGGTATACCGGAAACCGGGTTTGCTGCGTAAGGTTTAAATATTCCCGGAAGGATAAACCCTGTAACTGATAACTCACGGCCCTGCGGCTTAAATCTGCACGTGCATTGAGTATTTCCAGTAAGGAAGAGCCGGTGAAGACTATTTGCAAATCAGGATAATCATCATAAATATTTTTTATTTCCTGTGACCAGTTTGGGTATTTATGCACCTCGTCGAGGAACAAATAACGTCCTCCCCTTTTGACAAACCAATCAGCCAATGCACTGAGTTTGTTTTCTGCAAACCAAAGGGAATCCAGGCTGGCATATAATCTACTGTTTGGATCAGGCAGATTCATTTTGATATATTGCAATAACATCGTGGTTTTTCCAACCCCCCGAGCTCCTTTAATCCCAATCAATCGCGCATCCCATTGGATCACATTCATTAAACTGCGTGTAAAATCCAACGATACCCAATTAATTTTTTGTTCTGATTTTTCAATGATATGCTCCATAACTGCTTCTTTTATTATACAAATATAGGTATTTTTTGCTTAATGAAATAAGCATTTTTAAAAAGCTGTTGGATTTGCCTAATTGCTGATTTGCTCATCTGCGAATTTGCGAATTTGCGAATCAGATTTTCGTGGTGTTTGAAAAGAAAGATTTAATTAACCGGAGGTTGAGCGGAGTCGAAACCGGATTTGCGAATCAGCGCATTTGCGAATCTGCCTATTTGCGAATCAGCGCATCAGCAAATCAGCAATTTTACAATGTTAGTTGTAAGCAAAAAATAATTCATTATATTTAATACTTTGCAGTCAATACTCAATACTAAAATGAAATATCTCTACCTATTTACCGTCCTGCTGTTTCTCAGCTGCAACAGCAATGAAAAGAAAAACGAAGCTCCGGAAGCTGAAATCCTTGATCAAACAGAAAAAAATACCGGTGAAGACAAGAGCAACGATGATGCATTTCTGTCTGAAGGCGAGACCTATTCCAACGAGCGGTTTCGTGATGTCACCGTGGAGCGACAAGATGAAAACACCTTCCTTGTGGAAGGAACCGCCCAACTCTTTGAAGGAACCTATAACTGGGTTATTGAGGACGGGCACAGGGAGCTCAAAGATGGCTATGGAACCACCGCTGCCGGAGCGCCGCAATGGGGAACTTTTAGTTTTACGGTGGAAGCTGAAAAGGAAGAACCCAATACGGTACTGCACCTCATCCTTTTTGAGCCCAGCGCAAAAGACGGCAGCCGCCGGCACCAGGTCATGATTCCGCTTTACTAATGTATTTTTCTTAGTTATTTATACTTAATACCGGTTTAGGGTTAGCTGTTTTTTGTTGAGGCTTTGATTTCTTTGGTTAATAGTTTTGAACCCGGAACTTTGAACCTTGAACTGTAAATGTTGAACCTGATTTGTCTTACATCCGAGATCTCAGTTTCGCCACTAAGACATAAGGACACTAAGAAACACGAAGCAAAGGTGTATACCCTCTAACTTCTAACTTTGGATTGGGTAACGGTCAATAGTTTTAAACCCGGAACTTTGAACCTTGAACCCGGAACCTGATTTGTCTCGATACAATTTTTACTCCGCTTGCTGCGCTGCGCTAAATAAAAATCACGACATGACATCGGTTTTGAATTTGTGTTACGTCCTACGTCTTACATTCCTACGTCAAAAATGAACTTCCCTGATTAGAGTTGACCGTTTTTAAACATTAATTTCATTGTTAAAAATAGTAATTGATTGTTGATGAAAAGTACTTTTCATCAACAATCTGTTTTCAAATTCCATTGGACTTATCTTTCCAATGTTATTGTGTGGTCTAACCGTGTTATATTGATTGACTGCTTTTTTTACCATGCGCTTTAACTGATCAAAGTTTTTGGGTTTCCAGTGTTCAATATAGTCGTTCTTTATGGTTCTATTTATTCGTTCAGCATAGGCATTATCCTGGGCTGTTTTGGCCATACTTATGCTGCACCCTTTACTCTTTAGAAGATTTGTATATTCACTATAAATATACTGACTTCCCCTGTCTGAGTGATGGATATCAGGAGCTTTATTGCTTTTTAAAGCCATTTGAAGGGCTTTTACATTTGCTGAAGCTCTCATATGGTCTGAGACTTGATAACCCACTATTTTCTTAGTATAAACATCTATTATAAATACAGCATAGTAAAACTTTTCACTAACACGTATGTACGTGATATCAGACTGCCAGATCACAGAAGGTGCATTTACCTTCATTCCCTTTATCAGGTTAGGATAAAATACATCCGATGAAAAGGTAGTTCTCCTAAAGTTTTTCTTGCGTTTCAAACGATATCCCAACTCCATAAAAGTCTCTACAAAGCGGTCCCTGCCAATAAAGTCAGGACACAAGGTGTCATACATCTTCTCAACCCCACAACCGGGATGGTCTTCTCTTAACTGATCAGCTTCCAGAACTAAATCTGCTACTTTTTTATCAAAAACAGCTTGGCGCTTTGCATACTGATAAACAGCTTGCTTGCTAATGCCTATGGTTTTATAGAGCTGATTCATAGAGAAGTTTATTTTCTTTTGGTTCTTTCGGAACCACTCGATTGTGGGGTGTTGGAGTTTTTTTTAATGTCAATATCTAATTCAGTCTTGGCAATATCAATCATCTTTTCAAGATAATCAAATCTGTATTTGCTTTTTACCAACTGTTTGTTCCAACTCCTTAATACGTTGCTCTAGGACTTTTAACTTGTGTGTGCTACTGTCTTTCATCTCTACTATACGTTGACCTCGTTCGTTTGACCGAGAATATTTGTATATCCATTTATAAATTTGAGGATTACTA
>TARA_R110000850_G_scaffold147591_2_pt1 | contig 33083 bp, 17 predicted proteins | sample TARA_R110000850 | Tara Oceans TARA_R110000850 (sample SAMEA4397586) | marine metagenome | biome: Polar Biome; feature: [SRF] surface water layer (ENVO:00010504); material: water (ENVO:00002006), including particulate matter (ENVO:01000060) such as... | depth 5 m
GTGAATTAGAAAATGGATTTAGATATTCTAAGTCCTAGTTTCTAACTTCTGAACTCACATAAGCCGGTGTAGCTCAGGGGTAGAGTGCTTCCTTGGTAAGGAAGAGGTCTCGGGTTCAATTCCCGACATTGGCTCAAAAATGTGAATAATTAGAACACTATAAATAAATAAATAACTAAGATTAAATTATTAAATCATGGCAAAAGGAAATTTTGATCGTTCCAAACCACACTTAAACATTGGTACAATTGGACACGTAGATCACGGTAAAACTACATTAACAGCTGCAATTACAAAAGTATTGTCAGATGCTGGATACTCTGAAGCAAAATCGTTTGATCAAATTGATAACGCACCAGAAGAAAAAGAAAGAGGTATTACTATTAATACTTCACACGTTGAATATGCAACAGCTAATCGTCATTACGCTCACGTTGACTGTCCTGGTCACGCGGATTACGTAAAGAACATGGTTACTGGAGCTGCGCAAATGGACGGAGCTATCTTAGTAGTTGCTGCTACAGATGGTCCAATGCCACAAACAAGAGAGCACATCCTTTTAGGACGTCAGGTAGGTATTCCTCGTATGGTTGTATTCATGAATAAAGTGGATATGGTTGATGATGCTGAATTATTAGAATTAGTAGAAATGGAAATTAGAGATTTATTATCTTTCTATCAATATGATGGTGATAATGGACCTGTAATTCAAGGTTCTGCTTTAGGTGGATTAAACGGAGATCCGAAATGGGTAGCTACTATCTTAGAATTGATGGAAGCTGTTGATAACTGGATCGAAATGCCTCCACGTGAAATTGACAAGCCTTTCTTAATGCCTGTTGAAGATGTATTTACAATTACTGGTCGTGGAACTGTAGCTACAGGTCGTATCGAAACTGGTATTGCAAACACTGGAGATGCAGTTGAAATCATTGGTATGGGTGCTGGTAAATTAGCGTCTACTATTACTGGTATCGAAATGTTCCGTCAAATCCTTGATAGAGGTGAGGCAGGAGATAATGCAGGTATCTTATTAAGAGGTATTGCTAAAGAAGATATTAAAAGAGGAATGGTAATTATTAAGCCAGGATCTGTAAAACCACATGCACATTTCAAAGCAGAGGTTTATATCTTGAAAAAAGAAGAAGGTGGACGTCATACTCCATTCCATAATAACTATCGTCCACAGTTTTACGTTCGTACAACTGACGTAACAGGAACTATTACTTTACCAGCTGGTGTAGAAATGGTTATGCCTGGAGATAACTTAACTATTGAAGTTAATTTATTAAGTCCAATTGCATTATCTGTTGGTTTACGTTTTGCAGTTCGTGAAGGTGGTAGAACAGTTGGTGCTGGTCAGGTTACTGAAATCTTAGACTAAGCATAACAAATAATTATTTTATAACCAGTGTCGTTTTTTTATAACGACACTGGTTTTATAAACAAACGGGCGTAGTTCAAGGGTAGAATAGCGGTCTCCAAAACCGTTGATGGGGGTTCGAATCCCTCCGCCCGTGCTATAAAAGAAAACATATGACAAAAGTTGTTAATTATATTACAGAAGCATTTGTAGAATTGAAAACAAATGTAACATGGACAAATTGGGCAGAATTGCAAAGACTTACAATAGTTGTTGCAGTTTTCTCTATCCTTTTTGCTTTACTAACATTTGGTATTGATAGTGCATTTGAAGTAGTAGTTAAAAATATTTACAGTTTTTTAAAATCATAAAATATCCCTATGTCAGATAATAACATAAAGAAATGGTATGTAGTAAGAGCTGTAAGTGGTCAGGAAAATAAAGTTAAAAACTATATTGAAACTGAAATCAATAGACTTGGCTTATCTGACTATGTTTCTCAAGTTCTTGTTCCAACTGAAAAAGTGGTTCAAGTAAAAGACGGGAAAAAAATTAGTAAAGAAAAAGTTTATTTTCCAGGTTATATAATGGTTGAAGCTAACCTTACAGGTGAAATTCCTCACATAATTAAATCAATTACAAATGTTATTGGCTTTTTAGGTGAAACAAAAGGAGGAGATGCGGTTCCATTACGTCAGTCTGAAGTAAACAGAATGTTAGGAAAAGTTGATGAATTGGCTGTAAATGCTGATAATGTTGCAATTCCATTTACAACAGGAGAAACAGTAAAAGTAATTGACGGACCTTTCAATGGTTTCAATGGAACAATTGAAAAGGTTAATGAAGAAAAGCGTAAACTTGAAGTTATGGTGAAAATTTTCGGAAGAAAAACACCATTAGAGTTAAGTTTTATGCAAGTAGAAAAAGTATAATATTTGTTACATTCATAATAAACAACATCTATCGCTTCCATGAGAAGATGTTAAAATTTTAAAAACAATGGCTAAAGAGATTAGTAAAGTAGTTAAACTACAAGTTAAGGGAGGTGCTGCGAACCCATCGCCACCGGTAGGACCTGCTCTGGGAGCTGCTGGTGTTAATATCATGGAGTTCTGTAAGCAATTTAATGCTAGAACTCAAGATAAAGCTGGCAAAATTTGTCCTGTACAAATTACCGTATATAAAGACAAGTCTTTCGACTTCGTTATTAAAACGCCACCTGCTGCAGTTCAATTATTAGAAGCAGCAAAATTAAAGTCTGGTTCAGGAGAGCCTAACCGTAAAAAAGTAGCAAGTGTTACTTGGGATCAAATTAAAACTATCGCTGAAGATAAAATGCAAGATTTAAATGCATTTAAAATCGAATCTGCTATGAGTATGATTGCGGGAACAGCTAGATCTATGGGTATAACAGTTTCAGGAACGGCTCCTTTTTAATCCGATAAAGAATTAGACAATGGCAAAATTGACAAAAAAACAAAAAGAAGCAGCATCAAAAGTTGAGAAAAATAAATTATATTCATTAAGAGATGCTTCTGCATTAATTAAAGAACTTTCTTCAGCTAAATTTGATGAGTCTGTAGATATCGCTGTTCGTTTAGGAGTAGATCCTAGAAAAGCGAATCAAATGGTAAGAGGGGTAGTAACATTGCCTCACGGTACTGGAAAAGATGTAAGAGTATTAGCTCTTGTAACTCCAGATAAAGAAGAAGAAGCTAGAGCAGCTGGTGCTGACCACGTAGGTTTAGATGATTATCTTCAAAAAATCAAAGACGGTTGGACAGATATTGATGTAATTATCACTATGCCAGCAGTTATGGGGAAATTAGGTCCTTTAGGTCGTATTTTAGGACCAAGAGGTTTAATGCCTAACCCAAAAACAGGTACAGTTACTATGGATGTAGCTAAAGCTGTTGAAGAGGTTAAAGCTGGTAAAATTGACTTTAAAGTTGATAAAACTGGTATCGTGCATGCAGGAATTGGAAAAGTATCTTTCGATGCTGATAAAATTTATGACAACGCACATGAAATTATACAAACATTAATCAAAATGAAACCAACTGCAGCTAAAGGTATATATGTTAAGTCTATTTACTTATCTAGTACTATGAGTCCTGCAATTGCTTTAGATCCTAAAGCAGTTTAATTGGTAGTTAAAACTTTATAGTATGACTAAAGAAGAAAAATCAATCGCGATTGAAAATTTAACTGCACAGTTAGCGGGAGTTAATGTTATTTATTTAGCAGATATTTCTGGACTAAATGCAGATAGTACAACTAATTTAAGAAGAGCTTGTTTTAAAGCTGGAATTAAATTAGAAGTTGTGAAGAATACATTACTTGCAAAAGCAATGGAATCTTCAGAAATAAATTTTGGTGAATTACCAACAGTTTTAAAAGGAAATACTTCTATAATGATCGCTGATGTAGCAAGTGCTCCAGCTAAAATCATTAAAGATTTCCGTAAAAAAGGTTTAAAACCAATCTTAAAAGGAGCTTATATCACTGAAGATATTTATATCGGAGATGAAAATCTTGACGGATTAGCAGCTATTAAATCTAGAGCAGAAGTTCTTGGAGAAATCATCGGATTACTTCAATCTCCAGCTCAAAGAGTTATTGCAGCATTACAAAATCAAGGAAAAGAAGAAGCTGCTGAATAAACAAGCGCACATTAATAAATTATATTTTTACAAAACATTTTAAACGATAGAAAAAATGGCAGATTTAAAACAATTCGCAGAGCAATTAGTTAACTTAACAGTTAAAGAAGTTAATGAATTAGCTACAATATTAAAAGATGAATATGGTATCGAACCAGCTGCAGCTGCAGTTGTAGTTTCTGGTGGTGCTGGTGCTGGTGAAGCAGCTGAAGAAAAATCAGAATTCACAGTAGTACTTAAAGAAGCTGGTGCTTCTAAATTAGCTGTTGTAAAAGCAGTTAAAGAATTAACAGGTTTAGGACTTAAAGAAGCTAAAGATTTAGTGGATGGAGCTCCTTCAAACATCAAAGAAGGTGTATCTAAAGATGAGGCTGAAGGTCTTAAAAAATCTTTAGAAGAAGCTGGAGCTGTTGTTGAGCTTGTTTAATTAAAACATAACAATTAAGCTGGGTTTAGACCTTGGGAGCAATCCCAAAGGTCTAAACCATTTTGCATATAAAGAATTTGTTGTTTTTTATATAATAAAATAATCAAAAACGAAGAAAGAAAAAAAACTACCTTTCCTGGTTTATTTTTAAAGATGTTTTGATTATTTGCAATAAGGAAGTATAAAATATACCGTGTTTTTAACACAAAAAATTTACTTTTTTTAAATCATAAATTTATTCATTGATGATTGCTAATCAGACTGAAAGATTAAATTTTGCTTCTACCAAGAACATCCCTGACTATCCAGATTTTCTAGATATTCAAGTGAAGTCATTCCAAGATTTTTTTCAATTAGAAACTAAATCAGACGAAAGAGGCAACGAAGGTTTATATAACACCTTCATGGAGAACTTTCCAATTACAGATACAAGAAACAACTTCGTTTTGGAGTTTCTTGATTATTTTGTAGATCCACCACGTTATACAATTGAAGAATGTATTGATAGAGGATTAACTTACAGTGTACCTCTTAAAGCTAGACTTAAGTTATATTGTACTGACCCTGAACACGAAGATTTTGAAACTATTGTTCAAGATGTGTATTTAGGAACAATACCATATATGACTCCAAGCGGTACTTTTGTTATCAATGGAGCTGAAAGAGTTGTAGTTTCTCAATTACATAGATCTCCTGGTGTTTTCTTTGGTCAGTCTTTTCACGCAAATGGGACTAAGTTATATTCTGCTAGAGTTATTCCGTTCAAGGGTTCTTGGATTGAATTCGCTACAGATATTAACAACGTAATGTATGCGTACATTGATAGAAAGAAAAAATTACCTGTAACCACTTTGTTTAGAGCAATCGGTTTCGAAAGAGATAAGGATATCCTTGAAATTTTCGACCTTGCTGAAGAAATAAAAGTTTCTAAAACAGGTATAAAAAAATATATCGGTAGAAAATTAGCTGCTCGTGTATTAAATACATGGCATGAAGATTTCGTAGATGAAGATACTGGTGAAGTAGTTTCTATCGAACGTAATGAAATTATATTAGACCGTGATACCATTCTTGACAAAGATAATGTTGAAGAAATTATCACTGCTGATGTAAAAACTGTTTTATTACACAAAGAAGATAGCAATCAAGCTGATTATGCTATCATTCATAATACATTGCAAAAAGACCCTACAAACTCTGAAAAAGAAGCTGTAGAACATATATATAGACAACTACGTAACGCTGAACCGCCTGATGAGGAAACAGCACGTGGTATTATCGATAAATTGTTTTTCTCTGACCAAAGATATAACTTAGGTGAAGTTGGACGTTATAGAATAAACAAAAAGTTAGGTCTTGATACTCCTATGGAAAAGCAAGTGCTTACTAAAGAAGATATCATTACTATTGTTAAGTATTTAATTGAATTAATTAATGCGAAAGCAGATATTGATGATATTGATCACTTATCAAACAGACGTGTAAGAACAGTTGGTGAACAATTGTCTCAACAGTTTGGTGTTGGTCTTGCTCGTATGGCAAGAACAATTCGTGAAAGAATGAACGTTAGAGATAACGAGGTGTTTACACCAATTGATTTGATTAATGCTAAAACATTATCATCTGTAATTAACTCATTCTTCGGAACTAACCAGTTATCTCAATTTATGGATCAAACGAATCCATTAGCTGAGATTACGCACAAGCGTAGATTATCTGCACTAGGGCCTGGTGGTTTATCAAGAGAAAGAGCTGGATTTGAGGTTCGAGATGTTCACTATACACATTACGGTCGTTTATGTCCAATTGAAACTCCTGAGGGTCCAAATATTGGACTTATTTCGTCACTTGGTGTTTATGCTAAAGTAAATGGAATGGGATTCATTGAAACTCCTTACCGTAAAGTTACTAATGGTGTAATTAATATTACAGACGAACCTATTTATTTAAGTGCTGAGGAAGAAGAAGGAATGATGATTTCTCAAGCAAATATCGATATTGATGCTAAAGGTAAAATTTTAGCAGATAGAGTAATTGCTCGTGAAGAAGGAGATTTCCCAGTTGTGGAACCATCTGCTATTCATTATGCCGATGTTGCTCCAAATCAGATTGCTTCTATTTCTGCTTCATTAATTCCTTTCTTGGAACATGATGATGCGAATAGAGCCTTGATGGGATCAAACATGATGCGTCAAGCTGTGCCTTTATTGCGTCCAGAAGCTCCTATTGTTGGAACTGGATTAGAAAGACAAGTAGCTTCAGATTCTCGTGTACTTATCAATGCAGAAGGTAATGGAGTTATTGAATATGTTGATGCAAACTCAATTACTATTAAATATGACAGAACAGAAGAAGAAAGACTTGTAAGTTTTGACTCTGATGAAAAATCATATAACCTAATTAAATTTAGAAAAACCAACCAAAGTACATCTATTAACTTGAAACCAATCGTAAGAAAAGGGGATAGAGTTGTAAAAGGTCAAGTACTTTGTGAAGGATACGCTACTCAAAATGGAGAATTAGCACTTGGAAGAAACCTTAAAGTAGCATTTATGCCATGGAAAGGTTACAACTTTGAGGATGCAATTGTAATTTCTGAAAAAGTAGTTCGTGATGATATATTTACATCTATTCATATTGATGATTATACTTTAGAAGTTAGAGATACAAAATTAGGAAACGAAGAGTTGACTAATGATATTCCTAACGTTTCTGAAGAAGCAACAAAAGACTTAGATGAAAATGGAATGATTAGAATTGGAGCAGAGGTTAAACCTGGTGACATTCTTATCGGAAAAATCACACCTAAAGGAGAATCTGATCCAACACCTGAGGAAAAATTACTTAGAGCAATCTTTGGTGATAAAGCTGGTGATGTAAAAGATGCTTCTTTAAAAGCTTCACCGTCATTACATGGTGTAGTTTTAGATAAAAAATTGTTTGCAAAAGCAGTTAAAGATAAGCGTAAACGTACAAAAGATAAAGAAGATATTGATAAACTTGAAACAGAATTTGATGTTAAATCAAACGAGTTGAAAGAAAAACTTATCGAAAAATTATTCACTATTGTTAACGGAAAAACGTCTCAAGGTGTAATGAATGATTTGGGTGAAGAAGTATTGCCAAAAGGTAAAAAATTCACTCAAAAAATGTTATACGCTGTTGATGATTTTGCTCACTTAACAAAAGGTCAATGGACAACTGATGATTCTACAAACTCTTTAGTTAATGACTTAATTCACAACTACAAAATCAAATTAAACGATTTACAAGGTTGGTTAAGAAGAGAGAAATTTACTATTACAGTTGGTGATGAATTACCAGCTGGAATCTTAAAACTTGCTAAAGTTTACATCGCTAAGAAACGTAAACTTAAAGTAGGAGATAAGATGGCAGGTCGTCACGGAAATAAAGGTATTGTGGCTCGTATCGTTCGTCATGAAGATATGCCATTCCTTGAAGACGGAACACCTGTTGATATTGTATTGAATCCTCTTGGAGTACCTTCTCGTATGAATATTGGTCAAATTTATGAAACAGTTCTTGGATGGGCTGGTCAAAAATTAAATAGAAAATTCGCTACACCAATTTTTGATGGAGCAACTATTGACCAAATCAATGAGTTAACAGACGAAGCAGGAATTCCTCAATTCGGTCATACGTATTTATACGATGGTGGAACTGGAGAACGTTTCCATCAAGCAGCAACTGTTGGAGTAATCTATATGTTGAAACTTGGACACATGGTTGACGATAAAATGCACGCTCGTTCTATTGGACCCTACTCACTTATTACACAACAACCTCTTGGTGGTAAAGCACAATTTGGAGGTCAGCGTTTTGGAGAGATGGAGGTTTGGGCACTTGAAGCTTATGGAGCATCAAGTACGCTAAGAGAAATCTTGACTGTTAAATCTGATGATGTAATTGGTAGAGCTAAAACTTACGAATCAATCGTTAAAGGTGAAGTTATGCCAGAACCAGGATTACCTGAATCATTCAATGTATTAATGCATGAATTAAAAGGACTTGGATTAGACATTAGATTAGAAGAATAAAAAAATAGTTGGCAGTAACAGTGTTTGGAAATATCTAAACACTGTTTACTGAACACTGAACACTTTTTAAATGTTACGACTATGATGAACAATAGAAATAGAGACAATAAAAATACTCCAATTAAGAGATTTAGTAAAATCTCGATAGGACTTGCTTCTCCAGAATCAATTTTGGCAGAATCAAGAGGTGAGGTTTTAAAACCAGAAACCATCAACTATCGTACACACAAGCCAGAAAGAGATGGCCTTTTCTGTGAGCGTATTTTCGGTCCAGTTAAAGATTATGAGTGTGCTTGTGGAAAATATAAAAGAATTCGCTACAAAGGAATCGTTTGTGACCGATGTGGTGTAGAAGTTACAGAAAAGAAAGTACGTAGAGATAGAGTAGGACACATCAACCTTGTTGTGCCAATTGCTCATATCTGGTATTTCCGTTCTTTACCAAATAAAATTGGATACATTTTAGGTTTACCGTCTAAGAAATTAGATATGATTATCTACTACGAAAGATATGTAGTTATTCAAGCAGGTATTGCTAAAAATGTTGATGGTGAAGAATTAAAAAGATTGGACTTTTTAACAGAAGAAGAATATCTAAATATTTTAGATACACTTCCTATGGAAAATCAATATCTTGATGATACAGATCCTAATAAATTCATCGCTAAAATGGGTGCTGAATGTATTATGGACTTATTAGCTCGTATTGATTTAGAAACTTTATCTTACGAATTAAGACATGCTGCTAACACAGAAACGTCTAAACAACGTAAAACGGAAGCCTTAAAACGTCTTGTAATTGTAGAAGCGTTTAGAGAATCAAACAAGAATAGAGAGAATCACCCAGAATGGATGATCTTAAAAGCAATTCCGGTTATTCCACCAGAATTACGTCCTCTTGTGCCTCTAGATGGTGGTCGTTTTGCAACTTCAGATTTAAATGATTTATACAGAAGAGTAATCATCCGTAACAATCGTTTAAAAAGACTTGTGGAAATTAAAGCTCCAGAAGTTATCTTAAGAAATGAAAAACGTATGTTACAAGAATCAGTAGATTCATTATTTGATAACACTCGTAAAGCTTCAGCTGTTAAGACTGAATCTAACAGACCTTTAAAATCTTTATCTGATTCGTTAAAAGGTAAACAAGGTCGTTTCCGTCAAAACTTACTTGGTAAGCGTGTGGATTATTCTGCTCGTTCGGTAATTGTTGTTGGACCAGAATTAAAATTATTTGAATGTGGATTGCCAAAAGATATGGCAGCTGAATTATACAAACCTTTCGTTATTCGTAAATTGATAGAAAGAGGTATCGTAAAAACGGTAAAATCTGCTAAGAAAATTATAGATAAAAAAGAACCAGTTGTTTGGGATATTTTAGAAAACGTAATTAAAGGTCACCCGGTTATGCTTAACCGTGCTCCTACGTTACACAGACTTGGTATTCAAGCGTTCCAGCCAAAATTAATTGAAGGAAAAGCAATTCAATTACACCCATTAGTGTGTACTGCCTTTAATGCCGATTTTGATGGGGATCAGATGGCTGTTCACTTACCATTAGGACCAGAAGCTATTTTAGAATGTCAATTATTAATGTTGGCTTCTCATAATATTTTGAATCCTGCCAATGGTGCTCCAATTACTGTACCTTCTCAGGACATGGTACTTGGTTTATATTATATGACTAAAGAGCGTTTATCAACTCCAGAAATGAAAATTAAAGGAGAAGGTTTAACATTCTATTCAGCAGAAGAAGTTAACATTGCCTTAAACGAAGAGAAATTAGAGTTAAATGCGAGAGTTAGAATTAGAGCAAAAGACTTTAATGAAGCAGGTGAATTAGTTTACAAAATTATTCAAACTACTGCAGGTAGAGTTTTATTTAATGAAGTTGTTCCTGAAGCTGCGGGTTATATTAATGAGGTTTTAACTAAAAAATCTTTAAGAGATATTATTGGAAAAATTCTTAATGCTACAAACGTTCCTGTAACAGCAGAATTCTTAGATAATATTAAAAATATGGGATATAAATTCGCATTTAGAGGAGGTTTATCTTTCTCTCTAGGTGATATTAGAATTCCTGAACAAAAAGGACAATTAATTGCAGATGCACGTGTTCAAGTTGACGCGATTTCTGTAAACTATAACATGGGTCTTATTACCAATAACGAACGTTACAACCAAGTTATTGATATCTGGACTTCTGCCAATGCTCAATTAACAGAGTTAGCGATGAAAAACATTAGAGAAGACCAACAAGGTTTCAACTCGGTGTATATGATGCTTGATTCTGGAGCAAGGGGTTCTAAAGAACAAATTCGTCAGTTAACTGGTATGCGTGGTTTGATGGCTAAGCCTAAAAAATCAACTGCTGGTGGTGGTGAAATTATTGAAAACCCGATTCTTTCTAACTTTAAGGAAGGTCTTTCGATTCTTGAGTACTTTATTTCTACTCACGGTGCGCGTAAAGGTCTTGCGGATACTGCCCTTAAAACTGCCGATGCAGGTTACTTAACACGTAGATTACATGATGTATCTCAAGATGTTATTGTAAACTCTGTTGATTGTGGAACTTTAAGAGGAATTGAAGTATCTCCATTAAAGAAAAATGAAGAAATTGTTGAAACTTTAGGAGATAGAATTTTAGGACGTGTTGCATTGCAAGATGTAATTGATCCTTTAACGACTGATGTTATTGTTCATGCTGGTGAAGAAATTGTTGCTTCTCATGTAAAGAAAATTGAAGAATCACCTATCGAAAGTGTTGAAGTTCGTTCACCATTAACTTGTGAAGCTAAAAAAGGAATCTGTGCAAAATGTTACGGAAGAAACTTAGCTACTGGTAAAATGACTCAAAGAGGTGAAGCAGTTGGAGTTATCGCTGCTCAATCTATTGGAGAACCAGGAACACAGTTAACACTTCGTACATTCCACGTTGGTGGAGTTGCCGGTGGACTTTCTGAAGAATCTAGTATCTTAACTAAGTTTGCTGGTCGTTTAGAATTAGATGACTTAAAAACTGTTAAAGGTGAAGATGCTGACGGAAAACCAATTGATATTGTGATTTCTCGTTCTACAGAACTTAAATTAATCGAGCCTAAAACAGGTATTCTATTAAATACACATAACATTCCTTATGGATCTACTATCTATGTTAAAGATGGAGATGTAGTGGATAAAGGAACTGTTATTTGTAAATGGGATCCATATAATGGAGTTATTATTTCTGAATTTACTGGTAAAGTTGAATATGAAGACATCGAACAAGGACATTCGTTCATGGTTGAAGTCGATGAACAAACTGGTTTCCAAGAAAAAGTAATTTCTGATTCAAGAAGTAAAAAATTAATTCCAACTTTATTGATTTATTCAAAAGAAGGTGAATTAGTTCGTTCTTATAACTTACCAGTTGGAGCTCACCTTATGGTAGATAACGGAGAGAAAATTAAAGCAGGAAAAATTCTTGTAAAAATTCCTCGTCGTTCTTCTAAATCAAGTGATATTACAGGAGGTTTACCAAGAATTACTGAGTTGTTAGAAGCTCGTAATCCTTCAAACCCAGCTGTGGTTTCTGAGATTGACGGTGTAGTTACATTCGGTAAAATTAAAAGAGGAAATAGAGAAATTGCTATTGAATCTAAGTTTGGTGAAGTGAAGAAATACTTAGTAAAACTTTCTAACCAAATATTAGTTCAAGAGAATGACTTCGTTAAAGCAGGAACTTCTCTTTCTGACGGAGCAATTACTCCAGAAGATATTTTGAGAATTAAAGGGCCAGCAGCTGTTCAACAGTATTTAGTTAATGAAATTCAAGAAGTATATCGTCTTCAAGGGGTGAAAATTAATGATAAGCACTTTGAGGTAGTAATACGTCAGATGATGCGTAAAGTTAGAATTCAAGATCCAGGAGATACTTTAATGTTAGAAGATCAATTGGTTCACACAAGTGACTTTATCTTCGAAAATGATAAGTTATACGCTATGAAATTCGTTGAAGATGCAGGAGATTCTGAAAACTTGAAAGCAGGTCAAATTATTTCAATTAGACAATTAAGAGATGAAAATTCGTTGTTAAAACGTAATGATAAGAACTTAGTTGAAGCTAGAGATGTAGTTCCGGCAACGGCAACACCAGTACTTCAAGGTATTACTAGAGCATCACTTCAAACGAAATCATTTATTTCGGCTGCTTCTTTCCAAGAGACTACTAAAGTGTTAAATGAAGCTGCAGTAGCAGGTAAAATCGATACATTAGAAGGTCTTAAAGAAAATGTTATTGTTGGACATAGAATTCCAGCAGGAACAGGTATGAGAGATTATGATGATATGATTGTAGGTTCGAGTGAAGAATACAACGAAATGGTTGCTTCAAAAGAAACATATAACTATTAAAAAATAGCTTTATATAAAACTGAAACCATGAGTAAATATCTTCTGATAAACTCATGGTTTTTTGTTTTAATCAACTCATTGCTTCAATTATTTCGAGGTGTCATTAAGTCTCGAAGTTTTGAGAAACGAATAACTTTTAAATAAAACTTAGTTGTCTATGTGTGAAAAAACGTATGACTTATAAGCTTTAAAAAACAACTAAAAAATAAAAACATGAACGACAACAACAACCCACAAAACCAAATAAACATTGAGCTAGATGAGAAAATAGCTGAAGGAATTTATTCTAATTTAGCTATTATCAATCATTCTAACACAGAATTCGTTGTAGATTTCGTAACCATGATGCCTGGAGTTCCCAAAGCTAAAGTAAAATCTAGAATTGTACTTACTCCTCAACATGCCAAGAGACTACTAAAAGCTTTAGCTGAAAACATTCAAAGATTTGAACAAGCACATGGGGAAATAAAAGAAGGTGATGCACCACAAATGCCTTTAAACTTTGGTCCAACGGGTCAAGCTTAAATTTAATTTTTTAATAACTTTAGCAGTTTTTTTAAGTTAACTTCAATAAAAAGCTAAAAAAAGAATATTTAGTCAATATTTTAATCTTCAGAGAGTTGATTGTTAACGTTTTTTTTTGGCGTTTAAACGAAAATGTCTTTTAGAACAATGATGTTTTATATTTTAATTGTAAATTTACAGTTAAAATAAAACTTACTTAGGTGTTTTTTTAGTCATTGACTCATAAATTCCGATAAGTATATATGAAAATTATTATTATGAAAAAATCTTTACAATTAATTTCTAACGATTTATTTGGAAAAAAAGTTTTTACTGCATTATTGTTTGTAATCTCTGCTTTTAGTTATGGTCAAGTCGATATAACGCCAGAACGTGTTAATGTTGCTGGTTTTAGTTCAACTTGGACAGATACGGATGTAACTGGTACTTCAGATATTAGATTGTTAAAATCCACATCTAATACAGTTTCACCTGCTATGGATTTTGATTCTTACAATTCAGAAATGTTAAGTTTTAAAGCAAAAAAGCAAGGTAGTGGTGCGGCAGCTGAATTTGTAATCACTGTCTCTATATCAGAAGATAATGGTTCGACATGGACTGTTTTAGGAACAAGAACTCCAACTTCTACAATTGCTTTAGCTCAAGCTTCTTTCGATATAAGTGCTTATAACGGTACAGAAGTGAAAGTTAAGTTTTCTGTAGCTGGAACAAGTGATACTGTTGGCGTTGCTATAGATAATTTAAGAATAACGGGTGTTTTGCCAACATGTACTTGGGATGGTTCTTCATGGTCTAATGTAGTTGGACCTGATGATTTTACCGAAGCTACAATTAATGGGGCATACACTACAGATTCTGATGGTGAATTTATAGCTAAGAAACTAACTGTAACATCTTCTGGGTCATTGACAATCAGTGCTGGGACTAATGTTTATGTGTTTGAGGAGGTTATAAATAATGCTACTGCTGCTAATTTTGTGGTAGAAAGTAATGGTAATTTATTACAAATTAATGACGTGCCTGTAAATGTGAATGTTGGAAACATAACTGTTAACCGTGTGACTTCACCCTTAAAACGTTTAGACTATGTTTTGTGGTCTTCTCCTGTTGAATATCAATATTTGCAATCGTTTTCTCCTTCAACTTTGCCAAATCGTTTCTACACTTATGATTCAGCAAGTGATATTTATGTTGCTGTTGCTTCTCCTTCTACAACTTATTTTGAAAAAGGGAATGGGTATTTAGTTAGAACACCTGATAATCACCCAACAGTTCCAACAATTTGGTCTTCTGTTTTTACAGGTTTTCCAAATAGTGGAAATATTTCAATGCCGGTAACGGCTAATACATATAATGCAGTTGGTAATCCTTATCCGTCGACTTTAGATGCTGATGGGTTTATTTATGAGAATAGTTTGGTGGAAGCACTTTACTTTTGGAGAAAAGATAATGGCGCAGCCAACCCTTCTTATGCAACCTATACACTTGCTGGAGGTACTGCCAATACAGCAGGAGGTTCAGCTTTAATTCCAACATATGCGATTCAAGTAGGTCAAGGATTTATTGCTAAATCTACATCAACTAACTTGAACTTTACTAACTCAATGCGTGTAGCTGATAATGATGATTTATTTTTTAAATCAAATAATTCTACTGATAAAAGTAGACTTTGGTTAGATTTAACTACTCCAACAGGTTTGTTTTGTCAAACATTAATTGCCTACATGCCAACTGCTACTTCAGGAATCGATAACGGTATTGATGGTAGAATTTTTAGTCAACCTGCAAACGGTGCAACGTTAACATCAATAATCGGTAGCGAGTCTTCTTTTGTTATTCAAGGAAAAGGAATTTTTGTTGATACTGATGTAGTTCCTTTAGCTTTCAAAACGGCAGTTGCTGGTAACTTTACAATTTCCTTAAGTAATGTTGATGGCTTATTTGCTAATAACGCACAAGCTGTTTTCTTAAAAGATAATTTAACAAATACAATCACTAATTTAAATAATGGTGACTATACTTTTGCTGCTGCAATTGGAGATTTCTTAAATAGATTTGAAATTGTTTATCAAAACACTGTACTTAATGTAAAAGACTATGTTTTAAATGACGTTGTTGTTTATGCAACTAATTCAGATGTTATTGTTAATGCTGGTCAGTCAGTTATTGATCAAGTTAGAATTTTTGATTTAAGAGGAAGACTATTGACAGAGATGCTTAATGTTAATGCCTCTGAAGCAACACTAAACGTATCTTCTACTAATCAAATTGTATTAGTTCAAATTACAGGTCAAGATGGTGCTGTAGTTACAAAGAAGCTTATTAAATAGTTGTTTATATAGCTAATTCTAATTTTATATAGAAAAAAAGCAGTTGTGATTAAGTATCACAACTGCTTTTTTATTGCATACTAATTTTAGCAATAGAATGTATTTAAAATGGCATAAACTATATGAATCTAAATAAAATAAACATGTTTTTTTTTGAGTGAAGTTGGGGTATAAAAAAAACTATAACAAAGTAAATTATTATAGTTTTATTAATTCTTATATTGGTATGTTAAAAATAAAAAGCTAGTTTTAGTCTAATATTTTTTGTTTTTAATATGTATTTTAAAGCCTGAGACTAATTAATTTAGTTGTTTTTTACTGCTTTTAATTTTGTAAAACATATATGCAATTCCAAGTAGGGCAAGGAAAATTAATTTGTTGCTTATAGGAGCAGCAGGTTCATCACCATCTAATCCTCCTGGAGTTCCGTCAGTATCACCGGGTTGCGCAAATGCTAAAACATTAAACATAAGCATAAAAACAGTTATGCTGATTTTTTCGTAATTTTTCATTTCATGTGTAATTTATGATGCTAATATATAAAATATATGTTTAAATATTTAATTTTTAACATGTTAAAACTTAAATACTCGATTTAGTGTAATGTATTACGGATTAACGGTAGCTATTTCTTGTTGATTGTAGATTTAAAAAGTTTAAAAAGCTAAATTAGTAGCTAATCTACAGACGTTTTATCTGATTTTTTATTGAAAAGTAAAAAAAGAAAAAATTTTCAAGAAGCTATTTTGTATTATGTTAATTCATCACGAATTGTAGCACAAGGCTTTGTGGTTGGTTATTCGTCCTAGGATCTTGAGATTGTTAATGAGAGTTAAAAATTAGTCTTGTAAAAGTCTGTAACCTAAAATAAAATCAAAATCTAGTTAACTTTGGGAATAACTGAAGAAATTGCATCCTACTTAATTTTTGTCAGCTATTTCAATAAATATTCTGTAATGTATTTCTTAATACTGTTACTAATATTACTAAAAGAAAAAGTAAAATTCCGAATGGTTTTAACGTGGCAACAAACCAAATGTTTATTTAAAGAATTTGCTTTGAATATCCAAAAGTTTGAACTAACTAACAGAGAAATAAAAGAAAAGTATGTTAAGAAAAGTATCTTTAAGCTATGGGTCTACAAGGTGTATCTGTTCAAATAGTATCTTAAAAAATACGACATTGGTGATTGTTTAAATATCTTATTTTTTTATCATAATTTTTATAATAAGACAATTTTAAATGTTAAAATTTACAATAAATCAATATTTGTTAACATTTTCTTAATGTATATTGTATTTATTCCTAAATTGGCGAAATATTTACACACAAAATATTATAAAAATTATGAAAAAAATTACATTATTATTAATGATGTTATTATTTGCTATGTTCTCTTTTGGGCAGGTAAGTAATTATACGTTTTCGCAAAGTATGGGAACTTACACTGCAATAACATCCGGAACTTTACACGGTACTGCAATTGATAATGCAAATTACTCTTTTACAATTCCTTTTACTTTTACGTACAATGGAGTTGGTTACACAGTTGCTCGTCCTACCACTAATGGGTTTTTAGTTTTAGGTAGTAATGCACCTTCAACTTCTCAATACACCCCTTTGTCAAGTGGTTCAACGAATTTTGCAATTGCTGCATTTGCAAGAGATTTAAATGCTACTGTTCGTTCAGAAGTAATTGGTACATCACCTAATAGAATTTATGTTTGTCAATGGTCGTCTGCTTATCGTTATGCGGTAGGTTCAGGTGAAAATTTGAATGCACAAGTTAGATTATACGAGGGAACTAATAAAGTCGAGATTGTCTATGGAGACTTTATAACAACCAATACAACTTCAGCTACAGGCACAGTACAAGTTGGTTTGAGAGGTTCTGCAACAACAGATTGGAATAATAGATCAACTAGTACGGATTGGGATGGTACAATTGCTGGAACAGCAAATTCAGCTGCTTGTTCTGGTACGACTACTGTAAAGCCAGCAATAGGAAAAACGTTGACATGGACGCCTCCAGTTATAGCTATAGACATGGCTTCAACGGATGTTGTAGGAATTCCAACAAGTGGTTGTGCTAACGGGTCAGTACCACTTTCAGTAACGATTAAAAATAATGGCGCTAATGCTATTGATTTTTCTACTAATAATGCAGCTGTTTCATTAAATATTACAGGTGCTTCTACTCAGGTATTAACGACAGCAGTTAATTCTGGAACTTTACCTTCAGGAGCATCTCAAACGGTATTAATCTCTCCAAATGCTGATTTTTCAGTTGCTGGTACACATAATATAGCCGCAACTGTTACTGTAAGTGGTGATGGATTAGCTGGTAATAATACTTTAACTACCTCAAAAATTATTGCTCTTGCTGCTGTTGTTGCGCCTTATTCAGAAGGTTTTACAAGTGCAGTTACTCCAACAGGATGGAATACAACAGGATGGACGATTGGTGCTACACATGCAAATGGAACTAATGGTATTTATAAAAGTATTTCTTCAGCAGGTACATCATTGCCATTCAATACAATTTCTGTTGGCCCTATAAGTGCCACTAGTCAGTTAAGATTTGACTATAGAATTGTTAACTCTACTTCTTACCCTGCAACAGCAACTCCTGCTGGTTGGGGAAGTTATAAAGTTCAAGTAAGTACGGATTGTGGAGTAACATTTGTTGATTTAGAAACTGTTAACGACGCTAATCATGCTACAGGTTTAAGTTGGTTTACAAGAGTTAATTCTTTAGCTGCTTATTCTGGACAAAACGTTCAAATTAGAATTTTACCGATTTGGGTAACTGGAAGTTATTTTTTAGATTTTGATAATTTCTCAATTGCTCCAGCACCAACTTTACCTCCAGATTGTACAACAGGTCATTCACCTGCAGATCTAGCAGCTGATTTTAGCAGAAATGGTACATTAACATGGATTGCTGCAACTGGTTTTCCGGCAAGTTATGATGTGTATTTTGGAACAAGTACAAATCCAACTTTAGTGACAAACACTACTGGACTGTCTTACACTCCGCCAACAATGGCAGGTGCTACAACTTATTATTGGAAAGTTGTTCCTAAAAATGAGAATGGAGACGCTTCAGGATGTACTGAGCGTTCTTTTACTACTGCAGCAAATTTTGTTTATTGTGCGCCATCATATTCGTCTGGATCAGGTACAACTGATGGAATTACGAATGTAACATTAGGTGCTTTAAATAATTCATCAGGTCATAGTGCTTCTCCATATTATACTTTTTTTAATACAGTAACAATTCCCGATATTACTCAAGCTACAACTACAGGTGTTTCAATTGCTTTTGGAGTTGATACTAGTCAATATTCGGCCGTTTGGATAGATTTTAATCAAAATGGTGTTTTTGAAGCTTCTGAAGGTTTTTTAGGGGCAAATAATACTAGTGCTGGGGTGACACCAACTCTTGTAAACATTTCAATTCCTGTGGGTGCAGTTTTAGGTAATACAAGGATGAGAGTTAGGGGTGGAAATGATTCTTCTTTGTTAGCAACTCAAGCTTGTGGAGCTACTACAAGTAGTTATGGGGAAACTGAGGATTATATAGTTAATGTTATTCAAGCTTCTGTATGTACTGGTACTCCAACTGCGGGTACTGTTTCGCCTATATCAACTATTTCATGTACAGGTGCATTGCCAGGTGTAAGAACAGTAACCGGTTCAACTTCTGGTGTAAGTGGGTTAACATACCAGTGGCAAGAATCTACAGATAATTTTGCAACAACAGTTGCAGATGCAGTTGGTGGTTCTGGAGCTACAACTTTAAGTTACACTCCTCCAGCTTATACGGCTAACATACAATATAGATTAAGAGTTACTTGTACAGCTACAAGTGAAATTGATTATTCAACAATATCTCAGGTTAATGGGGCAAGTGCTCCAACTACCCAAGCTTCAAATGTACTTGTTTCTAATGCTTTAACTTCATCAGCAATAAGTTGGACTAATGGTAATGGCGCTAGAAGATTTGTTGTCGTTAATACGGTTAATTCATTTACGGATCCTTCTGGAACTGCTGATGTTACTGGAGTTAGTACTGTGTATACTTCAGGTGAAAAAATTGTTTATGATGGAACTGGTTCAACAGTTACTGTAACTGGTTTAGCTTCAAACACACAATATTTTGTTAGAGTATTTGAATATGCTAGATGTACAGGGACACCAAATATTAATTACTATAATGTTACAACAGGAACTAATAATCCTAGCAGTTTTACTTCTGCTATTAATAATGATGTTTGTGCAAATGCTATTACAATAGCTTGTTCGGAGTCAATTACTACTTCTTTAGTTGGTTCTACAAATGAGAATCAAGCGGTTTGTGGAATATCTGGCGTTACTACTCAAAATTCTGCTGGTACTTGGTACAAATTTACAGGAAATGGAGATGATGTAACTATATCAACTGGTAGTTCAGCAACAAATGTTGATACTAGATTAGCTGTATTCAGCGGAACATGTGCAGGATTAACTTGTATAGGAGGTAATGATGACATAGTTAGTGGTAATGTTAGATCAGAAGTTTTATTTAGTACTTCTGTGGGTACAGATTATTATATTTTATTGTACTCTTATAGTTCAACTACACCAACTGCAGCAATTGTTTTAACTGCAACTTGTACTCCAGCATGTGTACCTGCTACAAATAATGATGTTTGTGCTAATGCTTCATCAGTAGTAATTAATACGCCATTATCAACAAATAATTCTTGTTCTAGTCCTAGTGGAGTTTCTTATCCTACATGTGGCTCTAGTTTTGGAACTTTTTATGATACTTGGTATAGTTTTAACTCTGGTGCGGTAACATCTGTTCAAGTTTCTGCAACACCTACAACAACTGCTTTAGTTGGTTATGCTGTTTATTCTGGAGTTTGTGGTACTTTATCACAAGTTGCTTGTAACACAACAGGTGTATTATCTACAGTTGCTTTAACAGCTAATACAAACTACTATGTAAGAGTATTTTCAATTTCTCCTTCAGGCAGAGGGGATTTTACTTTAAATATTATTGCGCCAAATACGTGGACAGGTTTAACCAGTACTTCTTGGAGTGATGAAACTAACTGGTCATTAGGAACTGTGCCGAACGGTACTAGAGATGTAATAATTCCTACAACTGCTAACAATCCAATTTTAGCAACAGACTTTACTGTTCAAACTGGAAAAACCTTAACAATTAGCGGAACAGGTGCTTTGACTTTGTCTCCAGCAGCTAGTTTAACAATTCAAGGAACAGCGAGTTTTGGTGGAAAATCAGTAACATTACAATCTGACGCAACCGGTACGGCTATGTTAGGAGAAGTTACAGGTACGTTAACTGGAGCTACAAACGTAACGGTCGAACGCTATATTCCTGCAAAAAGAGTATGGAGAGCACTAACAGCTCCGTTAAAAGGGGTAAGCGGTTCTTTATATACTACTTGGCAAAATGGAGGTACTGTAACGGCTAACACTGGAGTTGAAATTTGGGGTCCAGCTGGAACTTCAATGGCTGTAGGTCCAAACTACTCAGTTCTAAATTACACACCTACAGGTTGGACAAGTGTAACAAATACAACAACAGCTAATTTATTTGATGCTACAACAAATAATGCCTATTTAGTTTTTGTAACTGGTGGTTACGGAAGTGGAAATATTGCTTCAACACTTCCAGCTACGGCAACAACTTTAAAAGCTACAGGAAGCTTAATTACGGGTGATGTTGCTTATACAGGTTTAATTGATACTAAACATACTTTAATTGGTAATCCTTATGCAAGTTCATTAAGCCCAAGCGCTATATTGACAGGTGCTACTAACTTAATTAATAAATTTTGGGTTTACGATCCAGCTTTAGGTTCTTCGGGAGGTTATGTTTCTTATGATGCAGGTTTAGGAACTTATTCTAATAGCACGGGAAGTTATGCTACGTCTACAACTGCGGTTCAAAGTGGTCAAGCGTTTTTCGTTAGAGCGACAACTAGTACTGTGGGTTCGTTTACTATATCAGAAAATAAAAAATCAACTGATGTAAGTAATGTATTTGGTAAAAACGCTAATCAAGCGGCAAACAATGCAGTAACGGCATCTATCTTTAGAGTTGGTTTCTACAAAGAAACAAGTTTAGGATGGAATCCATTAGACGGTGCAATTGCAGGTTTTTATCCTACAGCTAATAATTTAGTTGATGAGAACGATGGTAAGAAGTTTGCAAACGGAAGTGAAAATATTGCATTTGTTAGAAATAACACAACTTTATCTAGCGAGCACTTTTTAGAACCACAACCATTAGATGAGTTGTATATGAGAGTTTGGAATACGTCAGTGAATAATTATAAATTACGAATCAATACCGAATTATTTACAGTACCCAATATTGAAGCTAAATTAATCGATTTGTTCACAGGAGTTCAAACACCACTTGTTTTAGACGGTACAATTCAAGAGTATCCATTTGCTGTAACTTCGGCTACTGCAAGTACAGGAGATCGTTTTAAAGTAGTGTTTAGCGCTTCACCTTTAGCTACAACTGCATTTGATACTAAAGCTATAAAAGTATATCCTAACCCAGTAACAAACGGAATAGTAAACGTTCAATTACCTGAAGGAGACTATACGAATTATAGTTACGAACTGGTAAATGTTTTAGGACAAAAAGTGCTATCAAATACGATTGAAGTTTTATCAGGAAGTCAATTTAGTTTTAATACAAGAGGTTTAGCTAATACTTGGTATGTTTTACAACTACTAAATAATGGTAAACCTGTTTATCAAACAAAAGTTATAATCGCAAATTAAAAAGAAAACGAAATGAAAAATATATATAAAAGCCTATTGGTAGCAATCTTGTTGATTACATTTAATTTTACGGCTTATGCGCAAGAGGAACCTGATGACGTGCCTGGTGATCCAGGAGCAGCTCCAATCGGAGACTACGTTCCATTAATGCTAATTGCAGCAATAGGATTAGGCTATTTTGTAGTAAGAAAACAACAAATTAAAGAAGTGTAAAATATTTTTTTTTTAAAAGGGCTGTTCGAAAAGTAATTTTTGGACAGCCTTTTTTTTATTCCTTTTTGCTTATTTTACTTGCCTTAATGCGGATTCTGTTACTAGTAAAATGCTATCATTACTGTTAATAAACTTGGTGATTGATGCGTTTTTTAACAATTAAGTAACCTATACATTTGGATTATCATTAATTAATACTGTAAATTTGTATCATAATAGACTAATATCCAAGTGTTCAAACCAGCTAATTTGGTTAGAATATATTGGGTTTTAAAAAAAAAACATACACATGAATAAAAAATTACGATTTAAACATTTTTTAAAATCAATTCTATTTCTAGTCTTTTTGGGATTAGGACAATTGGGGTTTGGGCAAAATACTTATAACTTAGTTACTTCTACAACTGATTTAGTTGCGGGTTCTAAATATATAATTGTATCGTCTCAGACTAACGGAGCAGCAGTTGCCCTAGGTTATCAAGCTTCAAATAATAGACCACAAGCATCAATTACAATTGCTTCTGGGGCTATAATTACAACTGTCGCAGCATCAAGTTCTGAAACTAATAAGCCTTATGAAATTACTTTAGGTGGCTCTACAGGAGCTTGGACTTTGTTTGATACCGCCAATTCTGGATTTTTAAAAGCAACTAGTAGTTCGAGTAATAATTTACATAGTACTGTGTCATCAGCTAACTGGACAATAACTTTTGCTTCTAATGCTGCTGTTATGACATGTGTTACTGGTAGTTATTCTAGAAATATTTTAAGATACAATAGTATCTCTTCAATTTTTTCTTGTTATAGTTCAGGTCAAGCACCTGTATATTTATATAAATTAGCTTCAGGCTGTACGTCCCCAACAACACAATCCACATTAGCTTTTTCTAGTGTAACTTCATTTCAAATGGGTGTTGCCTTAAGTGGTGGAAACGGTGCTGGTAGAGTAGTTGTAATGAATACTGCAAATGTATTTACAGCTCCAACCAACGGTACAAATCCTACTGCGAATGCTACTTATGGTAGTGGTCAGCAAGTAGTGTATAATGGTACTGGGTCTTCATTTTCGGTTACGGGTTTAAATCCATTAACTACTTATTATTTTAGATCTTATGACTATTGTGATACTGAAAGAAATTATAATGCTACAGCAACAACTAATAGTCAAGCTACATTAGCGTCTACTAATCCAGTATTGAGTGTGTCAGGTAGTTTGTCTCATGGTTCGGTTTGTTCTTCAACTGCTGCTACACCGATTACATATACTATAACTAACAATGGAATCAATGCAGCAGATGGCATTACTATTGATTCTGATAATCTAACTGAATTTGTGATAAGTGGTTTATCTTCAACTTCAATTCCTGGAGATGGAGGAACTGCTACTTATGTCGTTACTTTTACGCCATCAAGTGCTGGAGCTAAAAGTGCAAATTTAACTATTACAAGTACAACTAGTGGAAGTAATTCAGTAAACAATGCTTTGACTGGAACAGGAATAGCTATAGTTAATCAAGCGGTTGTAACAAATACAGCTAATTCGATTACAATAAATAGTGCTAGTTTAAGAGCAACTTCATCAACATTTGGAATTTGTCCTGCAACAACAAGTAAAGGTTTTGTTTATGCTGAAACTTCATTAAATAGTGATCCTTTATTTGGAGGAAGTAATGTTGTTAATGTGCCTGTAACATTAGGTTCAGAGGGTTCTTTTAATGGAACTGTTTCTAGTTTGTCTTCTGGAGTGAATTATACTTACAAAGCTTACTTATACAACGGAACTACATATACTTATGGGTCTGTTCAAAATTTCACAACTTTAACTCCACCATTAAATGACTTATGTGTTAATGCAACAGTCTTAACTTTAAATGGCGTGAATTTAAATGGTACTTTATTAAGCTCAACTTATACAACTCCTTTTACTTCTAAAAATGACGTTTGGTATTCCTTTACTCCAACTTGTACGGGTAGTCATGTTTTAACCGTCTCTAACTTTTCTGGAGATGTAGATGTTACAGTTTTCTCAAACGCTAATAGTTGTCCTTCAAATACAACTTCCATAGCTAGTGCAGCTTCTTCTAGCGCTACTGAAACTATTACTTCAAATTTCACAGCTGGAGTTACTTATTTTGTTAGAGTTTTCGCATTTAATGTTGCAGCTGAATCTACATTTAACATTAATATTGTTTCGCCAAATCCAGTAACTGCATCAGTTACAACTGGCTTGCCTTCATTGGTTACTCAAACTTCAGCGACTTTAAATGCATCTACTTCTGTCTTTGGCGTTTGTCCTTCAACCACTATAAAAGGCTTTGTATATGCTGAAACGCTATTGAATAATGATCCTTTAATAGGAGGAAGCAATGTTGTTAATGCACCTCTAGCATTAGGTGTAGCGGGTTCATTTAATGAAGCAGTTTCTAGTTTGTCTTCTGATGTAAATTATACTTACAAAGCTTACTTATATAATGGAACTACATATACTTATGGTACAGCTCAAAATTTCACAACACTTATTCCGGTTCCAGGTGAACCTGTAGCAACAGACGCAACTTCAATTGGAAATAATCAATTTACTGCAAATTGGAATGCTGTAAGTGGTGCTACTAGTTACTCAATTGATGTTTATAAAATAAACGCAGGAGTCAATGCTTCAGATTTATTTATTTCTGAATATGTTGAAGGTTCATCAAGTAATAAGTATATTGAAATTTTTAATGGAACTGGTAATGATGTTGATTTAAGTGATTATAGATTACAATTATTTGCAAATGGTAATTCTTCACCTAATAATGACAATATTTTAGAAAATATATTGCCTAATAATTCTACAATTGTTTATAGAAATTCTGGAAATATTTATGTGGGTACTGATTATTATTCAACATCAACAAATTTCAATGGTGATGATGCAGTAGCTTTATTTAAAATTAGCACAAATTCTTTTGTTGATATTTTTGGAAGAATTGGAGATGATCCAGGTTCATCATGGTCTTCTAGTTCAAATTCTACATCAGATGAAACGTTAGTAAGAAAACAAAATGTATATGGAGGTGTAACAACAAGCCCAACAGGAACTGGTTCAAGTGCTTTTACTACTTTAGAGAGTGAATGGATTTCTTACCCAACAGATAATGTTTCAAATTTAGGTTCACATGTTTTTGATGGTGGGACTACTTTAGAATACGTAACAGGATATAATAATTTAAGTGTTGGTAATGTTTTAACACATAACGTAACCGGCTTAGAATCAGGTACAAAATATTATTACAGAGTAAGAGCGACAAATGCTTCTGGTACTTCTTCAAATTCTAATGTTATAGAAGTTACTACAACTGGCCCAGTAAGATGGATTAGTACAACAGCTACTGATTGGTCAACTGCTTCAAATTGGTCAAATAATGCAGTGCCAGACGGAACAAAAGACATTGAAATACCAGTTGGTAACCCAATTTTAAATACAAATTTTACTGTTCAAACAGGTAAAAGTTTAACGCTAAGTGGAACAGGAACATTAACTGTTGCTCCAACAGCTAGTTTAACTGTACAAGGAACTGCAGATTTTGGAGGAAAAGCAGTGCTATTGCAATCAAGTACAGCAGGGGATGCTGTTATTGGAGAAATAACAGGAACGCTTTCAAATGCTGCAAACGTAACTGTAGAACGCTATATACCAGCAAGAAGAGCATGGAAAGCCTTAACGACTCCTTTAAAAGGAAGCGACACCTCTTTATATAGTGCTTGGCAAAATGGTGGTGCTACTACTGCAAACACAGGAGTTGAAATTTGGGGACCAGCAGGAACTAACATGCCAATTGGTCCAAACTACTCTGTTTTAAATTATACACCAACAGGTTGGGCAAATGTAACCAATACAGCAACAGCCAATTTATTTGATACAACTGGTAACAATGCTTATTTGGTTTTTGTAACAGGAGCTTATGGAAGTGGTAATATTTCTAACGGATTGTCTGCTGCTACAACCTTAAAAGCAACAGGAGAATTAATTACTGGTAATGTAGTGCATTCTGCGATTATAAACTCAAAACATACTTTAATTGGTAATCCATATGCAAGTCCATTAGATCCAAGCAAAGTCCTAAACGGTGGAGTAAATTTGGCACCTAGTTTTTGGGTTTGGGATCCTTCATTAGCTACGACTGGTGGTTATGTTTCTTATGATGTCGCATTGGGAACTTATTCAAATAGTACGGGTAGTTATTCAACAAACTCAATTGCAATTCAAAGTGGGCAAGCTTTCTTTGTAAAAGCAAATATTGCAACAACAGGATTGTTAACTTTATCCGAAGATATTAAATCTAGTGCTGTGTCAAATGTATTTGGAAAAAACGCTAATCAAAATTTAAATAACTCAACAAATGCTTCAATTCTTAGAGTTGGGATGTTTAAAGAGTCGAACCAAGAATGGAAACCATTAGATGGTGCTGTTGCAGGTTTTTATGATACTGCTTCTAATTTAGTAGATGATAGTGATGGTAAGAAATTTGCAAATGGTGGAGAAAACATTGCTTTTGTTAGAAATAACATACCAATGTCTAGTGAACATTTTTCAACGCCTCAACCTTTAGATGAGATGTACATGAGAGTTTGGAATACGCCTGTGAATAATTATAAATTAAGAATCAATACAGAATCATTTACAGTTCCAAATATTGAAGCTACATTAGTTGATTTGTTTACAGGAGTTCAAACACCACTTGTTTTAGATGGATCTATTCAGGAGTATCCTTTTGCTGTAACTTCGGCTACTGCAAGCACAGGAGATCGTTTTAAAGTTGTGTTTAGTGCATCGCCATTAGCTACAACAGTATTTGATACTGAAGCCATAAAAGTATATCCAAATCCTGCAACAAACGGAATAGTAAATATTCAATTGCCACAAGGAGATTATACAAATTATAGCTATGAATTAGTAAATGTTTTAGGACAAAAAGTGCTATCAAATACTATTGAAGTTTTAACAGGAAATCAATTTAGTTTTAATACAAAAGGTTTAGCTAATAATTGGTATGCCTTACGAATACTAAATGCTGGTAAAGCAGTATATCAAACAAAAGTTATAATCGCTAACTAAAAAAAAACAGAATGAAAAATTTATATAAAAACATACTGGTAGTAATGATGCTACTTACAATAAATTTCACAGTCAATGCACAAGATCCTGATGGCCCAGGAGGAGACCCTGGTGAACCAGCCGCTCCAATTGGCGACTACGTTCCATTAATGCTAGTTGCTGCCATAGGACTAGGCTATTTTGTAATTAGAAAACAAAAAATAAAAGAAGTATAAATTTTATCACCTTCAAACAAAAAAACCACATCAATTACGATGTGGTTTTTTATTTATTTTGAATGTATTATTAATCTACTTCAGAGGTATAGTGCAGATTAACAGATGGAAATTTCTGTTTAGTCATCTGTATTGAAAACTCAGAATCAGCTAAAAACACCAATTGTCCATATTTATCAGTAGCTAAGAATTTTTGTTTGATTCTTTTAAATTCAGCAAACTCTTCATTTTTAGGATCATTAGGTTTTACCCAACATGCTTTATAAGCAGGAAAATTTTCATAAGTACATTTTGCACCATATTCGTGTTCAAGTCTGTATTGAATTACTTCATATTGTAACGCTCCAACTGTTCCGATTATTTTTCTTCCATTCATGTCCAAAGTAAATAATTGGGCAACACCTTCGTCCATTAATTGGTCAATTCCTTTTTCTAATTGTTTAGATTTTAGTGGATCAGCATTGTTAATGTATCTAAAATGTTCTGGTGAAAAACTTGGAATTCCTTTAAAGTTCATTAGTTCACCTTCAGTTAAGGTGTCCCCAATTTTGAAATTTCCGGTATCGTGTAATCCGACAATATCACCTGCATAAGAAATGTCAACAATCTCTTTCTTTTCTGCAAAAAATGCATTTGGACTAGAGAATTTCAAATTCTTATTTAACCTCATGTGATGATAAGCTTTGTTTCTTTCAAACGTACCTGAAACAATTTTAATAAAAGCTAATCTATCTCTGTGTTTAGGATCCATGTTGGCATGAATTTTAAAAACAAAACCACTCAACGTTTTTTCATTTGGATTCACTAATCTAGTGTCCGATTCCTTTGGTCGAGGAGAAGGAGCAATGTCAATAAAACAATCTAGCAATTCTCTAACGCCAAAGTTGTTTAAAGCAGAACCAAAGAAAACAGGCTGTAAATCTCCTTTCAAATAATCTTCTCTATTAAAATCAGGATATACTTCACTAATTAATTCTATTTCTTCTCTTAATCTTTCTGCAGGTTTTGAACCGATTAAGGTATCTAATTCTGGATTGCTTAAATCAGAAATGGCAATTGTGTCTTCGATGTCTTTTCTACTGTCACCTGAAAATAAATTAATATTCTTTTCCCAGATGTTATAAATTCCTTTGAAGTCATAACCCATTCCTATAGGAAAACTTAAAGGTGTCACGGTTAAGTTTAGTTTTTGTTCTACTTCATCTAGTAAATCAAATGCATCTTTTCCTTCTCTATCTAATTTGTTTATAAAAACTATAATAGGAATTTTTCGCATTCTACAGACTTCAACTAATTTTTCAGTTTGTTCTTCTACTCCTTTAGCAACGTCAATTACAACAATTACACTATCTACAGCTGTAAGGGTTCTAAAAGTGTCTTCTGCAAAATCCTTATGCCCTGGAGTGTCTAATATGTTTATTTTTTTGTCTTTATAAATAAAAGCTAAAACTGAAGTAGCAACAGAAATTCCTCTTTGACGTTCAATTTCCATGAAATCAGAAGTAGCTCCTTTTTTTATTTTATTGTTTTTAACAGCACCAGCTTCCTGAATAGCTCCTCCAAATAACAATAGTTTTTCGGTTAATGTTGTTTTTCCAGCATCAGGATGTGAAATGATACCAAATGTTCTTCTTTTTAAAATTTCTTTTTCTAAACTCATAGCTTTATTAAAGGTGCAAATTTATTAAATTGAATTTTAATACTAACATTTATATAGCCTTAATGTTTGTGTTTTTTATTAAATAGCAATAGTTCTTAGAAATAATGCTATTTTTAAAGGAATTTTATCGAATTAAATTGCTTTTTATCGTTGATAACCTATTTTTTAACAAATATTTATTGACTTGTTAACATATTCTATATATTTGCAAGTATCTACTTAACATGCACTAACACTGTTTGTTGAGTGTTGATAAGAATTTTAAGCATATTTAATTAGAATTAGTAAACACCTACTTTACTTTTTTTATAAGAATAGACATCTAAATAGTGTTAAATTACGTATACTATTTTATGATTACATCATAAATCCCAAATCTATGAAAAACAAAGAGCCCCAAAGCTTGTTTTTTACTTATGGAATAAAAAATGTAAAGTTATTTATATTAACAATAACTTTATTAATAGCTGTTTCTACACTTGTAGGTGAAGCATTTGCTTTTTCAAAAAACTCAACAAATCTTTCAGTATTATTATTTACTCTAGAATTAGCTTCGGGACTATTTTTTTATGGACTAATTAAAGCTCTATTAAGAAAATATAATAGAATTGATACTAATAATAACTTGTGTCTTGTCTATAGAGGATATTTCAAATTAACATTAAAATAATATTTGACGATATAAAAATAAAATTATGAAAATGATTTCAAATTTAAAAAAAATATATAGCAGTTATAGGTTATTGATAATAATTGCCATCTGTCTATTTGCATCAAATATACATGCCCAATGTCCTATGATTGGAGCAAACGGTGTATTTAATCCAAATGAAGACATATTAATTACATCTTACCATCAATCAATCGTTAGAACTACAACTGGTCTAGTAGCTTGGGGTGAGAATATGCGTGCAAATGGTTCAGATGCGACAACTATATCTGATGTTACACCAGCGAACGGTTATAATTATACGGGAACAATTCTTCGTTTTGCTGTTTCAGGTAATACGGGAGGTCAAGGATTTTTGGCTACAACAACTAATTTATACGCTTGGGGTACACCTGGTGAAGTAGTTAGTAATAGTTTTGTTACTAATGCCAATTTTGCACCTATGTTAAATCTCCCATTTGTAGCATCTACAATAGCTGATATACATGCAAATTCGGATGCTCTTTTTGTTGTTCTAAATACAGGACAAGTATGGGTTGCAACAACAGGTACAACAGCACCTTTTGGAAACGCTAGTACTAATACTACTATTTGGCAAAGAGTTGAAACTTCAGCTGGTGTGCCATTAACTGGAGTTGCTCAAATAACTGGTTGTAAATCTGCAGGATTTGCTTTAAGAAGTGACGGAACAATTTATGCATGGGGAAATAATGTAGAATTAGGGAATGGAGGTGGAACTCAAAACCTTACTTATGCTACACAAATGGTAGCGCCACCTGTTCCGGTTAGTTATATATCTATTATTTTTAGTGATAAAGTAGATCCTGGACTTTTAGCACTAGGGACAGATACAAAAATATATGGAGTAGGAAATAATACAGATGGTGAATTAATTACTACTGGGACTGGAAACGTAAATGTTTGGACTACTATTAAAAATAGTTCAGGAACTGATTTTACAGGTGCACTTTATTTGGCAACTACTAATACATCAGAAGATTACCCAGCTGCCGCAGTAATAACTGCTGGAGCAACAATTGGACTTCCAAAAATATTATACACTTGGGGTGAAAACAATACAAATTCAATTGGACAGTCTTCAACAATCACACAAAATCCTACCGTTCCTCCATCATTCAATTTAGGAGTTGACGACCCTGTTGCTGTTAGTATAGGTGGACACGCTACGACATATTTTAACAAAGCAAATGGAGGATCTATTTGTTTTGTTGGTCATATAACAAATGGTAGTACAGGAGGTTTAACAACAGGGAGTGGTAATTCTTTTGAGTGTATAGTACCCGCAGGTAATCTTTGTGGAACAGTTAGGCCTATAGTTGCTATGAATGATAGTGGTTCTGTCGTTCAAGGAGTAGGAGGAACAGCAATATCAAATGTATTATCAAATGATACAATTAACGGTACACCTGTTACAACATCAAGCATTAACTTAACACAAGTAAGTACAACTAATGCTGGTGTTACTTTGAACACTTCAACTGGTGCGGTTAATGTTACTACAGGTACACCTGCTGGTCAATATACAGTAGTTTATCAAATTTGTGAAGCAGTTAACCCAACAAATTGCCAGACAGCAAATGCAGTTGTATGTGTAAATCCTACTCAACCAACAGTAAGTGCAGTAACGCAACCAACTTGTTCAACGGCAACAGGAAATTTTACAATTACAAATTATAATGCTTCTTATACATATACATTCTCACCTACAGGACCAACAATAAGTGCAACAGGAGTTGTAACGGCATCTGCAGGAACTTATACAGTTACAGCAAGTGTTGGAGTGTGCTCTTCAGTTGTTTCGGCAACTCGAACAATAAACGCTCAACCAGTAACGCCAAGTGCTCCATCAGTTGGAACCATTACTCATCCAACCTGTTCAACAGCAACTGGAAGTGTTGTTTTAAGTGGATTGCCTTCAAGTGGAACATGGACTTTAACAAGAAGCCCAGGAGCTGTGACTACAACAGGAACAGGTACTAGCACAACAATCTCTGGATTAGCTGCAGGAACTTATACATATACAGTAACAAATTCAGTTGGATGTACATCTTCTTCATCTGCTAATGTTCTCATTAATCCGCAACCAACACAAAGTGCTCCAATAGTTGGAACTATAACACAACCAACTTGTTCTACGGCTACAGGAAGTGTGGTCTTAAGTGGATTGCCTTCAAGTGGTACTTGGACTTTAACAAGAAGTCCAGGAGCTGTAACAACTACAGGAACTGGAACTAGTACAACAATCTCTGGATTAGTTGCAGGAACATATACATATACAGTAACAAGTGCTGCTGGTTGTACTTCTACATCATCTACAAATGTTGTAATTAACCCACAACCAACCTCACCTAGTGCGCCAACACTTACCTCAAACAGTCCAATTTGTACCGGTTCGAATGCAGTTTTCACTATTACAGGAACAGCAGGAAACACTGTAAATTATACAGGTGCTGTTTCAGGAACAGCAACTATAGGGGCAGGTGGAACAGTAAATGTTACTGTATCGGCAGTAACGTCAAATACCACTTTAAATCTAACAAGTGTTAGTAACGGTACTTGTAGTATTTCTTTGTCACTTACAAGAACAGTAACGGTAACCGCTGCACCCGTAGCAGGAACCTTATCAGGAACA
>TARA_R110000850_G_scaffold18381_44_pt1 | contig 32927 bp, 26 predicted proteins | sample TARA_R110000850 | Tara Oceans TARA_R110000850 (sample SAMEA4397586) | marine metagenome | biome: Polar Biome; feature: [SRF] surface water layer (ENVO:00010504); material: water (ENVO:00002006), including particulate matter (ENVO:01000060) such as... | depth 5 m
ATGTCCGTTGAATTACCAGCCTACGTGATGTCCCGGAGCGAGTACAACGAAGAATCAGCACGCATGATTCGGAACTGTTTCGATTCCGAACGGGCAGAAGCGATCATTCAGAACCAGTACCCCAAAAGCCCCCAGGCTGCAGAGCTGGAGTTACGGCACAGAGGCCTGGTTACTTCCGTTACGGACTATCGGCAATCGACCGGTCGATACGTCGAATCGAAAACGATTGATTTTGAAAGTGAACTGAAGGACCTGCAGGAATTCACAGGTCAAACGGGGTTCACTGCTGACGACATCGACAACATGGCAGCCCGTCTGGTTGTTCGGGAATACCTGAACTGTACCGCTCATGAAGCGAAAGCAAACAGGATCTCCTACCTCGAGCAAGATCAGAAGTTCCGGAATCTTGACTCCGTGGAGGCTGAATAATGCCGACGTATCGGACAGAACCCAACACTATGATCACGTTAAACGGTGGACAGGTTGACCTGCAGGCAAAAGAAGCAGAAGGCCTGAAACGGTTCTCCATGAACGCCTACACGGGCGGTCCAATGCGGTTGTCTGGTTTTCGGCTGCCGGTAGTGGTTGATCTGGCTGGATTGCACATCCCTAAGCAAAATCAGCCGATTCTGAAAGACCATGACCCTACCCAGGTCGTCGGACATTCGACAGAGATTGAAATATTCAGCGGAGAGTTGCACGTTGCTGGCCTGATGTCTGGATCCGGGGAAGCAGCAAACGAGGTCAGGACTACCGGAAAGAACGGTTTCCCCTGGCAAGCATCGATCGGTGCCGGCGTGAAACGCCTGGAATCAGTTCGTGAGGGAGAGAGTGTTACCGTCAACGGGCAGACGTTCCAAGGCCCGATTTATGTTGCTCGTGAATCAGAATTACGAGAGGTTTCATTCGTTGCCATGGGTGCCGACTCGAACACCTCTGCTCATGTTGAAGGACAATTTACCATGCCACAACCAACGGCTGAAAAAACCACTTTTGAAGAAATCAAAGCCCAGGCAGCAGAAGCTGAGGGGAAACGAATCGAACGGGTTAAGCAGATTCTCCGGGATTGCCCAGACCATATTCAGGCAAAAGCGATCGAAGAGGAATGGACTGAACAGGAAGCAAATGAGGTTGCTTTAATCCAGTTGCGTGCTTCGCGTCCCAAGCCGCGAAAATCCGGTGCTGCTGATGCACCAGCACAAGCTCTGGTGGTCGAAGCCTCAGCCTGCATTGAAGCCGGCATGACCGAAGCCGAAGCAGGGCAGTTCTACGATGAACGCGTGATGAATGCAGCAGTCTCGAAGGAGTTCCGCGGCTATTCAATCGTTGCCATCATGAAAGATGCTATCGCGCTTGATGGTGGCGATCCGAATGCCCGAATGAGTGACCGTGAGTTCGTTAAAGCTGCTTTCACAGCAGACCGAAACATTCAGGCCAGCGGTGGATTTTCTACGTTCTCAGTTCCCGGGATTCTGGGGAATGTTGCCAATAAGCACATGCTGAACGGTTACAACGCAGTCCCTACTACCTGGCGTAAGTTCTGCGGAATTGCAGAACATAAAGATTTCAAAGCGCACACTCATTATCGTTTGACTGGTTCCGGAGAGTTTAAACCAGTCAGTAAAACAGGTGAGTTAGAGCATGTTTCACTGAAAGAATCGAGCTATCAAAACCAAGTCGATACTGAGGGGGCAATCATTACCCTGACCCGTCAGGACATTATCAACGACGATATGGGAGCGTTTGTTAAACTACCTCGCATCCTGGGCCGTATGTCTGCCCTGAAGGTTGAAGAGACGGTATACATCTTGTTGTTGAGCAATCCGGATAACTTCTTTCATGCTGACAACAACAACTACCTGGCAGGGGGGACAACAGCCCTGGCGATCGAATCGTTGACAGCTGGGGAAATGGTCTTTCTTGACCAGGTAGACGAAAACGGGAAACCAATCCTGTTATCTCCTGCAGTGTTGCTGGTTCCAACTGATTTGAAAGTGACTGCTCAGCAATTACATGCGGACTTGAAGGTTGTGACGGGTGAGGTTGCGACGGTCACAGACGGCAACCCACATTCAGGAAAGTTTGAGCCGGTTCCCAGTCCTTACCTGAAATCGTCAGTGTTCAGCGGATCCAGCACGAAAGCCTGGTACCTGTTCAACAATCCGGCAGACGTGGCAGCTATGGAGGTTGCATTCCTGAACGGGAATCAAAACCCGATCATTGAACACGCTGATACCGATTTCAACACGTTGGGAATGAGCTGGAGAGCGTATCACGATTTCGGTGTCGCCATGGCAGACAAAAAAGCAGCCTTCAAGGCGAAGGGTGAAGCGTAGTCATCGCAACGGCCCGGTCTCCTTCTTCTGACTTCTGGGGAGGCCGGGTTTTGTTCAAGTTTTTCCTTCAGAAACTAACAAATCATTTGTGTCAATCCCCAATTGCTATGTACTCATTCGTCCGAATGTGGATACTACGTTAGCCCACGTTTTACATTAAAATTAAACGAATTGAAGACACGAAGGAGAAGCTCGGAATGGCTGGTATTACCGGTGGTTCTGTCCTGTCGTTTATCATTTTTCTTTTGATCCTAAGACTAATGATATTCCTGATTAGCAGGTGGATGGAGTTAGAAAAAAAAGCCGCACAATTACGAGAACTGCGCGGGGAATGTGTTCGACGTGGTATCGCTGAACATGTCACGGATGAATATGGGGCCAGTTTTTTTAAACTGAAAGAATCTTAACAGAAATTTAATCTCTAAGTTCCGAATTCGATGGGGTTTGCAGCTTCTGCCATTACAGGGATTACACCGATTTCAGCTTGAGTAATGAAAATTGGTATTGCCTGATCATTCAGGTACCTGTAATCTTCTGACCTCTCATTTCTCTCTCAAATCCCCCCCCTGATACGGTCTATTGTCATGCATGCCCGTAGATACACCCTGATTCTATGCACAATTTTCCTGGTTACAGGTTGTGCAATGCCCCTCTGTCAGTATGCCCCATGTGAGACATGTGGACCGTGCTATTATAGTGGAATAGTAGAAGAGCCTGGATATTATGGCTATGAGGAGTTGGGGCCGTATCAAGTTCCAACTACACATTCAAGCAATTATTGCCCAGATGGTAGCGAAGCAGTATTTGATGGTACGACATACCGCTGTGTCAAAAAAACTTCTTATGAAGGATACCCCGGAGATTCATCTTCAACTCGAATTAAATTTAAAGACATCAATGAGAATGCTAAAGGAGTGAATGCGGTTAAACTAGCGAGTGTTATTCAGGGGGCATTGTCAGAACTGGGGTATTCGATTGATGATACTCTGACAGAAATAAAAAATGATACAATTAAGTTAGTAACGAAGGAGCGTGTAGGTAATGGGGTGGTCGACAGAGAGAATATTTTTGCATCAGTAAAGTCGGATACAGAAGACATCATAATTGAAGTGAAGTCGATCAGGCTGCTTAGATCACAGAACGGTCAGAAAAGAATTCCCCCACCTGAGAACAAAGCCAATGAATTCATGATTCGTCTAAAGACAGTCCTCAATTAACAAATTTAATTGAAAAGCACAGAAGATGAATACTCTCATATCAATATATGCCAATATCAAATCCTTTTACAGCAGCTGTGTGGTTTCAAAAGCTAGATCCCACTTTTTTAGGTTACCGATTGTAGTAATGCTGGCATTGTATATCGGAACTGTCTTTTTTTTGTTGTATAAAGGAAGTGACTTCCACGAGGGTGTGGGAAAGGCTTCTGCCGATGAATATAACAACGTCATTTGGACAATGGCTTCAGTATATGCCCCTTTCGGGGCCTGGATCTTGTACTGGTTTCAGTCTGAAAATTGGACGTTTAGTATGGATGACGAAATCTTCCAATGGCAAGGATGGTTTGTCTTAATTGCAGTGCTTTGGTTCAGTTACCTATCTGTTACCGAGCTATATGACATCATTGTTACAGCAGATTATGCAATAATAGATAAAAACGTGAGTAGCCAGCCTTACACCGAAGACGATAGTATTTCTCTACAAAATAGAATGTCAAAATTCTCAATGATGCAATCATTTGCCTGGACTGTTCTGCTTTCGATTGGATTCCTTCACGTTAAGTCCAACAATAATATTTCAGACCATAACCAAACTACCGCAAGAGCATCTTCTGAAGATGTTAGCGGATAGCATTCTGGTATATCGACAAAATATTTCATTGCAGATAGTAAGATGATTGATATACTTTGAAACTACTCTATTCCCATTTTCGCCCGGGGGGCGGCCGCGTGTGACCTGCTGGAGATGGTCACGATAGATTTTTAAATCCGCGAAATTCTCTTTGCCTTGAATAGTGAATTCAAGGCGCCTAAACACCACCAGTAAGCGTTAGCTGTTGCGCTGAAATCCCCGAAGCGCCAAAATGTCGCTTCGGTAAAACAAGGCGTTTTTCGCTGTTTTTCCTGAAGGTCCAAAATGAACCTTTGGGAGAATTATTGGGTCAGTGTTGACAATCGAGGATCTGCTGTTAAAAATGCAATCCTCAAAGCCGAAAGGCAAATTAGTGATTTCTCTCAAAAAAATATTAGTAAACCAGAATCCATACTCTTGCGCAGAGTGGAGTAGCCGTGAGGCCTCCGAGGTGGCACTAATCCACCTGAGAACTGTGTGTGAGAGTATGGGTTCTTTTTTGCGCTTCGGTGCAAAAGAAAGGTGCCTCTTATGAGCACTACTCTCTCTCACAACGGCGTTTGTGACACTCTCTACGTTTCCCCCGTCGACCAGCTGTTCCAGCGGTCAACCAACTGGTCAGCCCTGGAGCCGGTCACAGCTCCCCCGTTTGGCAATCCAGCTGCTGATGATCTGCTGCGAATCGAAGCCCCGCGGCATAACTGGCCAGTTTACCTGGTCATCGTTCCGGAAGACTGGAAACCGCAATCATGGCGATCAGTCCCCCCGCATACACCAACGTACAAGAAAGCAAAAACAGCTGCAGAGGTTGCCGCTATTCTCAATCGTGAGCGCCTCGCAGTCAGTAAAGACGGCTTTGTATCACACTGGCACATCAGAGTTCGCGTAGGGAGTCGATATGCGAATCTCAGTGTGGCTCTGCAGACTCCCTGGAAACCGAAAAACGAATACGATCAACCGCCGGCATTTATCACGATCGATGCCGGCCATGAGCAATGTAGGCAGATTGTTGACGAATTGAACAACCGGCTTGATCAGTGCGAGCCCGGGGAAGTCCGTAAGCGTGCTTATATTGCTCGTTCCATCAATCCAGCTGACCTGGAACCGATCGAGAAAAAAGACGACACAGTGTCGCCATTAAATAAAACAGAAGAGCTGCCGGAAGAGATTGAAGGCCCCCCAGAGCTCTACGAAGTCCACGAAGGGCATACGTTCGACGTAAACCCCTCATGTGGTGAAGAGGTTCTAATCAGGGTGTTCAACACTTCCGATCCGGAGAAGGCCAGAGAGAAGGCAGAACGCTACCTGAAACTGCATGCCCAGGACCTGCTGGAGTGGGGGCAATTGGATCCGGAAGCAGCTGCCGGCGATCTGCTGAAATACCACGGTCTGCAACTCTATCGACCAGTGACCGATTCTGAAAAACATCAATAAACGCCTTGTTTTTCCCGAAGTGCAACTATTGCCCTTCAGGGAATTAAAAAATGGTGACACGGTGTCACCATTTATGATTTTTGAAATGGCGACACAGTGTCGTCTTTAATTAAGGTGCTCACTATGCGCACCTTTTGCCTGTTTTCCCCGTTCCGACACAGTGACGGAACGGGGGTTTTAATAACTCCGACACAGTGTCGGAGTTATTAAGTGGGTCACTATGACCCACTTTAATTAATGGTGACACAGTGTCACCTTTTTCTCAGAAGTAAGGAGAATTGAATTTATGGCGAGTGTTTGTAAACAGTCCAATGGGCGGAAGTCCATTCAGTTCGTTGGACATGACGAAAAACGCAAAACGTTGCGACTCGGTAAGGTGCCGATGAAAACTGCGGAAGGGGTGAAGATGCGCGTTGAGCATCTGCTTTCGCATCGCATCACGAAACACGCATTAGACAGGTCAACTGCTCAATGGCTGTCTGAAGTGGAACCAGCGTTGCTGAAACGCCTGGTAAATGTCGGTTTGATCGACCAGCGGGAATCGACCAGGCTGGAGGATTACTGCGAAGCGTATTACACGATGCGGGAATCCGACACCAAACCGAACACGCAAAAGAAGTACCGAAACGCGCTGAACTATCTGTATGACTTCTTCACACGTGACATTCTCCTGAAGGACATCACCCCTGGTGATTGTGACGAATGGCGTTTCTGGCTGACCAAGAAAGGACTGGCAGAAAACACGGTTCGCAAACATTGTGCAGTTGCGAAAGTGTTTTTCTACAACGCAGTCAGAAAGAAGCTGATTGAGGAAAACCCGTTCCAGGATCTGAAAGCGACATCGATTCCCAACAAGTCCCGGGAATATTTCATCACAACTGAAGAGACTGAGAAACTGCTCTTGGCTTGCCCTGATGCTGAATGGCGGTTGATCGTCGCACTGGCCCGTTATGGTGGACTGAGAATCCCCTCAGAGCCCTACGCGTTGCGCTGGGATGATATCAACTGGGTTGACGAACGGTTCTATGTGTCGAGTCCGAAAACAGAACGGTACGAGGGCAAGGAAGGGCGGATGGTGCCATTGTTCCCACAGCTCAGGCCTTACCTGGAAGACTGTCGAGAGCTGGCAGAAGACGACGCAGAGCTCGTAATTGTGAAGCATCGGCGCGGCAGCTGTAACCTGCGAACGTGTATGCAGAAGATCGTAAAACGGGCCGGTTTGAACCAGTGGCCGAGGCTGTTTCAGAACATGCGAAGCTCGCGTGAAACAGAGCTGTTGAGTGAGGGTTTTCAGCTCCAAACCGTCGTTGCCTGGCTTGGAAATTCGCCTACGGTGGCTCTGAAAAGCTATCTACAGGTCAGGGAAGACGACTACAAAAAAGCGACGCAAAAAGCGACGCAGTATCCTGCTGTAACGGCAGAAATAGACGGGTAAACGTGATCGGAAGCACCTGCTTCCCATCCCTTATTTACTGGGGATTACTCGACGTTACCCCTTGATACATAAGGACTTATTACCCCCGGCTGGGCTCGAACCAGCAACCTCTGGCTTCGGAAGCCAGCACTCTATCCAATTGAGCTACGGGGGCTCATTTCCCTGATACCTGAACAGGTTTCCCGATCCCTCTGTTTGTCGTGGCGTGAACCAGTTTCAGAACGGTCTATGAACTGATTTACCGTCAGAGACTCCAACACACAAGGATCAGCCCCATAATTTTAGTTCTGTCTTGAAAGACAGTCCGTTCGGACCCTTGTATTATTAACAGATCTTCACAATAAATAAGCACAAACTTAACACAAACCAATTCATATGAACACCTTCCAGTTGCCCCGGTCAGATTCTTTGGGGGTAAACACCAATACGATAGGTTCAGAGACACAATGTTTGAAATGACGACCACCCTCATTGGAGGTCTGGGGATCTTCCTTCTGGGAATGAAATACATGTCCCAGGGGCTTCAATCGATTGCAGGCGCCAGTTTGCGGCGGCTGATCGGTGCCGTCACCAATAACCGGATCCTGGCGACTTTCGTCGGGTTCCTGGTCACCGTGCTGGTCCAATCCAGTTCTGTGACCACCGTTATGACCGTCGGGTTCGTGAACGGGGGGCTGATGTCTCTGACTCAGGCGATTGGCGTGATTATGGGTGCGAATATTGGTACGACCTCCACCGGTTTGATCCTGGTATTAAAGATCGGTAAATATGGTCTGCCCATTTTAGGGGTTTCCTCCTTAGTCTATCTGTTTTCCAAAAATGAAAAACTGCGCTACACTGCTTTAGCAACCATGGGTGTCGGCATGGTTTTCTTCGGCCTGGAACTGATGAAAGATGCTTGTGAATTTCTGGAGGACGTACCTGAATTCAGGCTCTGGTTCCAACATTTTGAAGCCAACTCGTTCATTGGGTTGTATCAGTGTATGTTCATCGGTTGTATCCTGACGATGCTCGTGCAGTCTTCTTCCGCCACGCTGGCGATCACACTCTCAGCCGCCAGTGCCGGGCTGATCCCCTTTGAAACGGCAGCCGCCCTGGTTCTGGGAGAAAATATTGGGACGACGGTCACCGCGCTTCTGGCATCAATCGGTACTACAACCAATGCCCGCCGCGCTGCCTACTTCCATTTTCTGTTTAATATTGGCGGGGTTCTCTGGGTTTCGACGATCTTTTTCTGGTATGTCAAATTTATTCCGTGGCTGATTGATGTCGACGTGACTGAAGTCGTCATGGTAGGAGATACGCCCACTTATCCTTCGACTGCACTTGCAATTGCAGCGACACACTCCGTGTTCAATATCGTCAACACTCTCGTGTTCCTCCCCTTTGCCGGTAAAATAGCAACATTGCTCACACGAGTCGTGAAAGATAAGCCACAGGAAATTGCCCACCTCAAAAGCCTTGATATTCGCATTCTGGAAACACCGGCGCTCGCCATAAATCAATCACGGGCCGAAGTGATTAAGATGGGTGTGATCTGCGATGAAATGGCTCACATACTGTATCGAATTCTGTCTCAAAAAACGCCTGATCCCCAGGACGTTGAGAAACTGTTTCAGCATGAAGAAGCACTCGATCAGATGCAGGATGAAATTACCAGCTACATCACCCATCTGCTCGCCATGGATCTGACTCAGGATGTGATTTCCAAAGGACGCTGCCAGTTGCGAATGGCGGATGAATACGAGTCCATCAGCGATTACCTGCAGCGAATTGCCAAATTCAGACTCAAACTAAACAAGCAGGGCAGGGTCTTTGATGACCCCCATAATAACTCACTGCTGGATCTGCTCACGATGGTCGAAAAACAGCTGAACCATGTCACCACCGCCTATCAGCACTCTCACACCGACGTAGTTTCTGCGACGATTCGCTCAGGCACCGAAATCAAGCACAAAGTCAAGACGCTGCAGCGGGAACACCTGGATTACCTCTCGGCAGAAAAAGTCGACCCGTATATCAACGTCTCATACACATCGACGCTGAACGCCTTACGCCGCGTGCGGGATCATGTGATTAATCTCGCGGAAGCACTCGCCGGCGAAAAGTGAGCCGGTTCCGTCACCGAAAGTCGGGGCACCGTCTAATCGAGTACGCAGGCGAACTCTTTCATATTGGCATGGACCACCGGTTGTGGACAGGACCAGACCAGAAAGAACATGGCCTCGCGAATGGCGCGCTCTGCGGGATGCCCTTTGACAAAACCGGCTCCTTTGACCGCCGCCAGTAATGCCTGAGAAGCACGCAGGACCAGTGAGTTTGACTGGCCACGAATCTTTTCCGAAAAACCGCCATTGAGGGTGCCCGCCTTGAGGGTCTCAAACATTTCGGCACAGATGCCTTCACACTCGGCGTTCAAGGGCTGATAGATTTCCAGCAGATCAGGGCGATTCTCAGCTTCCTCTCCCAGTTTTGTGATCGCTCTGCGGGCGACTCCCAGCGCGAGGGCTGAAGTCGTCAAAGATCCGGCGCCTCCCTGGCCGTCGGGCCGCTTCATCACATTCTCGACAGGTCCTGCAATGAGATACTTCTCAGGAACAATGACCTGATCGAGTTTTACTGCGCCGGTTTGCGAACCCGTCATCGACAGCATTTCAATTGGGGGCTGAGGAGCGACTCCCTCACGATCGGTCTGAACCAGTGCCAGGATCTGAGTCCCGTCCTCACACACGCCACCGGTGACGATGTAGTCGGCATGGACTGCCCCCGTCACCCAGGGAACAAACCCATCCAGTTTCCAGCCGTCAGTGACTTTCTCTGCTGTCACGGTCGGTTTACTCAAGTGCTGCCTGGAAGTGGTCAGGTGTGAAATTCCGACCGTGGCAAATTTTTCGCCCGCTGCCAGTTCCCGAAAAACGCTCAATTTCATTTCCTGGTCCTGGGACCAGTTAATCCGCTGACAGGCAGCATTGAACTGAGTCAGTACAAAAGTCGTCGTCAGACAGGCTTCTGCAAGTCTGATGTAGCCGTAAGTCATCTCCACGGAATTCAAATCGGTCCCGCCGAATTCCAGGGGAACATTCCAGCCCAGAACGCCCGCCTGCCTGATCTCGTGCCAGGCTTCCGCCGGCCAGGCTGTCTCTGAATCACTGTTTTCCGACAGCTTCGAAATCGTCTGGAGCAGGCTATCGAACTCGTCCTGAAATCGTTCGGGTCGATTTGCATTCAATGCAGATTCTGTCATCACTCTTCTCATTGCTGAAATAGTATTGTAAGCGCCACAGCATCCAGTCTATAAAAAAAGCCTCATACCTGAAAGTATGAGGCTGATCAGCGTTGAAATGAATCCGGATCAGAAAGCCTGATTCATAAGTTAATTGCAGGTAGAGCAACCTGTTGCACAGGGAGCACAGTCAGGGACCTGGACGGCGATTTTCTTCGCCACCTGTCGACAGACCTGTACCTGAACTTCTTTCTGTACCGTGTAAGGCACACAGACAGTATAAGACTGCTGCACGACTTTAGGCACGCATTTGTAAACGGTGACTTTGCGTGTGCAGGTTTTCTGTTGAGGCACACAGACAGTGAAGTTCACCAGCCGAGTTTTTTCCTCTTTGACCAGAGAGCAGACCTTCACGTCACAGGTACGTGTTTCCTGTCGGCACTTTTGCACCTGGTAGGTGTATTCCTGGGGAACGCATTTGACTTCGCAGACTTTCACCATGCGTGTCTTTTTTTCCTGTCGGCAGAGCTGGACATCGTATGTGTATTTTTCGGGTACACAGACGGTTTCACAGACTTTGACCGTTCTGGTTTTCTTGACCGCTTTGCAAAGTTGAACTTCATAGGTAAAGGGAACCTGCTCGCATTCCTGACGATAGGCTGTGTATTCGACCTGTTTCTGTACGATCTTAGGGACCCAGACCCGCTGTGTGCAGACGGGGGTACAGGCTGGCTGGCAACAGTCGCCACAGGTTCCACAACTGCCACAGGCCGGAGCAGGGCAGGCGGTTTCGATGGGACGGTCTTCCCAGTGTCCCTGATCTTCACAGACGGTGTGATACTGTTTCACGGGGACGCATTTCATCACAGTTCGTGTTCCCTGTCGCTTGACTGTGTAAGGTTCATTTACCGTGTATTCCTGAACCACATCCTTCATGACCACTTTTTGAACCTGGCGGGTTGCTGTCCGTTTTTCGGTGTAGGGAACGTTGACCATGTATTCCTGCTCAACATCCTTCCAGAAAGTTTTCTGAACCTGGCGGACTCCGGTTTTTGATTCATAATAAGGCACATTGACCGTATATGTCTTTTGTGAAGTCTGCCAGACCGGTTTGCAGACCACATACTTTTCTTCGCGGGTCCGTACTTCGGGTACCATCACGGTATAAGAATGTTCCACCTCTTTGATCTCAGGGACTTTTTCGTAGATTGTGACATCCCGCTGACGCGTTTCGGTGCGATAGGCAGTGCAGTTGACTTTACGGACTTCGGTGACCATTTCCGGAACCATCACCGTGCGTTCCACAGTTTTACAGGCTGGTTTACATGCAACCGTCGCGCATGGATTACAGCCGCTCACACAGGGGGCTGCACTCACGCAACACTGCTGCGAGTGACACTTTCCCGCCTGGGCTGCTGAGGTCATCATCATGATGGCTCCCACAGCACAAAGTATCTTAAACGTTGGTTTCACTTTCCTCCCCTTTCATGTTGTTTTGAAATTCATAATGCTAAAAAATGAATATTCTCTGTTTTCTAATTCCCTTTAGTTTGGGAAAGAGTCGAACACCAGTATAGAATAACATGTTAATATAGGAATTCTACGAATTATACTAATTATATCAAAAAACTAACAATTCTCTGAGATATACCGTTGAGACAGTATTGGCAAACATTGATGAACGCTACATTTACAAACAATGTGATTCAGTCTGCTCTGCTGCTGGCAGTCATTTTACATGCCCATAATCACACTTATTGTGAGCAGCCGGAGATTTTCTCTCAGACGATGATCGTGGCGACCAAAGGGGCAGAACTGAAGACAGGGGAAGGGCTCATCAGTCAGCTGAACCCGGGGGAGGTTCTTGTCGCAACCCAGCGAAACGCGGAATGGCTCTGGATTCCTTTAAGGGGAGGCTGGATTAATGTAGCTGACCTGAAAGCACCGGAGGAACTGATTTCGATTCTGGATCAGTTTATCGAAACCAAGCCTACCGCCGAGCGCTATCATTTAAGAGGTATAGCCCAGCAGGTTTTGAAGAACTATCCTGCAGCTCTTTCTGACTTTGCCGCCTCGCTGAAGCTCAAACCCGAGAATGCCCACATCTACGTCAATCGGGGAAATATCCGACGTTTACAGAAAGAGTACGATCTGGCTCTGGAGGATCTGAATCAAGCCATACACCTCAATGACAAAGATGCGAATGCGCATTACATTCGAGGCCTGATCCGACTGGAACAGAAGCAACTGCAGTCGGCAGTGGAGGATCTGACAAAAGCGATTCAGCAGAACCCGCAAATGGTGGCGGCTGTAAATGCCCGGGGAATTGCCTATCGGGAACTGAACCAGTGGGACCAGGCACTACAGGATTTCAACCAGGCAATCAAAGCCAACAACTTCGTATCCGAAGTATTCAGCAATCGCGCTGCGATCTGGGAACATCGAGCTCAGTTTGATTCAGCGATCAAAGACTACCAGAGAGCTCTGGAGCTTAACCCCTCCTCAGCAGTAGCACATAACGATCTGGCCTGGTTATATGCAACCTGTGCTGACGAGAAACTTCAAAACTCTGAACTGGCAGTATCTCATGCTGAAAAAGCCTGTGAACTGACCCGCTTTGAAGACTGGAATCTACTGGACACACTGGCGACATCCTATCAGGCAAACCAGCAGCTGAACAAAGCATCCCATACTCTCACCCAGGCAATCCAGAAAGCCCCTGTTGAGCAGAAAAAAGTGTTAAAAATGAAACTCGATAAAATCACAAATAATTGAAATCATTCTCAAGATTCACTTCGCAGAAGTCTGCAGTCGCTCCACTTACGTCTATCTCGCTGAATCTGACATCATCCGGCTGCCTCCGTCTCTGCCGACATGAGCCATTTCTGAAAAGCCGCAGTCATTTATCAAAACTGCAGGCCATTTAACCGGCACCTTTTACCCAGAATAACGACTTGTGAACTAGGTAAACTATTCCACAGAGTTTGGCCCTGATTAAGGCGCTCAAGTAATCATTCCGATATGCAGTTCTACGGAGCATTGATGGATCGCCTCCGGTCGGTAGATGGAACTAGGAATCGCGAGCAATCGCACCGCCACCTCGATGAACTGAGCCACCGAATGATTAAGTGCTTTTATAAACTCACTGTGTGCACTGTTCTGATCGTAACAGGATCAGTTGCATTATGTGAGGACAGTGTTGCCTCCGACGTACGGAAAACACCCCTTGTTCGCGCTATTGAACGTGCAAAAACTTCTGTGGTTAATATTCACAGTGAGAAGACAGCGCGTTCAGAAGACTCGCTTTTCGGTTCTGGAAAAAACCGCAAAGTCAATGGGATGGGAACCGGTATCGTCGTTGACCCCCGTGGATACATCGTCACAAATCACCATGTGATTGATGGAGTTGACTCTTTGCGCGTCACGATGATGGATGGCAGCACCTACAATGCGCGGATCATTTCATCGAATCAGAGTGAAGATCTTGCGATAATCAAAATCAATCCCAACAAAAAACTGACGGTGATGCCTCCCGGAACGTCATCAGACCTGATGCTGGGCGAAACCGTGATTGCCGTGGGCAACGCGTTCGGATACGAACACACGGTCACATCAGGTATCATCAGTTCGCTTTCCCGTGATGTCGAAGTGAACGAAAAACAATCCTACAAGAACCTGATTCAGACCGATGCCAGCATCAACCCTGGTAACAGTGGTGGTCCACTACTGAACCTTGATGGTGAAGTCGTGGGGATTAACGTCGCAATTCGTGCCGGTGCCCAGAGAATTGGCTTTGCCATTCCCATCGACGATGCCCGCAAAATCATTGCTGACCTGATCAGTACGGAATTACTGGATCATACCTACCATGGAATTCTGGCGAACGATATCAAACAGGGTGACAAACAGATGCTGGTACTCGGACAGCCAGCCAAAGACAGCCCCGCTGAAAAATCCGGTCTGCAGAAAAATGACATTGTCATGAAGGCTGGCTCGGTCAACGTAGTTGATCGTGTTGACCTGGAACGAGCTTTCATGGGACACAAGCCCGGTGATACAATCGACCTGTTGATTCGCCGGGAAGAGAAAACACAGACGGTTCAGATCACACTGGCAGACAGTGGTTCTGTTGTTCGCACAACACCTGTCAGTGCCCCCATTGTGCGGGCTCAGAATAATGAAATCTCAAACGATCCCACACTGGAAAAGACATGGGAAGTCCTGGGAATCCGTATCAGCAAAGTTCCTGAAACACAAAAGCATATGCTTAATCCCCGCTATGAGGGAGGGATGCTGATCGAAGAAGTTCGCCCCCAGAGCCCGGCAGCCATGAACGGCATGCGTCGCGGCGACATTCTGGTGGGACTGCATATCTGGGAAACGGTTAATCTCAGCAACGTATCATATGTTCTAAGTAACTCGAAGCTCCCCAGCTTCAACCCGCTGAAGTTTTACATTCTCCGCAAGAACGAAACTCTCTATGGCCACCTGCCACTCAATCTGGACAGTACGCCGTAGTTTATAATAGATCCATCAATCAGTTCATACTGATCCATCAAACCCGACACTCTTTCCACGAGTGCCGGGTTCTTTTTTTGACAGCGATCTGATCCTGCCTGGGTCGTAAAAACGAGATAACGCACACTCGCAGTCCGGCAATGGAAACTGTTATGATGGGCTGTCGACAGGCAAGCGTTGTGTCCCCTTCGAACGAACCCTTATTGTCCCTGACTGTATCCACATGACTGTATTTCACGAATTTGAACTCATTGAATGGATTCGTTCACAGAAGGGAATGTCGCATACAAATCTGCTGGGGATTGGCGATGATACAGCAATACTGCAACCGCCGGCCCACTCAGAACTGCTGCTGGCGACCGATATGCTGATGGAGGGGGCTCATTTCACATTTCCCCCCGCGACTCCGGAACTTGCCGGCCGCAAAGCACTGGCGGTCAACCTGAGTGATATCGCGGCCATGGGCGGATCTCCTCACTCAGCCCTGGTCAGCCTGGCGCTGCCTCGATCACGGGGATCTGAATTTGCCAAATCAGTGATGCAGGGGATCATGGAACTGGCTGCAGAATTCCAGACCCAACTAGCCGGTGGTGATACAAACAGCTGGGACGGCCCCCTGGTCATCAATGTTGCCATCATTGGAACCGCAGACCAGTCACACTCCATCAAACGCTCTGGCGCTCAACCAGGCGACTGGATCTTTGTGACCGGCGCTCTCGGCGGAAGCCTGGAATCCCATCATCTGACGTTTCAACCTCGCGTCAGGGAAGCTGTCGCTCTGATGGAAACCGTAACGATCAAATCCATGATCGATGTGAGTGACGGCCTGGCATCTGACCTGCAACACATTCTGGCAGAATCGGATGTCGGTGCAGTCATCCAGTCGAAACAGGTCCCGATCAGCCCGCGCGTCTCTTCTGAGTTGACAGACGCAGAGCGTCTACAGAAGGCACTCTCAGACGGCGAAGACTTCGAACTGCTGTTTACCGTCTCTGCAGAACAGGGGCAGCGACTGCGGGACCAGAATCCACTTTCCATCCCATTGACTCATATCGGAGAAATCACAGCAGGGCAGGGTGCCTTGCTGCAGCAGACAGACGGTTCCACAACACCACTGGAGAATACAGGCTGGAAGCATCAGTTGTAACCAGCCTGTTACGGGTGAGCGATTAATATTCGCGCCGTTGACGTGATGATGGGATATTCATTGCTTTCCGATACTTCGTGACCGTTCTGCGTGCGAGGTTATAGCCTTCTTTGGATAAGGCATCCACGAGTGCATCATCACTGAGGGGTTTATTCTTATCTTCCCCGTCAATGATTTCTTTGAGTTTCAGACGAATAATGCCCCAGGCAACGTCTTCACCGTCCGAGGTTTTTGTGCCGCCGCCAAAGAAGCGTTTGAGAGGATACAGCCCGCGGGGAGTCTGAATCCATTTGTCATCGACTGCCCGGGAGACCGTGGTCACGTGCACGCCAACCACATCAGCAATCTGTTGCATTTTTAACGGGACGATAAACTCAGGGCCGTTATCCAGAAACTCGGTCTGAAAGTCTACGATCGCCTGTGCGACCCGCTTCAACGTACTGTGTCGCTGCTCAATGGCTTCGATTAACCACTTGGCAGCATCGATCTTTTTCTTGATGTATTCTTTGGTCTGATCGTCAGCTTTGTTGCGCAGCATTTGAGCATATCCCCTGCTGATCCGCAGGGGAGGCGTGTATTCGTTTTCCAGCTCAACCACGTACTTGCCGTCTTTATCCAGTTTGACAAACACATCCGGCGTCACCTTGAGTACCGGTTCTGATTCAAATCCACGACCGGGAAACGGATCCAGGTAGCGCAGATAAGACATGGCATTTTTGATCATGTCGATCGAATAGCCGGTCTTGCGCTGAATCACAGGCAGACGATTTTGTCCCAGGTCATCCAGGTGTGCGGTGATCAGAGTAACCAGTACATCGCGATACGGGGCATCTGGTTTCAACTGCAGCAGCAGACATTCCTGGAGATCGCGGGCACCGACGCCAGGCGGATCACATTTCTGAATCAGCGACAGCGCGGTTTCCGCTTCTTCCTGTGTAATTTTCTGCCCATACACCTGCACGATTTCAGGCAGCGAACTCTGCAGTCGGCCGTTATGGTCCAGGTTCTGTATCAGGTATTCGCCAAACTCTTTCACTTCCGGAGAGCAGCTGAAGTAATGAAACTGCTCGATCAGGTATTCGTTGATTGTCTGCTGTCGTTCGGTAATATTCGCGACAGCATCGTTATTGCGTTCAATATCTTCGCTGACGCGGTTAGACGAAGGTTTCGTCGCAGAGGTCACATTGTCTTCAGGCCACTGTTCGGCCATCTCGAGCAGTCGTTCAAAATCGGATTCATTATTCTGCTCGCTGCCGGCAACCATTTCCTTTTCGTCAATTTCATGACTGTTGGAATCTGAGTTGGCCTGCTCCCGCATCTGTTCCGACTCGGTTTCAGGGGTATTCTCGTTGTCGCTGATCCGTTCCAGGCAGACATTCTCCGCCAGCTCCTGATCGATGCGTTCTTCCAGCGCCTGTAAAGGGAGCTGCAGGATCTCCATGGACTGGATCATCCTGGGGGCCAGCTTCATCTGCTGGCCCAGTTTCATTTGTTGTGAAATATTCAGATGCATGTATTATCCGAATCCAAACCTGTTGTTGTCTTACAAAATTTTAACAAATGAAAAACGATCAAACTCAAAACCTCTGCCGCCCCTGCAGGGCATCAGATAACATCTCTTTATTAGCAAACTCTAGCACACTCCCGGAAGCAATACCGCGGGCAAGTCGGGTGATTTCCACATTTTCATGCTCCAGCAGATTGGAAATATAAAGCGCAGTTCCATCCCCTTCCAGCGTCGGGTTAGTGGCCATGATGATTTCGGTTACGCCATCCTGCTTGACGCGTCGAATCAGGGCATTGATCGTCAGATTTTCCGGCCCAATTCCTTCCAGCGGTGAAATCCGTCCCTGTAATACATGATACACGCCTTGAAACGAACTGGTCGCTTCCAGCGAGACCACATCCCTCGGGGACTCTACAACGCAGACCAGTTTCTTATCACGCCGGGAATCGGAACAGATCGTACAGACTTCCTGTTCGGTAAGATTGTAACAGACGGAACAGGGACGCACGGACTGCTTGACGGCGTTGATCGCATCTGCCAGCTGGCGGGCTTCCGGTTCAGGAATCGACAGGATGTAATGCGCAAGCCGCTCAGCCGATTTACGACCGATTCCGGGCAGGGTCGCAAACTGATCAATCAGTTGACCCACACTGGAACCATAAGGATGAGACTGACTCTCTCTTCCACGTAGCGACATAAAAAGACTCTTCAAAAACTTGAAACAGACGGAGTGCTGTCCGTAAAGAAAATGGAACCGAACGGGTAGGGCACGCGTACCAGTTCAGGAATTAGGATTGAATTTCGAAAGTGCTTCATCCAGCCCGGGAATATTCATCCCTCCCGTGATTTGAGACATTTCTTCTGCAGCCCCCTCGCGCGCTTTATCTAAAGCCTGGTTGGTCGCCGCTGTGATCAGGTCTTCCAGCATTTCCCGGTCACCGCTCTCCAGCAGAGTCTGGTCAATCTTGACTCCCAGAACCTTCTGCTGGCCATTTGCTTCCACGTTGACCATTCCACCACCGGCAGAGCCTTCAAAGCGAAGCTTGCCCAGTTTTTCCTGCATCTCCGTCATTTTGCCCTGCATTTCTGAAAACTGCTTCATCATGCCGGCGATATTTCCCAGTCCTTTGAACATGGTCACGAATCCTCTTTTTTCTCTTCTGCCTGGACTTTTAAAACATCGACTCTCACACTTTGCGCGTTAAACACGGAAAGGGCTTCCTGCAGAAAATGATCCGTGGCAGGGGCCAGTTCACGCTGTTCTGCTCGCTGTTGAGCCATCGATGGTCTGCTTTGTTTGTCATCTGCATTCTCGTTTTCAGTCGCTGGTTCCAGCACAATCAAACGAATTTTAATCCGTTCACCTGTCACCTTTTCCAGCGAATTTTCGAGTCGGGCCAGCATTTCAGGCCGTTCGCAGTATTGCTTTGAGAAATTATAGCTCTTAGAGAATTGTAAATCCAGCTGTTTCGGCCCAGAAATTGCTATTGACGTCACACCTTTCAGGGAATCTTTTAACAAATCCTCTGTGTTTTCAATAAGTTGCGACAACAATAAACTTTCCATTCCGGGTCGAAAAGGAACTGTTTCTGCGGCAGGGGGGGAACTTTCAATCGATTCTGACGCTACAGGCGATTCAATTTCATTTTTTTTTTCAATTTTTTTTTGATCGGACGAGGGCTCAGTACTCTCTTGAGGGGTAATGGGGGGCTCAGAAACGGGTTGGGATACCGCAGCTGCAGAGAGAGAAGGGGAAGCTTGCCGCACTGCTGCCGGGGCAGCAGGTATCTGACCTCCGGATGACAGAAAACGGCTCAACAGGTCCAGATCTTCGAGGAGAGACATTCGTATCAATGCCAGTTCCACCAGTGCGCGACCGTGACTGGCACGAAACATCCGGTTACGGGCTTCATTCAGAATCTGAAACGCGGCCAGACAGGTTTGAATTCCCCAGGCTTCCGCCTGACGCTGCAGACTGGCTCGATTCATCTCCGAGATCGAGAGCAGGGTGACCTGCGACGCTCCTGTTGCCACGACAGATAAATCACGCAGATAATTCAGCAGCTGATCGACAAACTCGTTCAACTGCACGCCGGCATTCAAAGCGGCATCAAAGTGCGTCAGTGCCACATCCCGCTTTTGTTCAATCAATGCGTCGATAAGTTCAATCAGCCGTTCATCACTGGCCGTCCCCAGAATTCTGTGCACACTTTCTGCCGTCAGATGCGATTCGCCAAAAGACAGCAGTTGATCAAAAATAGACTGGCTGTCCCGCATCGATCCACCCGCGCGGCGGGCGACGAGTTGAATGGCGTCATCAGCCACGCTGACCTGTTCGGCTTCGGCAATCTGCTTGAGACGATCACAGATGCTGTTTTCTTCAATGTACCCGAAATCGAAACGCTGACAACGGGAAAGAATCGTATCGGGCAGCTTATTCGGCTCGGTCGTACAGAAGATGAACTTTACATTCGGAGGCGGTTCTTCCAGCGTTTTCAGCAAGGCATTGAACGCTTCCTTGGTCAACATGTGAACTTCGTCGATGATATAGATCTTATATTTTGATCGCATCGAACGCACATTCACATTCGCCCGCAGCGAACGGATATCATCAATCCCACGATTGGAAGCACCATCGATTTCCAATACATCCACATCACTGCCGACAGCAATATTCTGACAGACCTCACACTCGCCACACGGAATCCCATCCTGTGTATGAGGGCAATTCAACGCTTTCGCCAGAATACGGGCCATCGAAGTTTTACCCACACCCCGCGCGCCGGTAAACAAATAGGCGTGTGCCACGCGATCACCGCGAATGGCATTCTGCAGCGCCTGGGCAACCATTCCCTGTCCTACGACTTCCGAGAAATTCTGAGGCCGGAAGCGACGGGCCAACACTGTATACTGCATCGATTTACTGGACATACCTGTTATCAGACATCGAAATCAGAAAGAGACAAAGAAACGGGGAAACGAAGAGCAACCTGCTGCTCAGTCACTTACAATAAGTGACTCTGATCCGTTTATCCAGTGAGAGGTGGTAATCAATTTGCGATCGTAACGTGAATGAGGAGCTTCCAGAGTATATCGCATTGAATCATAGCGTTCGCAATCTAACATACTCGGTCCAAATGGCCCTGGAGACGCTACGGATAAACTGGATACAGTCTAATAAAAAGGGGCGAAAAGCTGCCTCCTCGTACACCTGGAATAAACCAATGTGGGCTGCTTCGGTTAAGATCTGACCCGGTCAATGACTACCCCACCATACTCGGAGACAGCTTCTCGCCCCCTGATTGATAGCGATTCAACGCCTGAACCATGCATTATGGAGCTAAATTCCCGATCGTCAACCCACTGCCATTTGATTTCCCGCACTGAATCGCCGAAAATCTTAAAATACTGCGATAATCCACTCCTACGCATCAGAAACGAATTATGAATCTGTACCAGACACCTCCCCGAACCATTGCCGACGCACAACAGGCGCTTAAAGCCGGCGAACTCTCCTGCCGCGAACTCCTGACAGAATGCTTTCAGAATATAGAGGAAAAAGAACCTGCCCTTCATGCCTGGGCATACCTCGATCGTGAGGCCGCTTTTCAGCGTGCGGACTTACTGGACCAGGAACTCCAGCGGGGACGCTGGCGCGGGCCTTTACATGGAATCCCGATCGGCGTCAAAGACATCATCGATGTGAAAGGCATGCCCACCCGGGGCGGCCTGGAGAGCCGCGATCAATCACCTGTGTCCCAGGATGCCACCCTCGTTGAAAATCTGCGTCTGGAAGGGGCGATCTTCCCCGGCAAAACCGACACCACGCAGTTAGCCTGTTTCGACCCTTCGCCCACACGGAACCCCTGGAACCAGGATCACACGCCCGGAGGCTCTTCCAGCGGGTCCGCGGCTGCCGTCGCCGCCGGCATGTGCCTGGCAGCCGTCGGCACGCAAACAGGCGGTTCCATCATCAGACCCGCTTCGTTCTGCGGCGTCGCCGGTCTGAAACCGACTTTCGCCATGGTCGAGCGCCGGGGATCGATCATGCTTTCTGAACACCTGGATCATGTCGGCCCACTCGCTCACACCGTTGCTGACCTGGTCATCCTGCTGGATGGCATGACCGACCAGGCCACGTATCTGCCACTGTTGATTGAACCAGTTACCGCTGCGCCCCGCATCGGCTGGTTGACAGACTTCTTTGAGAGCAGGGCAGATCCAGTAATGCAACAGGCTCTTAAATCAGTCAGAAGCATACTGGAAACTGCCGGTGCTCCCATCAGAGATTGCCCGCTGCCAAAGGAATTTGAATCGATCCTGGACTACCATCGGGATCTGATGCAATTTGAAATGGTACAGAATATGGGCGCAGACTACGATCGGAACGGGAAATTCTACGGCCCCGCCATCAGCCAGGTGCTCGATGCAGGCAGGGAACTTTCGCAGGAACGCTTTGCGGCCTGCCTGGACTACCAGAATCTGATCTCGCAAGTCACGCGAAGGTGCTTCGCCCGTGCGGAAATTCTGATTTCTCCCGCGACCGTGGGACCAGCCCCCGGTCCGGAAACAACCGGCAACCCTTGTATGAATGCCCCCTGGAGCATGACCGGCTTTCCCACACTTTCGATCCCGGTCTCTGTCACAGCGGACGGCTTACCGCTGGCGATTCAAATCACGGGTCACCCTGATAAATTTGACGATCTGCTGCTGGCCTCCCAGTGGTGTGAAAACGTTTTACGCCCGGGGTTTCTGGAACAGATTTCGTAATCAAAAAGCGTACTTCAACCTGCCTGTTTCAGCTTGAATCAATGGCCTCGCATCAAAGTTTACACGAGTGTCACCCATGTGTCCGAACGTGTGTTACCCGTGTATCCAGTCCCTACAGAAACTCCCTCAAGAGCGCCACACGGGAATGTGATCTGGCAGAGATTTTACTACCACGAAAATCACGAAATGACACGTAAGAGAGAAATGGGTAAGCACGAATGAAATTCGGGCCGAGCGAAGCGAGCAGGAGGTCCCAGTTGGCTCGTTCACTTCAAAATAAAGCGTCAAATATTTATCAACAGATAGTATGAGGCGCACATTCTCACCCGACTGCTTCCACACTGCCACCTCTTGTTGTCTGCGACAACACCGAATTGCATTCGGTGTCACCCATCAGGTAGTTAACCGTAAAACTCATAAAGTCAGTACAACAAAAAAGCCCTGACCGGTTCTCACCAGTCAGGGCTTTCATTTTTGTAATCTGTCTCGTTTATTTAGCAACCACGATTCCGTTTTTGCCCGGTTCCGGATCAATTTCCGGTTCTGCATTCTTCTCAGGAATCCGATCGTTGACGTCGTAGGCCATACCGATGGCTCTTAAGGCTCTGATTGACCACCAGGTAATATCGATTTCCCATTTCCGGTGCCCCGCGGGAGCTACAGAAGGATGTGCATGATGGTTGTTATGCCAGCCTTCGCCGTAAGCGACGATGGCAACCCACCACAGGTTCTTAGACTGATCTGTGGTTTCGTAGTTACGATAGCCCCACAGGTGAGTCGCAGAGTTTACAAACCAGGTGGAGTTGTAAACAAAGGCCATCCGGGCACACAAACCCCAGAGCAGCATCGACCAGCCCATAAAGTTTCCGCCCATGGCGTAACCAATTCCATACATGGCAAAGCCGGAACCAATCAGCCACAGTGGGTAGGTTTTTTCGAAGAACTGAATCATCGGGCGATTTTTAAAGTCGGGGATATAGTGATCGGCGAATTTATCGTTGAGTTCTTTATCCCGATAGACGAACAGCCACAACAGGTGAGACCACCAGTTTCCTTCAAAAGGAGAATGGGGATCGCCGTGCTTATCTGACTTCTGATGATGTAATCGGTGTGTTGCTGCCCAGGTTAAGGGTGAACCCTCACCGGAGAGAACTCCACACAGCAGCACAAAGAATTCCGCAGGAGCTCTGAGCTTAAATGATTTATGTGAGAGATAGCGATGGTATCCCAGACAGATCCCGATACTGGCGGTTGCCCAGTGCAGCACCAGACAGGTCACAATTGCCTGCCAGGAGATAAAAAAGAGAGCTGCAACCGCGCCAATGTGAATTCCAGCCATCCAGATCAGGACGACCCAGTCAACATTACCCCAGTGCAAATTCTCTTTATGAAATTTGGCGAGGATCTGTTCCCGCTCTTCGCGTTTTTTTGATTTCTTAGGTTGGGTTACCGCAGCTGTTTGTTCTTCAGCAGGTTGATCCAGAATGACGCTCGACATGATTGCCCTCATCTACATTAACAGGTGCCTGATAGTTAACACTTGCAGGAAATCGGGGTTCACCGATCTCCTCACTTCTGCGGAATTCTATCCAAGAGGTCGGAATCCGGTGTCTTGTAAGCGTCATATAATTGTCAAAGTTGTGTCAAAGTGACAAAAAATATGGATTTCCAAGGCGTTCTGGCAAAAAACAGTGCAGAAACCGCAACACCTGTCCACAAAAATCAGTCAACGACGTCTTCAGGCATGAATCGATAGCCGGCACCACGCACGGAGACAATGTGCACAGGTTCAGCTGGATTGGCCTCGACCAGCTTACGAAGTCGCAGGACAAAATTGTCGATAGTGCGGGTTGTCACAAAGGCAGACTGTTCCCCCCAGACATCTTCCAGAATCTGGCTGCGGGTCAGTACCATGCCTTCATGCTCGATGAAATATTTGAGCAACCTCAGTTCCAGGTTGGTCAGACTTTTGCGTTCTCCGTCGACTTCGATCTCGAATGATTCAAAGTCGACGACGACGTTTCCGAATTCGTAAAGCGCGGGGAGCTTCCTGCTTTGCGACAGCGCGGGTTTCACCAGGCTTTTGCGTTTGAGAAGATTTTTAACGCGACTGAGCAGTTCAGGGAGGGCGAACGGTTTGGTCATATACTGATCCGTACCGCAATCGAACGCGTATGCTTTGTCTTCGCTCAGTTCGCGGGCGCTGAGAACCAGGATCGGCACGACTTCATCGATACGGCGAATCTCTTTTGCTATCTCATAGCCACTCATCCCGGGCAACATCAGGTCCAGCACCACCAGGTCGACACTCTCTTTGTCGGACTCGTAGCACTCCTGAAAGTAGTTCAGCGCGGTCGGGCCATCCTCTGCAGTCAGGACAGTATACCCTTCCTGTTCAAAGTTGAATTTCAATCCCTGCGCGAGGGCTTTTTCATCCTCAACAACCAGTAACTTCATGTTTCAGCTCTCCCTGGCAAATCGATGGCAAACACGCTGCCGGGCTGATCCAGTCGATCGTGCACCGTGACTTTTCCTCCCAGCAGATGCACCAGGGTCCGTACAATGTACAGCCCCAGTCCGGTTCCCGTTTTCCGTCGCTCCAGTTCACTTTCTCCACGATAGAAAATCTTAAAAATGTCCTTTCGAATTTCAGGATCGACGCCTTCGCCGTTATCCATCACGCGCGTAATAACGCGTCCCCCTTTACTCACACGAACCTGAACCAGGATCTGCGGTTCGCTGGCTCCATACTTGATGGCATTGTCAATCACATTGCGAAAGATCATTTCCAGTAAAATCCGTCGGGTATGGATCACTGCCGGCTCGATATCAAACTCAAAGATCTGTTCCACTTCAAACTGCCGCCGATTACATTCCACACGCGCGCAATGTCGAATCAGTGGCTCCAGCAGGATATCTTCAGGGTCACTCTCCATGCCCAGCGCATCCAGGCGTTTGACCTCCAGCAGCTGGGAAATCAGGTGATCGAGGCGTTCGAGTTCTGTTTTCATCGTCGAGTAAAATTCGCTGCGCTGCTCTTCTGCTAACGAGCGCATCTGCAGCGTCTCCAGGTACAAACGGAGTGTTGCGATCGGCGTTTTCAACTCATGCGTGACACTGTCAATAAAATCAGACTGCCGCTGACTGAGTCGCACCTCCTTGATCGTCAGAACCAGATACAGTGAAAGTCCGACCAGAATCAGAACAAACACAACCGTACCAATGGTCAGGGCCGTCCACCAGTAAATCTGGGCTGCCAGGATGATCCAGAATACCATCAGAGCAACATTCAGCACCATCAGTACGACACTCAATGTGATCGGCAGACGTAACCGTCCCCGGCGAACTTTACGCATCAGTTGTAAAGCAGACCGATTGCCGGTACGCGCTGGCACCTCCGCGACAGTTGGCGGGGATTGCTCATCTTCATCCAGTTGTTGATGCCTGGTCGATGACATCGCTATTTCCTTAAATTATACTACTGACTGAATCGCTCAGTTTTGCCAGTCTTCAGTATATCGAATAACAAATCAGCAGCGTATGCACAAACCCGCGCTTCCCGATAACTTGTTCTTTATCATCTCTCACCCCAAAACGTGGGGAACCTGTTTCCGATAGTTTTCCCCGTAAAACAGCTATACATCAGACATTTTATTATAAATTTCCTGCTGTTCCCGGGAATATTTCCGTGATCCCGAGTCTCTCTCATTGTGGCAGGACGAAACTTCTTTGAGAAACATAATTAGATTTTGGCCCTTAACAGGTGCGCACATGGATTTCCACGACACTCAGTTTCTCTATCGACTCACCGCTGATTTCACTGTGATACTCCATTTCTCCTTCGTCATGTTTGTGCTGCTGGGACAGATTATGATTACCATCGGTGCGCTGGTCGGGTGGAGTTGGGTCCGCAATTTCAAATTCCGTATTATTCATCTGGTTTCAATCCTATTCGTTGTATTTGAATCAGTGGCAGGTATTGTCTGCCCGCTGACCACGCTGGAAAAGTGGTTACGAACACAGGCCGGAGAAGCCAGTTATCAAGGCGATTTCATCGCGAACTGGGTCCATGAAGTGCTGTTTATTGATGCGGGAACTGTTGAACCCTGGGTCTTCACAGTCTGCTATTCTCTGTTTGGTCTGATTGTTCTGCTCTCATTTTTCTTCGCGCCGCCCCGGCGCAAATCGAAGGTTCCCGCAGCCGAAGAAGTCTGATTTCATGCTCGTTTCCCTCCATACATCATTTCATTTTCCCCTCTGATTCCGTAATATTGGTTGAATGAGAAGCGAAAACTATTCGCAACATGGCACCTTCCTTCCATAGACATCAGATAGAGAACTGCAAACATGCCTGGATTAGAAAACAAAAATATTGTTGTGACCGGTGGAGGTACCGGAATTGGAGAAGCCTGTGCTTTGAGTCTGGCACAGGCCGGCGCCAATGTGGTTGTCGGTGGCAGGCGGCAGGCACCACTCGAAGCTGTTTCCGCTCAGGCCGAAGGAAAAATCGGTTTCCATACCATTGATGTCGCAGATCGCGAAAGTGTCTCCACCTTTTTTGACTGGGCAAACGAGAAACTGGGACGAATTGATATCCTCGTTCACTGCGCAGGCATTAACTGTCGTGACCGCTCCATGGAAGTCGTTTCCGGAGAAGACTGGGACAAGCTGATGACCGTAAACGCCACGGGCGCATTCAACTGCATGCAGGCGGTGCTGCCCCAAATGCGGGATCGTCAGGACGGCCTGATTGTAAACATATGTTCCGTTTCGGGAATTCGGGCTGGCCTGCTGGGCGGAGTTGCCTATAATGCCTCGAAGTTTGCGATGGCCGCGCTGGGAACCACTGTTGCTCAGGAAGAGAAAGATCGGGGAGTCCGAATTTCAACGATTTATCCCGGGGAAGTAGAAACCCCTATCCTGGACGAGCGTCCGGTTCCCGTCAGCAAGGAACATCGTGCGAAAATTTTACAGCCGGAAGATGTTGCCGCTGCAGTGAAAATGATTTGTCAGCTCCCTCCACGTGCTCATGTTTCTGATTTGACAATTAAGCCTACCACAGCTGCGTTTGTCTGATCAGCCGCGAGAACGTTCGACAGGATTGAACTTTAATGAAGAGTGATTTGGTTTTTCCGCCGTTTGTTCCGCATCGACTCTATCGAAACCGGCATCTGCAGACGATTGTCGGGCAGTTTCATTCGCGCGTGAAATCACCCTATCAGGCCGAGCAGCACAGCTGTCGACTGCCTGATAACGACCTGCTGATTCTGCACGATGACTGTCCGGGCAACTGGCAACCCGGTGACCGGGTAGTGATACTGTTGCACGGACTTTCGGGCTGTCACCGCAGTTCCTACATGATCCGCCTGGCACACAAGTTGAATGCCAGGGGAGTACGGGTTTTTCGCATGGACCTGCGGGGCTGTGGAGCAGGCACCGGTCTGGCCAAGTCTCCCTACCATGCAGGCAGTTTTCTGGATCTGCAGATTGCACTGGAACGGATCGAACAGATGTGCCCGCGTTCCCCCATCGGGATTGCCGGGTTCTCACTGGGCGGCACGATCACCCTCAACTACCTGGGACGTACCTCGGAAACATCTGACCTGGTCGACCGAGCCATCGTTCTCAATCCCCCGATGCAGCTGTCTGAAAGTGTCAGGGTATTTGGAAAACCATTATTTGGCCGTTATCAGCGACACTTCGTCACGAATCTGATCAAACACGTCCGCAAGTCATATCAGTACAAAAACCACACCCATAAAATTTCCGGGGCCAATTATCCCAAAACCCTGCTGGAGTTTGATAATCAATTCACAGCTCCCATGGCTGGTTTTGAATCGGCAGAAGATTACTACTCGCGGTGCAGTCCGACGGAAGTCCTCTCGCATATCAATGTACCGACGCTGATCATTTCATCACAGGATGATCCGCTCGTTCCCGCGTTCACCTATCAGGAAGTCATCGACCAGTTGGAACACCATGACAAAGTCACCCTGTACCTGACAGAGCATGGGGGGCACCTGGGATTTATCGGCGGACCATCCAGTGATCCGGATCCTCGCTGGTCAGACTGGCGAATCATCGACTGGCTGCTGACCGAGTCCCCGGAGGGACTGGCCAGTCAGGTTCGTAATCTTGCGAGTGACCCGGTTGAGCAATCCGCCTGATTTCGCAACCGTCGGAAACAGAACGACTCAGTGAGCCGCCGGCGATTCGTTCTGGAATGCCCGGGCCCGGTACAGAAACTCGACGATATTTCCTTCGTGAGGCTGCAGCCAGTTTAAAGCATTTGTTTTGACCGCGCCGATATTCAGACGGTCAATATTGGTCGCATCCAGCAGTTGTTGTGACCACTGCGGATCTTCGGTAATCGCGGTGCAGACCAGCGTCGGGCCGATTTTCTTCAGCATGTCTTTCTGCTCGCATTGCACGACAGACGCCATCGGAAACATGTACTCGGTATTTGCCAGCGCAGGGTCGGTGCTGGCACAATGCACGATCGTGGGCCGCAGGTAATCACAGCGTTCCATTTCAATCAGGCGTTCGCCGTCTCGATATTTCGCAGTGACTTCCGTGACACCCGGCTCTTTCAGGCCTTCTTCAATCTGCGTGTGCATCGCTTTGGCAGCACCAGTCATGGTGAACGCAGCCAGAGGTGCTTCGGGGTCGGTCATCGAAGTGGGGCCCACAGGTCCAATCCGTTTGGCAATCGCATCTGCGATGGCTTCGGTGTGACGCGAGGCCCAGACGCCGGACGCGTTGATACAGCTGCGGCCGCCGTTCTGGTAAATGCTGTCAACCATCAGGTCGAGATAATCTTCCCAGCGATCCACGACATCATCACCCAGCAGAATCTTACTGAAACCGGGCCCGTGTGCCTGCACGTTGGGATTACCTTTGTATTTGTCAATCGTCTGCTGACCACCGAACAGCATGACTCGCTGACAGAGTTCGGTCACCGTCGACCCCACATCGTGCGGACCAGGGTACACCGAAATACATTCACGGGGAATGCCGGCCTGACAGAAGGCTTCTGTCATCCGATAAGGTGTCCATGGTTCCGACGAACCAGGTTTTAAGACCAGGCCAATCTGCATCGGCAGGATCGGCATCCAGAGGGTATGTACGCCCGGCGAATTCGAAGGCAATACCAGACCGAGCACCGGCGAATTGGCCTGGTAGCTCATCATCACGCCCCGTTCTTCTTTGCCGTAACCCCGTGTGAGAATATCGAGGGGCAGGCCGCGCGTCAGAGAATCCAGGATCTCATCCATGTGTTCCAGTACGAACGCGACCTTTTTCATGTTGCCGGCACACATCCACTCGGGCATCCCGGTACTGGCGGACTGAATCCGGCAGAACTCTTCGGGAGTCTGAGTACCGTTGCCCAGCGGCAGTTCCGCCGTCATGTAGAGGTCGGCAGCTTTTTTGCAGATCTCCAGCAGTTTGGAAATCGGGATTTCCCGCAGTAGATCGCGGGCCCGCTGTGCTTTCCGCATGTCCATTTTCACCAGGCCCGCATTGGCCTGATGGACTTTGGCTAACGGCTCGCCTGTTTCAAAATGAACGACTTCCTGTTGATCGAAACTTTCGTAAGGTTTTCCCCAGCGAATTACAGGTATTTCCAACACGGCAGTTTTCCTTTTTATTGATAATGCGAATCAATCAAATGATGCCGCATCCAGGCAGAGAGATCAGACTTATCAGCAAAGCACATACGAATCGAACGTCAGAAAACCATGCCGACAGACAATTTCGCTGAGCACAATTGGTTTAATAAACGCCCACCGTTGTCGATGAGGCAATTTTGTGGAACGGACGCACGCCGCTCACTCCATCCCAGGGATATTTGACGTGAGGCTTTTCGCGTTCGCCTTCATCCCGTTCGAGGAAGCCGGGAATAAACAGCTCTTTGGTCATGGTGAACAGTTTGACGCGCCCGGTTTCGCCATAAGGCACAACTTTGGTATGGTCATCGAAATCGACGACGCGAATCACCGCACGAGGTTGTGGAGCGTAGTACGTAATTTTGTAATCGTCGGCTGGATCGAATGGTTTACCACAGGCCAGGCCCATCAGCGTATTTCCGTAGGTGGGCGTGATATAAACGTTCTCACCCAGCAGTTCTTCACGGGCGAAGCGGTACCACTGCTGCGTGAATTCAGTTCCGCCACAAAAGATACCGGTAATGCCGGCTTCTTCGATACTCGAACCTTCATCCATCAGCCGCATGGCCAGCGCTTCGAGCAGTTTGGGTGTGGTAAACATACACTTGATCTTATGCCCGGCACCCAGGATCGCCATAGCCTGGTCGATGACGTGGGCACTGTACTCTTTGACTTCATCGATCTTCCCCTTTTTGATCAGCTTGACCACCCAGCGGGGGTCCAGGTCGACGCAGAAGGAAATCCCGCCGCGATACTGTGCCATGTGCTCCACCGCCAGACGCAGACGTCGCGGACCGGAAGGCCCCAGCATCAGCCAGTTGGAACCTTTGGGAAACGATTCATCGGGCAGGGTATCGCTGAAGTTTTCGTAGTCGATGCGGAAGTCGTCAATCACGACACGCGACTTGGGAATGCCTGTTGTCCCGCCGGTCTCGAAAACGTAGGTTGGTTTTCCCAGCAACGCTTTGGGAATCCAGCGATCCAGGGGACCGCCGCGCAGCTCGTCATCTTCGAACAGCGGGAACTTGTTCAGATCTTCGAAGCAATTGACATCGGTCAGTGGATTGAAGTCGAACGATTTGGCTTTTTCCAGCCAGTAAGGAGAACCGGTTTCCGGGTTGAAGTGCCACTGGACGGACTCGCGGGTATGGGCATCAAGTGCTTCCTGGTTCTGTTTTACCAATTCGTCAAGGTTACTGTTGTCGGTCACTGTGAGACTCACTCCAAACAGGGAAGGAATAGTGGCGGGGAAAAACCATGTTCACCGGGAAACATGTACTCAAGCTCTTATGAATCATTCTAGGAGTTTCAGATGTTTTTTCAACTAAGGGACTTGCTGTCAATTTGAGATCGGCCACAAACACTGTCCCCGCAATTATCAGCCAACTTGAGCGAAAACAGGGTGATTTAAAAGCAATTCGAGAGTTTTCCCCGGGAATCAGAGGTAATCCGCAATTTGGGCAGATCAGGCATACCGGATCAATCAGTTACATCAGACACGATGCACCTGTTCTGAGAAGAAAATAGCAGCTTTCGTCGTCAATCAGCGTCCCCAGATTGACAGTAGTATAGAGAATGTTAAAATTAAGTATTGAAAATGAACTGCTCTTTTTCTGTTCGGCTCCTCGTATTCCGCGAGACACTCATGGACTTTACCGAAACATACTTTCGTAGATTTCGAATGGAAATCGAGCTGGCCCACGCGCGACTGGAAGACACCACGCTTCCCGAAGGCTATCGCTGGTGTCCCTGGGAACTGACTACCGTCGACCGCCACGCTGTCGCCAAGTACCACAGCTTCCGCTCTGAGCTTGATGCCCGCGTGTTTCCCTGCCTGGGCGATTATGAAGGCTGCCGCAAACTGATGCAGGATATCTCGCGTCAACGCAATTTCCTGCCGACCGGCACCTGGTTGATTACCTGGGATGGAACCGGCAAAGAAGACGCCGTCGATTGCGGCACGATTCAGGCCATCGTTCCCAGTCGCATCATGGGTGCGATTCAGAACGTCGGCATCACTCCCGAACACCGTGGCTTAGGACTGGGCAGGGCACTGGTGACGAAATGCCTGATCGGCTTCCGTGCTGCCAAAGTCAAACGTGCTTACCTTGAAGTCACCGCCGACAACGAGCCGGCCATCAACCTCTACCGCTCGATCGGTTTCCGCCTCACGCGGACCCTGTATAAACCCAGCCATTACGTGGAAGCCTCTTCTTTGTAAGCTGGAACCTCGAACGGTTATCAGCGTTGCTGTTACGCTTTGACTCACCCTTTGATCAATAACGGCTGACGGTTCGCTTTCTGATAGAGTTCTCTCCATTCTTTAGAACCATCATTGGGCACCAGACGTGTGTCAACGCCGCGTTCGAAGAAGGGCACATTGCCGTCGCGGGCCGGGTTGAGCACGAAATTTACTTCGCCCGTATTGCCGAAATACATCTTCCGTCCGTCTTTCCATGTGGTTTCAATCAAGCGCGGCGGTTCCGGGCGGGAGGCCGGTTTTTTGACGCGGAATTTTTTAATCAGATCACGATCCAGTTCATATCCCAGCCCTGGCTTGTCCGGAATTTGGGCAAATCCGTCTTTCACGACAATCGGTTCCGTCAACAGATTGTGTTTGTAAAGCTGGTGACAATTCACCGCCGGCCAGGTCGCATGACTCAACACCGCGCCAAAGTGCAGCGAGAAGGCAGCGGTAATTCCCGTCCCGACCAACTGCAACCAGAACGGCTTGTCCGCCATCGCCGCGACTGCGCCCGATGCCATCAGCGCACTGGCACCGTGTCCGATCACGAAGCCATCGCAGATGTTTTCGCGAATCGCTATCAGGGGCTCGGGAGTCCCGTAATGCATGGCGATGTTCACATCGGTGGCCGCCATCAGCTTTTTGTTTCCGGCGATGTCGTCCTGAAAGATCGGCGATTCAAAAATATCGACCTGCGGGTACTGCGACAGGTCTTTCAGAATCGGCAGGGCACGCTCTGCATCGAGCAGCGTATCGTTAAAGTCCATGTCGATTTTGAAGTTCTGCGGCACCACCTT